>Ga0182016_10006526_pt1 | contig 12216 bp, 8 predicted proteins | sample 712S2MmetaG_FD_120491 | JGI IMG/M metagenome (GOLD analysis project Ga0182016, IMG submission 120491) | Permafrost microbial communities from Stordalen Mire, Sweden - 712S2M metaG | ecosystem: Environmental > Terrestrial > Soil > Wetlands > Permafrost | place: Sweden: Stordalen | collected...
ATCGTTGCCGACAATCATCTCCAGGTCGCCCCTCAGTTCGTGAAACGCACTGGCTTTTCCGTCAGAGCTCAGGCGGTCCTCCGCCTGCGATTCTTCGCTTGCGTAACAAGATTGAAGATAGAGAGCACCTTGGCGATCAGTCGATGTCCACCCGCGCTCAAGCGCCGGTATAGCCTTAGGGCAATCGCCGGTTCGAGCCAGAGCCACGCCGCGCCAGATCCATTCCGACCGGCTGATTGTCGCAGCACCAGGAAGCGCCGCCAACTCTTCCCATCGCCCTTCCTTGAAGAGTTCGCCGGCGCTCAATCCCGCCCCATTCCCGGGCGCACCTGAAACGGCCAGGCATGAGTCCGTTGAGTTCCGCAGGCAGTCCCAAATCGCTCCGTCCACTTCCGGCGAAGGAGTCAATGTCCGAGGCCACGCTGCAAGGGCTTTTTTCAGCTCTGACCTTGATTGTTCGCCGAGAGACAGCAATTGTTTCTCCGCAGCTTGCCAATCCTTCACTGTGGCGGCGAGTAGAGCTTCAAGCCGTAGCGTCTCGGCAGCTCGCGGTTCGCGCTGTTCGGCCTGCTTGAGCGTCGCCTGTGCCTGCGCCTGGTTGCCAAGCTCCAACTGCGCGATTCCGAGTTCTCCCAAGATTCCACTTTGTCCGGGGTCAAGACCCACCGACTTTTCGAGCAGAAACTCGCTGGCCTTGCTTCCTTCCGGTTGGCCCCAAGCCGACAGGCGCAGCTCCAATGCTTTGCCTTGCCTGCTCCCAAGCATAACCGTCTGCACAGCTTCGTAGCGATTCAGACAGAAGTGGCCCCATGCTTCAAGGTGTTTCTCGTCATTTCGCGAACGCGCAACCGCCGTCTGAAGCGCTTCCGACTCCGTGGCAAAATCGCCCGAAGATTCGGCCGCGGATGCCTCGTAGTCGAGCGCTGTCACATCCTCCGGCCGCGCTTCGGCCGCAACCTGAAGCCGCGAAATTGCATCCCCCGGCTTGCCGCTGAGAAACAAGTCTTCTCCAAGCAATAGATTGGCTGAGTAGTTTTGGGGTGACACTTCCACAAGTCGCACAAGGATCGGAATCGAATGCGCGTAGTCGCCGTGCTCGTGCAGCGCCAGAGCGGTCCTTAATTGTGCCTGGAAGGCTTCGGGCTCCGCCGCATGAACTCTCTGTGCGGCCGTCAGGAACGCCATCGAGAGCACCTGCGCCCAAACCAGCACAATCGTAACCAGGATCGTCTTCCCTCCACCGGAATCACCGACAATCTGCATGGCATTTACTCGACATTTGCCCCACCCTGGCGTTGAGGATGCCGCAGACGAAATCTCACAAGAGCAGGTCAAAAATGGCGCTCTCGCTGCGTTTGTTGTCGGGCTGCTTGATCTCGCCACCGGCTGCGACGTATGCCCATTCGAGGCGTTTCGTCTGACGCGCATTGAGCGCTGCTTCGTGATCGTTGCCGACAGGCTCCAGGCGTTTGCGGCGTTTGATGTTCCAGCTCAGGTAGTACTCGCCACAGGCGAGTTCTGTGAGCCATTCCGGGACCTTGCTGTGGGCCCCAGTTTTCTTGATTTTCGTGCGTAGATCGAGGGCAACCGATCGATTGGCCAAGCCCTCGCTCCTTCCTTCGCTAGCCTTAACTAGGCGGGATCTAAGTGGATGGAATGAACTACTTCCAGTGGTTCCCCGCCGTTTCCAGAAGAAGCCAGCATTTGGTAACAAAATTAGCAAGAAGCTGCTTGTAAGTGATTGGTTTTAAAGGACTGGTGCCGAAGAAGGGACTCGAACCCCCACACCCTTGCGAGTACGTGGACCTGAACCACGCGCGTCTGCCAATTCCGCCACTTCGGCACGGTACACAAGTTCAGCCTTCTCAGCTGAACCGGCAGCATCTCTGAGTCTCGCAAATGCGGCAACCCGTGTCAAATATCCCTAGCCTATCCCTAGGCGCATTCATATTTAAGCAGTCCGGCGGCCTCATCTTGACGGCAAGCGTCACGCCGACGAGGCTGAGCGCGAGACTCGTCGACAGAGGGAATTGGCGCGCGGAACTAACCTCCGAAGTCTGGCGTATCCTAAATCTGTGCTCGTGATCGTGAGTCCTTAGTGCGCCTTAACAATGCAGGTCCGCGTGTTTTTGAGTCGGAGATGAGACTCGGGGCGTCAGATAGCGAGAGCGAAACGAATCAATGATGAGCTGCGGCCGGTTTCTTTGGGAGGGGTCCTGAGGGAGCAGACTGCCGAATCGCCTTGGACACCGCGGGCACAACTGCTGGCGAAGGAAGAATCGAGTGACGAAAAGCACCATGAAAAAAGACAGCATAGTGGCCGGATTGATGCTGGCGTCTCTGGTTGTGTCCGGATGCCGTGAGAGACCTGCTGCGGCACCTGCCGGAACGGGCATGCAGGCCATGCCTGTACAGACGGTTGCGGTGGCACTTGCGCCGGTAGCACAGAGCAGCGACTACGTCTCCACGATCAAATCGCGCCGCTCGGTCATCCTTATACCGCAGGTGAGCGGAATCCTGACTGAGATCCGGGTGCAGTCCGGCGATCGCGTCAAGGCTGGTCAGGAACTGATGACAATCGATCCGCGCCAGCAACAGGCCACGGTCGAGTCGCTGAGCGCAACCGAAAGACAGAAAAAAGCTCTCTTCGACTACAACACGCTCGAACTCGACAGGCAGAAAAAGCTGTTTGAGGCCGGGGTGACCAGCCGCGACGTCTACGAGCAGGAACAACAGGCTTTCCAGAATTCCAAGTCGGACTATGAGTCCGCGGTGGCTTCGCGCAAGACGCAGGAACAACTACTGGACTACTACACCATACGCGCACCATTCGATGGCGTAATTGGAGATGTTCCTGTCCACGTGGGAGATTACGTCTCTCCTCAACTCTCAACTGGACTCACCACCGTGGATGAGAACAACGGACTTGAGGTCTACATTTACGTGCCCACAGAGCGGTCCGGCCAGGTGCGGATGGGGCTGCCTGTAGAACTGCGGGACAATACCGGCAACCTGCTTGAGAGCACCAGGATCGATTTTATTTCAGCGCAGGTGGACAGCATGCTTCAGGGCATCCTGGTCAAGGCTCCGGTTCATGCCACGCCGGAGATTCTGCGCAACGCTCAGATGGTGAATGCGCGGGTCATATGGAGCACGTCGCCTATGGCGGTGGTTCCGGTGCTTGCGGTGAATCGTCAGGGCGGACAAAGCTTCGTCTATGTTGCTCAACAACAGAACGGGCAGTTCGTTGCCCATGAAACTCCGGTGACGCTGGGAGACACCGTGGGCAACGCCTATTCGATCCGGTCGGGACTTACGCCGGGCCAAAAGGTGATCATTTCAGGCACCCAGTTCCTGGTGAATGGCATGCCGGTTATGCTGCTGGGCGGATGAGGTATAGCTTCAGCCTTTGCCGCATTGAAGGCTTAATGGTTGGGCAATCCAGGAGAGCAGCGCGGGTGGTTGTTTGCCCCCAAGTAAAGCCGAAAGGAAAGAGAGCTTACCTTGTTCGTTGATTTCTTCATTCGCCGGCCTGTGTTCGCGACCGTCTGCGCTTTGCTGATCATTCTCAGCGGCGCGGTGTGCATTCCAAATCTTCCGATCGCGATGTATCCCACCCTGTCGCCTCCCCAGGTTTCGGTGACCAGCGAATACGTGGGCGCCGACGCGGAGACCGTCGAGAAGGCCGTCACCATTCCGCTGGAAGAATCAATCAACGGTGTCGAGGGCATGCGCTACATCAGCTCTTCGAGCACCAACAGCGGCGCCAGTTCCATCACCGCCACGTTCGACACGGGATACGACCTGGACATTGCCGCAGTGGACGTGCAGAACCGGGTCGCCAGCGCACAGGGCCGCCTGCCTGGCGAGGTGAACTCCACCGGCATCACCATCACCAAGTCCAACTACAATTTCGTGTTCGGCGCCGGCTTTTATACTCTCGACAACCGCTATTCGAGCGAGTTCATCTCCAATTATCTCGACGTTTATGTGAAGGACGCCCTCAAGCGAGTGCCCGGCGTGGGCGACGTGATGATCTTCGGCGAGCGCAAATACGCCATGCGTGTCTGGCTCGACCCGGTTCGATTGGCAGCACGCAGCCTCACCGCGACCGACGTGGTGAATGCACTCGTAGAGCAGAACGTGGAGATTCCGGCCGGCGCGCTTGGACAGCCGCCCTCCGACGCGAATCAGGCGTTTCAAATTCCGGTGCGGGTGGTGGGCAGGCTCACCAGCCCTGAAGAATTCGACAATATCATCGTGAAAAACTCAGCCAACGGCCTGGTTCTGCTCAAGGACGTGGGCCACGCCCAGGTGGGCGCGGAGGACTACAGCACTTCGCTGAAATACTCAGGTCATGAAGCCTTGGGAATCGGCGTCCAGCAGCTCTCCAATGCAAACGCCATCGATGTAGACCGCAGAGCCAAGGCTGCCCTCGTTCAGCTCTCAAAGAGCTTTCCGCCGGGGTTGAATTACGCTATCGCTTTTGATTCCACCACCTCTGTCTCGGACTCGATTCACGAGGTTCTCGTCACGCTCGGCGAAGCCATTGCGATCGTAATCATCGTCATCTTCCTCTTTCTTCTCGATTGGCGCGCCACCATCATTCCGGCAGTTACCATTCCTGTCTCTCTTATCGGCACGTTCATCTTCATCAAGATTTTCGGTTTTTCCATCAACTCGCTCACGCTCTTCGGCATCACCCTCGCTACAGGCCTGGTGGTAGACGACGCGATCGTGGTGATCGAGAATGTGCAGCGACACATCGCAATGGAGCATTCCGATCCGCACGAGGCCACTTCGCGCGCCATGGGCGAGGTCACCAGCGCCGTCATTGCCACGTCGTTGGTGCTCATCGCAGTGTTTGTTCCGGTCTCATTCTTCCCCGGCACCACCGGCATTCTTTACCGGCAGTTCTCTCTCACCATCGCCTTCGCCATCGCTATCTCAGCCTTCAATGCGCTCACGCTGTCGCCGGCGCTATCCGCCATGTTTTTGCGCGGCGAAGAAGACCGGCCGCACCAGCTCGATTTTCTCCACATCCGGCCCCTCTCGCGCGCCTTTGCGGGATTCATTCACGGCGCCGATGCTTCAATTACCTGGATGTCCCGCACCTATGCACGCGTCATTCACGTGGCGCTGCAACTTCGTTACTTATTGCTGCTCGTCTTCTTCGCGGGCCTGGGAGCGACGGTGTGGATCTATGGCCATGTTCCCACCGGCTTCATTCCACAAGAGGATCAAGGCTATCTGATGGTGATCGTCCAGGCCCCTCCGGGCTCCTCGCTCACATATACCTCAGCCCTAGCCGATCAAGCCGGTGCAATCATTCTCCGGGACCCCGATATTGCAGGCGCTTTTTCCATCACGGGATTCAGCTTTGCCGGCGCCGCATCGAACTCGGGACTGATGTTTGTGGCCACCAAGCCTTCCGATCAGCGGCGGGGCAAGGGCCATTCGGCCGCCGCCATTGTGGCCCGACTCTCTCCCCAGCTCATGCAGTTGATGATGATGCCAAACGGCGGCCTGACAGCCGTCTTCGAGCCGCCCGCTGTGCAGGGTGTCGGCTCCTTTGGCGGCTTTCAATTCATGCTTCTCGATCAGGGCGGCAACACGCTCACCGACCTGGACCGCGTAGCGCACCAGATAGTCGGCGCCAGCCGGGCACAGAAGGAACTCACCGGACTGCTCACCACTTTCTCTGCCAACGATCCGCAAGAACTGGTGCGGATCGATCGCGACAAAGCCAAGGCGATGGGCGTTTCCCTCTCGCAAATCTCTACCACTCTCAACGTGTTCATGGGGTCGGAGTATATCAATGACTTCGACTACAACAATCGCACCTATCGTGTCTTCGTGCAGGCCGATCAGCCCTTCCGCATGAAGGCCGGCGATTTGCACAGCTATTACGTGCGCTCCGACTCAGGCCAGATGGTCCCGCTCGACAACCTTGTCACGGTAACTGAGAGCGCTGGTCCACCGGTGATTAACCACTACAACCTATTCCGCTCGGTGGAGATCGACGGCTCAGCCGCACCCGGCTACAGTTCCGGACAGGGTTTGACCGCGATGCAGGACCTCACTCAGAAAATGATGCTGCCGGGCATGAGCTATCAATGGACCGGCCTTACGCTCGATGAACTTGAGTCAAGCGGCAAGGCGCTGATCATCTTCGGGCTCGGTATTTTGGTGGTCTATCTCACGCTCTCGGCTCAGTACGAGAGTTTTGCTCTGCCGTTCATCATCCTTCTGGCCGTTCCCATGGCGGTACTCGGCGCACTCGGCCTTGTGGCTTGGCGCGGCCTCTCCAACGATGTGTATTGCCAGATTGGCCTCGTCATGCTCATCGGTCTATCCGCCAAAAACTCGATTCTCATCGTGGAATTTGCCGAGCAGTTGCGGCGCAAGGGCCGCTCGATCGCTGAAGCAGCCATTGAAGCCGCGGAGTTGCGCCTGCGCCCCATCCTCATGACCTCGTTCGCTTTTATCCTCGGCGTTCTGCCGCTGGTGTTCGCCTCCGGAGCCGGCTCGCTCGGCCGCCGCTCCGTGGGTACAACGGTCGTTGGCGGCATGTTGCTCTCTACAGTACTCAATCTCATCTTCATCCCGGTGCTTTACGTGATCCTGAGCCGGCTGCTGAACCGTGGCCGCGAAGACGGGGTAGCTCACGCCGAAGCGTAGAAGAAGTGATCGCTGCTCCCTTATCCGTTGGCGGAGATTATGGAGCACCTCTCTTCCTGGTGTGGAGAGACGCTTTTCCCGCTCAGCAGCCGTTGGCCCGGGGGGCAATCGATCAAAGCCCAGGGTGAACGCTGAGCGGAGTCGAAGGGGAAACCCTGGGAATGATGCCCTCAAAGATCCCTGCACCCCGGATGGGCGCGGCGATTGCGAACCAAGAACCATACGTCAATAGGAGATTTTGCCTTTTTCCGCTGCCAAAGGGAATGGCCCGGCATCACTGCTTGTCCCGGTGGGCAATCACGTAATCCTTGATGCGGTCATAAACCTCGCTCGGAACCACCCCTTGATCGAACAAGTCCTGCTTGGTGCGATAAGGCCTGAAACGCACAATTCGCCCCGCCCACGACGGCGTCATGCCTGGCACCTTCACCAACTCGCTCAAGCTGGCGTGGTTGATGTCGACGCGAGCTTCGGGAGCGGGAGCGGTTGCCGATGTCCTCGGCGCTCCCGAACTGTCGCGATCCTGATTCTGCGCCTGCGAGCTGGGAAGAATACACAAGATCGCCGTTCCCAGCCCCAGCCATTTGATCGTTGCTCGCATCAAGCCATTGTCCGCCGGGACATTTCCGTTTCGCAAGTCCTCTCCGCAACCGCATACCAGATGTGCCTCCGGTCACACCACGTTCCTCGCAATCGGCGTTAAACTTGGCCTCCTGAAGCGACCGGACCGCCCGTGTGGCGGACTGGGGAAAGAAGGATGAGCTGATGTCCAATACGCGCCGCGAGTTTTTGCAGGCTACAGCAGCCCTGGCGTTAGGGGCTTCGAGCGGAATTCGGGCCTCGGCTTTGACCGAGCGCTTAGATCCAGCCGCGCCAATCCCGAAAGCTTCTCCGGAAACTGGCAGGTCCCAGGGGGCGGTCGCTCCCGGCTCTGAACCCACCATCCAGATCCCCACCATCAAGTTCGGCGGCGTCGATATCGGGCGCCTCGTTCTCGGCGTGAATCCCTTCTATGGATTCGCCCACTACAACAACAACTTCAGCGCTTCCATGAGGGATTGGTACACCCAGGACAAAGTCTGCGAGGTGCTGCACCGAGCCAACCACTTCGGCATCAACGCCTATAACTTCGTGAATGTCGCCCGGTCTCAGCAGGACCTGGCGCGCTTTCAGGCCGAAGGCGGCAAGATGCACCTGATCATCCAGGTCATGGCCAAAGACGATCCCGCGGCGTTGGTCAAGGACCTGCAGCCTCTGGCGCTGCAAAGGCGCGGGGAGGAGATCGACAAGGCGTTCACCAGTGGCAAGATGGCCGACGAACGGGAGTGGTGCAAACGCGCTCGCGACCTCGGAGTGCTGGTAGGCGTGGGCACGCACAGACCCGAGGTGATCGAACTGGTCGAGGAACAAGGCTGGGACATCGATTTCTTCTCCGGTTGCGTCTACAACCGCAACCGCTCCCCCGAAGAGTGGCGGCGTGTGCTCAACGGCGAATTGCTTGAAATGCCGGGCGATATCTACCTGCAGAGCGATCCGGCTCGAATGTTCAAGGTCATTCGCCAAACCCCGAAGCCCTGCTTCGCCTTCAAAATTCTGGCCGCCGGAAGAATCGACGAGGCCAACGTGGCCCAGGCGTTCCGAACCGCATTCTCAAGTATCAAGCCCATCGATGGAGTCTACGTCGGCATGTACCCCAGAACTAAGGATGAAGTCCAGATCAATGCCACTCTGGTTCACGACATTCTCACCGCTTCATCCTGAGCGATCGCCGGATTCGGAGCCGCGACTCCAAGACGCCCATCCTTCATTGCAGGACGAAATCATTTGACACCGCCCCGTGTCTTCTTTTAGGGTTTCAATCAGATGCAGACCGCCCGCCATCACGGCCATCACCACCATCATGGAACTTCCATGCCGGCGGACTGCCATGGCCTGATTTAAAAGGCCAGAGAGATCAAGAGAAGCACCCAAGCCCGCCGGCGACCAACGCCAGCGGGTTTTTTCATGTCGCAAATCTCAACCAAAGGAATAGAGCGTGGAACCGATCGATTTTGAAAAGATGGATGGTCTAGTACCCGGAATCGTGCAGGATGCGCGATCCGGCGAGGTGCTGATGCTGGGCTTTCTAAACCCCGTCAGCTACGCCAAGACGCTGGAGAGCGGGTTTGTAACCTTCTGGAGCCGCACCCGCCAGAAGCTATGGATGAAAGGCGAGACAAGCGGTAACCGCCTGCGCATAGTCTCGACGGCAACGGATTGCGACCGCGATACACTGCTGTTTCGCGTCGAGGTCGAAGGCGACGGACTGGTTTGCCACGAAGGTACCGTGAGTTGCTTCACACGACCCATCGCGCTCAATCCGCAGACTACGGAGGCCTCACGTGGCTGACAAACTTCGCCTCGGCATCCCCAAGGGCAGCCTGCAGGATGCGACCATTGCTCTCTTCAAGCGGGCCGGTTGGAACATCTACGCTGACGGCCGCTCCTATTTCCCTTCCATCGACGACAGCGAGATCGAGTGCATGTTGATTCGCGCCCAGGAAATGGCCCGCTACGTCGATCACGGTGTGCTCGATGCCGGCCTCACCGGCATCGACTGGGTAGTCGAGAGCGGCCTTGACGTCGCCAGCGTTACGACCCTCACCTATGCCAAGCAGAGCCGCCGCAAAGTGCGCTGGGTCCTCGCAGTACCTGAAGCGAGCAGCTTTGAAAAGGCTGAGGATCTCGAAGGCAAAATTATTGCCACTGAATTGGTTGAGGTCAGCAAGCGCTACTTCGCCGCAAAGGGTGTCAACGTCAAAGTCGAATTCAGTTGGGGAGCGACTGAAGTCAAGCCGCCCCGTCTCGCCGACGCCATTGTCGAAGTCACTGAAACCGGTAGTTCGCTCAAGGCCAATCACCTCAAAATCATCGATACCGTAATGGAGAGCGAAACGCACCTGATCGCCGGCAAGGCCGCACTCGCCGACCCGTGGAAGCGTCAGAAGCTCGATCAGATCGCACTCATGCTGCGCGGCGCAATCGATGCGCAATCGCAGGTCGGCCTGATGCTCAACGTCAAGCGTGACCACCTTCAGGCAGTGCTGGCAGTTCTTCCCGCGTTGAACTCGCCCACGGTTTCGCAGTTAAGCGATTCCGAATGGGTCGCGGTGAACACTATCGTCGATGAGCGCACCGCGCGCGACGTCATTCCTCGCCTGAAAGCGGCAAAAGCAACAGGGATTGTCGAGTACCCGCTTAATAAAGTTGTGCTTTAACCGGAGACGAATCGTGAAGCTTATCCGGACTAAAGGAAGAGGCGCGCGGCAGGCAGAGGAGATCCTCGCCTTGCTCGAACGGCGCGGTGGCGCGGCTCTCGACATCGTACTGCCCGCCGTTCGCCGCATCGTTGGCGATGTCCGCAAACGCGGCGACCGCGCGCTGCTCCGATATGCCGCGGAGTTGGATGGGCTGAGCGGACTCGATGCCTTGCGCGTTACGCCGGAAGAGATGGCCGCCGCATGGGACGCTCTCGACCCCTCGCTGCGGAGCGCGCTCTCGACCGCCGCCGCACAAATTCGCGCCTTCGCCGAGCGCCAGCTTCCATCTTCATGGAGTGACTCATCGTTCGATGGCCTCACCACGGGCCAGTTGGTGCGACCGCTCGCCTCTGTCGGCTGTTATGTTCCCAGCGGCCGCCATCCACTGCCCTCCACGCTGCAGATGACGGTAATTCCCGCCCAGGTCGCGGGAGTCGGGCGCATCGTCGTAGTATCGCCCAAGCCCGCGCCTGAAACCCTTGCGGCCGGGCATCTGCTCGGAGTCGCGGAATTCTACCGTCTCGGAGGAGCGCACGCCGTGGCCGCCCTTGCCTACGGAACCGCGACCATCGCCCGCGTGGATAAGGTCGTCGGCCCCGGCAACCTTTACGTCACCGCCGCCAAGCGGCTCGTCGCGTTCGATTGTGCCATCGATATGTTGGCCGGACCCACTGAGATAGTCGTCACCAGCGACAGCGGCGCCGCTCCCGACATTGCCAGCGATCTTGTCGCCCAGGCCGAACACGACCCCGAAGCTCTCGCGATCTTCATTACCACGCGCGAAGAACTGGCCAAAGATGTGATCGCCGAGACCAGGCTGCGCGCACGCGCCAATCCAATTGCGCGCGAGTCCCTTCGTCGCAACGGCCTCGTGATCGTCGCTTCCAATCTCGATGAAGCCCACGAAATCACCAACCGTCTTGCTCCCGAACACCTCACCGTCGACGCAACGAGCGATCTGAACTGGGTCAGAAATGCGGGCTCGGTCTTTGTCGGCCGCTGGTCTGCGCAGCCCATGGGCGATTACATCTCCGGCCCCAATCACACCTTGCCCACCGGCGGCATGGCGCGGGTGCGCGGCGGCTTGAGCGTCAATGATTTCGTGAAGCTCATCACTGTACAGGAGTACTCGCAACGGGCCGTTCGTTCTCTCGGCCCCCCGGCAGCATTGTTGGCCGAAGCCGAAGGCCTGACCGGCCACGCCGAGGCCATTCGCACAAGATTGAGCAGGAGGTCCCGTGCCTGAAACTGTCTCCACACTTACTCCTGCCCCGCGCATTCGAGTGCAGGCCATGAAGGAGTATCACCCTCCGCTCGGCTCGCGCGATGCGCTGCGGCTCGACTTTAACGAGAACACGCTGGCCTCTTCTCCGAAGGTGCGCGAGGTTCTTGCGCAAATTTCAGCCGGGTCGCTCACGCGCTACCCCGAGCGCGAGCCCATAGAAGCCGTAGTTGCCGCGCACCTGGGCCTCGAGGCCGCACAGGTGGCCCTCACCAACGGGGTCGACGAGGCCATTCACGTACTCTTCGAGACCTTTCTCGAGGCCGGCGACGAACTCCTTTTGCCCGTCCCCACTTATACAATGTATGAGGTCTACGCGTCGGCGACCGAGGCGTGTGCCGTCACTGTGCAGGCAGCGGACGATCTCCAATTTCCATTTGAGCGTCTGCTCGCCGCCATCACGCCCCGCACCAAGATCATCGCCATTGCCAATCCCAACAGTCCATCGGGTTCCCTGGCCACGCGCGCGCAACTTCTTGAACTCGCGCGTCGCGCTCCCCAGGCGATTCTGCTCATCGATGAAGCGTATTTTCATTTCTGCGGCGAGACGGTGATCGACCTCGTCGGCGCGATACCGAATCTCATCGTGGCTCGTACCTTCTCCAAAGCCTACGGACTTGCCGGCTTGCGTCTCGGCCTGCTCGCCGGCCCGGTCGAACTCATGCGCTGGATTCGCCGCGTTCTATCGCCCTACAGCGTCAACTCGCTGGCTCTCGCCTGCCTGCCGCCTGCGCTCGGAGATACGGCCTATCTCGACTGGTACGTGAGCGAGGTGCTGGCTGCTCGCTCCGGGTTCGAAGCCGCCCTCGATGCGGTTCAGGTCCGCCGATGGCCCAGCCAGGCAAACTTTATCCTCGTCGACATCGGGCCTCAACATGCGGAGTTTGTAAATCTCATGCGCTCGGCCGGCGTGCTGGTGCGCGACCGCTCTAACGATCCAGGCTGCGATGGCCG
>Ga0182016_10006527_pt1 | contig 12215 bp, 7 predicted proteins | sample 712S2MmetaG_FD_120491 | JGI IMG/M metagenome (GOLD analysis project Ga0182016, IMG submission 120491) | Permafrost microbial communities from Stordalen Mire, Sweden - 712S2M metaG | ecosystem: Environmental > Terrestrial > Soil > Wetlands > Permafrost | place: Sweden: Stordalen | collected...
GAGGACGATATAGGCGTCTTTGCGGCTGATATCGGGATAGAGAGCGACAGGCTTCAGCACGCAATCGGACTTGCTGCCCTCGGCCTGTTGGGTGGAGCTACCGTCAAATCCCCAAAGCGGCAAATCTTCCAAGGTGGGTGGCTTCTCAAATGATTTGAGCAGACTTTTGCCGCGCAGCCCAGGGACGGGTTTGTAGCCGTCAAGCCAGATGTATTCGAGTTTGTACTTGGTCATGAGTCTCCTGTTTGAAGAAGGAATTGTTTGAGGGACAGATTCAAGTCTAGTGAAGAATGGATAAAGAAAAGATAAAGAATTCATAAGTGTCCGCCCCGTTCAAGCAAGACTTTCTCGCAGCGGAAAGCTCAAACGGGTGATCGGCCGGGCAGCGTCACTGCGGCAGCCGGTAGGGGCGGCCGCGGTACATGCCCACCTGCTCTACTGACCGCACTCGAATCACCTGGACCGTCGTATTGTCGCCGCCATCGATCTCAACCGCCCGCTTTACGAGTTCGCGGGCAATCTCGTCCACGCTCTTGCTCTGCGCGGCAATACTGGCCATCTCCCGGGGGCTCATCTCGTCGTGCAAGCCATCCGTCGAAAGAACCAGCACATCTCCAGCCTGCAGCGTGATTGCCGTTGTATCCGCGGCCACAAACATCTGCGGTCCCAGCGAGCGGGTCAGCACATGCCGCGATTCGGAAACGGCCATTTCGCCGGCGGAGATCAGGCCCATCTTCCTCTGCTCGTTCACAAAGGTATGGTCCTGCGTGATTTGTTTGGGCTGACCATCGCGAACAAGATAGCAGCGCGAGTCGCCGACATGCGAGACAATGGCCTGATCGTGCCTTACCGCACAGGCCACCAGGGTCGTGGCCATGTTCTTTCCCCGGTATTCCGCCGTCAAGGTGCAATCGTGTACTGCCGCATTGGCGTGCTGAATCAGGCGCGGCAGCAGGCTGATAAGCATCGTGCCGGACTGGGCCGTGGCAAACTCCCCGGTCATTACAGATATGGCAGTCGCCGAAGCAACTTCGCCCAAATCCATGCCGCCCACTCCGTCGGCAACGGCAAACAGATACCCGTGGGTCCGTGCTTGTTGACGCGAGGCTGGGATGAACGAACCCATTGCGTCCTCGTTGTTGGTGCGCACCTTCCCAAAATCGCTTGCCTGACCAAACTGCAATTCCAACATGGGCGCCGCCGCCTCAGACACCCTCCACTTTCCCCGTGGATGAATGCCCCTTTGAAAGAGATACGAAGAATTGATTTCAAACAAATGCTGGGTGGTTCTCCGCGCATCGTCCTCAGTAAAGAGAATCGAAGGCAGACGCCACCCAGCACAGTTGAGGGTTAGGTTGACGTGTTCTTAAACGGACGACTTCGAAACGAGCAGGACCGCTTTGCCTTTCTTCTGCGAGGAGCGGATAAAGTAAATCGCGCCGTAAATGCCCCAAACAGCGGCAATACCCACCGCCAGCAGCGGTTCCTTGAACGTGCCCAACCCGAAGGCGGGGCTGATGATGTAGAACGCCATGCATACCAGGTTCGCAAGCAAACCGAATCCGGGGATGAGAGTGTGCTTGATGAAGCTATAGTCTGGGCGCCCATGGAAGGCCACGATGCACAGGAAGCAACTCAATGCGTAGAGGATGAACGTGCCGAAGTTGGAGGTCAATGTGATGGTCAGCAGTGAATTCGGCAACCCAGCCAGTTGGTCGTGAGAAAGGTAGCCGAAGTTGGAGAAAATTCCATGAGGCAGAGCGGCGATTGCAGCATCGGTCGGTGCGCCGGCGTCGCCGAATACCAGGCTGACGGCGATGACGCCGATGACTGCGGAGATCGCGACCAGGGTCCAGATTGCCTTGCGCGGCGAGAGAGACTCAGCATGAAGAATGCCGAAGTGCTCGGGCGCTTCGTCGTCCTTGCCCATGGCATACGTCACGCGAGCGCCGGTGTTCATGCAGCTCAGCGTTGTGCCGATGAGCGCGAAGAACACGGTGACCGCCTCAGCCAGCATGAAGTACTTCCCATGCCCCTGGCCCAGCAACCCGTCGCCGACAATAATCATCATGTCGCCGATAGGTGCGGCGGAACTGGATGCGCTCGCCATTGTGTACCCTGAATTGAGAAAGTAGTTCGCCGCGAAATACTCGATTAGATAGCAAACCAACCCCTGAATTAACAGCGATGCGATCACAGCGATTGGAATATGTTTGGTCGGATTCTTTGCCTCGCCTCCCATCGAAGTGACCGATTCAAAGCCAACCAGGATGAGAATGGCAACCGTGGCCTGAATGAACAGGTAGCTGAATTTGTGCGGCGCGATCACCGACATCGCATTCGGGTGCGCGAGGAACGCTCCCGTGGAATCCTTCTCCGTATAGTCGATGGTAAAGGGAACCGGCTTGCCTGCCGAATCAAGCAGCGGCAGAGGGTTTCCGGTGGCATCGCGCACGGTCGTGCCATCTTTGGCTGTCGCGAACTGATAAGTGTAAGTAGCCAGCGATTGCCCGTCATACTGGAAGGAAGGTGTGCCGGCAGGATGGCTGACGCGGTAGCCGATTGCCAGAATGCTGAAGACGATGAGCGCTGAGATCTGAATCACATTGATAGCCAGGTTCACAGCCGTCGATGCGCCTGCGCCCTTCGATGCGATCCAGCCAACAAAAATCGAGAACACCACCGCCACCAATGCCATGAACACCGGCCCTGGGTTCGACCCGCTCATGACGTTGGGATAGAGGAAGCCGACGACATAACCGCAGAAAATGCCGGTCGTGGCAACCATCACGCCAGGATAGACCCAGTAATAAAGATGCGAGCCCCAGCCGACGACGAACTTGGCGATTCGGGCGTACTTGAACATCTTGTCCTGCGACAAAAGAGCCTGTTCGGCGTAGTAGTAGCTGGAGCCTGTGCCGGGATAAAGCTTGGAGATTTCTGCGTAGGCCACAGCGGTAGCCAGACAGAGCAGCAGGGCGCCGAAGATACCCAGCCACATTGCTGGCGCTGTGGTGCCGGTGGTGGCCTGGATGTAGAAGGTGAGCCACAAGAAGGCTCCAGGGGCGATAAGAGCCATTGCGTTGCTGGTCAATCCGGTAAGGCCCAGAGTGGCCTGCATCTGAGGTGCTTTCTGTTCTGCCATGAGCATTCTCCTGGAAAGTGAGTTTCGTGGATTGGCTCCCAATGGTTGGCCATTGGGAGCCTTGTAGTTTGCCGGTCTTTCGATCTGCCGGCCGGATAGTTGCGAGCAAGCTCAACAAGTTACTTGAAGGCCAGCTCTGCGCTGATGCCGTCGCTCCGCTATTTCCCGGTAATGTTGCTGCCGAAGATGAACCCGAACTCAAGTACGGCCCGGAATTGGCTCGTGTCCGTTCCCGTCTTGCCAAAGACATCGCCTGTCGTGCTGCTCGTTGCATGTACCACCGCTAGATCGCTGCGAAGGAACATGCCTCCCTTTTGGTAGGTTGGCGTCGCAGTAAAAGTTACGCCTCCGCTGCCCGCTCCAAAGCCCACCAAGTTGAACGATCCGTCGGTAGCACTCCCCGAACTCTTGAGGAATTCCACGCGCGCCGGAAGCGAGAAGCCGCTCTTAAAGGCGTAGCTGGCGTTGATCGCGCCGCCGGTTGTGGATGTGCCCTTGAGGACGCCGACCTGCGGGAAGATGGGCACCTTGCCGTACTGGAAGTACGGCGAAATGATCCATGGGCCCTTGGCGTACGTATAGATCACCGCGTGCATGTAACTGTTGTTCACGACCCCTGTGGCCGCCGTTGTATAGGCGGTTTGCCCGAGGTTCCCCATCCCGTCGTACACCAGGGTATGAGGCCCCTTCGTAAGGGTCAGCGAACCCGAGAGCCAAGAGTAGCGGTCGGAATAGTAACCATCGTTCCAACTGACCGAACCGGACAGGTACTTACCCAAAGTTTGATTCACCTGAAGGCCGCGATTGATCGCGTTTTCCTGGTTCCAAACGATGCCGCGCTCGATGTTGAAGTTCTGGTACGTAAAGGTCGACTCCGCGCCCATCAGTGTGGGAAGTTGGCCGATAAGGAACTGGGTGGTCTTTCCTACCGGAAGCTTCAGGTAGGCGACCGGAACAGGGCCGTAGAAATTGTTCACGGTATTTTGGGCGTTAACAAACGGCACGCTGAGAGTCGGCATGGTGTAGACGCCCGCCTGGATGTAGTACTGGAGTTTCCCGTCCGCTTTTTGAATGAAGATCTGTCCATTGCTCAGAGTGGCCTGCGCGCTGGTGTCTCCCGGCACGGAATTGTTCTGGAACTGCGAGAAACCGGTCAGGATGCCGTTGACGGAAAGCTTGCCCAACGGTCCGGCGTCGAAGGTCGCTGGAGGGAGCCATGACAGCGGACCCGTGAGAACAAAGGTGGAGAGGGGGGCCGGGGCCGCGGGCGCATCGGCCGGAGCTGGTGCTGGGGCTGCCGCGGGTGCTGGTGCTGGTGTTGCCGGCGTTTGGGCGCCAGCCATCAAGGCCAAGGACATCGTTGCGCAGGCCGTTATTTTTAGAATGCAATCAAGATTTGAATACATTGGCACTGTTCCTCCCGAAAAAAAGTCTTGTTAGGATAAGGCAAAGTGAGTGGAGTCATAGACCTGGTCGCCGGCTTTTTATCGCCTTCAGAGCGCACTGGTCCTGCTGAATCCCACGAGGGTTTCACGGGGCCCGCAAGCCGGTCAGGTCGTTTCGGATTAACTCTAGTTACACAAAGATTCCATAAAGAAGCTATTAAAAATATCCAAAGAGATTTTCACGCGATTCATATACAATCCGTGATATCGATGAATTCTCGGGGTCGAGCCGGTATCCCACCGGCTTCGCCCACGTGACAGCTCTGGAGGATCCATCGGTGGTCGAACTATCTGCAGCATTCTGAGTCCAAAGCTATGTCAGTTTGAGAGATGGTGGCTGGATGCCTGAGAGCCTTGATTTATTGCGCCCCTCATCTGTCAGGGGCCACGCGAAAAGAAGCAGTGCCGAGAGCCTTCGCTCCTCGGTGCTCGACGGGCTCGCCCAGGTTTACAAAACACCTCTCACTGCCATTCTGGCCGCCAGCGCGGGCCTCAGCGAAATGGGCAAGCTTTCGGAGACTCAGGCCGATTTGGTAGCGCTCATCGACGATCAGGCTCGTCTGTTGAGCAACCTGACGTCAAGGCTTTTGGCCACGGCGCGCCTCGATGCAAAGGAAATCGAGCTTCATCCCAAACCCGTGGGCGTGGAACCCATCATCGATGATGCCGTGGCAGCGATCCGGCCGCTCTTGGAAAGCAGGAAAGTCGTAATCGAGCTTGAAGATGAAAGCCTCGTGCTCCATTGCGATCGCCAATTGATTCTCATGCTTCTCGGCCAGTATCTCGACAATGCTTGCAAGTATGCCGATCCGGGCGCCTCGATCACCATTCGCGCCGTCGAGCAGAACTCCAAAGTCATCTTTTCAGTGCACAATATCGGTCCCATCATCTCGAAGACCGATCTCGAAGGCATCTTTGAGCACTATCAACTGCCCTCGTCCCTTGTCGGACGAACTGAGAACAAGGGATTCGGCCTTTCAGTGGCCAAGCGGATTGCTTCTTTTCATGGCGGAACTGTATGGGCAACCAGTGGCGAGGCGGAGGGCACCACATTCTTTGCCGATATTCCGACTGCGCTGCAAGGGAGGACTAACTTATGACCCAGCGTCCCATTCGCGTACTGATCGTCGACGACGAACCCGCAATCCGCAGAGCGCTGCGGCCACCTCTCACCGAACTCGGATTTCAAGTCACAGAAGCAATTCGCGGAGAAGAAGCGCTGCAAATGCTCCGCACTGCCTCGTTCGACGTAATTCTGCTCGACATCAACATGCCTGGCATTGGCGGCATCGAGACGCTGCGCCGTCTTCGCACGCTGTCTCCAAAGCTTCCCATTCTCATGCTGACCGTCCTTGATGGCGAAAACGAGAAGGTCCAGGCGCTTGAGCTCGGCGCAGATGATTATGTCACCAAGCCCTTCAGCACTCGGGAACTGGTTGCGCGCATCCGCACCGCTGTTCGCCGCATTCACGCGCCGGTTCGCGCCGAAACCGCTCCCATTGAAATCGGCGAATTCCGTCTCGAGCCGCTCAAGCGAACGGTAACCAAGCGGGGCGTGCCCTTGCACCTCACCCGCAAGGAATTCGACATCATGCACTGCCTCATGAGTCGCGCCGGCCGCGTCGTCACCAACTCCAAGTTGCTCACCGCCGTTTGGGGCGCAAACTGCAGCGAGGAGATTCAGTACATTCGCGTCTACGTCAATCAATTGCGCAAGAAGATTGAAGACGATCCCGCCAATCCCGTTTATCTCCTCACCGACATTTACGTCGGATATCGATTCGCGGACCCTCAGGCCGATGAGGGGGATGCTGCCAAAATGGGGGCCAGGATGAATGCAGTGCCATCGGAAGAGACAAGCGCTCTGTTGGCTTAAAGGCACTTCCGCTTCAATCCGCGGAACCATTCAGTTCGGGCAATCCTCGATCGGAACTCTTTTTATTCTGCCGCCTGCTGTTCGCTGAACCGGTACCCGATATATGGATCCGTCAGCAGGTATTGCGGATTGGACGGATCGTCTTCAATCTTCTTGCGCAACAGGCGCACAAAGGTTCGAAGATACTCGAGTTCCCGTCCATACTCCGGACCCCACACCGACTTCAAAAGCCGCGCGTGAGGAATCGGTTCCCCCGCATGCATCATTAAGTAATGCAGCACCTCGAACTCCTTCGGCGTCAGGTGAATCGGACGTCCGTCTTTCTGCACCCTGTACTTCACCGGATCCAGTTCAAGCTGCCCATGCCGTATCGGCTCATCTCGATTCACGTCCAGCGTATTCCGCCTGCGCACAGCGGAACGCAGCCGTGCCGTCAGCTCGCGCAATTGAAAGGGCTTTGTAATGTAATCGTCCGCTCCCGCGTCAAGCGCCAACACCTTGTCTTCTTCGCCGTCCATCACCGTCAGCATCAGGATCGGCAGTCGTGGAACGGCGCGCCGGATCGCACGGCAGGCTTCCACTCCGCCCATGCCCGGCATATCCACGTCAAGCAGTACCGCGTCAAAACGAGTCGCGCGCACCAGCGAAAGCGCCTCTTCTCCCCGCCCCGCTTCCACAACAACAAAGCCCATGCCGGAAAGGGTCACGCGCAAGGCTCGCCGAGTCGACGCATCGTCGTCGACAACAAGTATCCTGCCTCCATCTGCTGGCGGGGTTTGCGTGGTCAATCCTTCCTCCTTGAGCTTGCCGGAAGGGAGAAAGAAGATTCTTCTCCTTGCGGTCGCAGATCAGCCACACAACGCTTGCTGCGCAAGTGCCACACCATACACGGCGAAGGACTCAGAGGCGCGCAGCCATGGCGGCGAATTCGTCCTTCCCACAACATGGGGATGAACAAAAGGAAAAGGGTTCTTCTGTATCGGTGTTCCAGGCTGCTGTATAGAGCCTAGCCGGGCATACATAAATAAGCGATAAAAATCATATGTAGAAAAAGCAGGTCGCAGAAGAGAACCTGAGGCCGGCTCTCCTCTGCGCCATCGATTTCTTTAATTCAAGACTAGCTGCGTCTCTTACATCCGCTGCGGGGCCGCAGCGCCCGCCGGTTCCGCCAACTGCGCGTACTTTGCTGAGCGTGCTCCAGCTTCAGATGCCTTCTCGACGTAATACTCGTAAAGGGACTTCGCCTGGTCCGCCGGCGTTGGATACTTGGCGCGCAGGCTCGGTGTAGGCGGACTGCGCCGAATCCACTCCTGCTTCTCATCGGCCGCCAGTTTCAGGTAATCCTTCTGCTGATTCTCATAAGAAGCAGCAAGAGCCTTGTACTGCTCCGGCGTATGCGCTTCGCGGGCCATCTTTTTCAGTTGACCCTGGCTCGCATGTGAGTCGTCCCCGCCAGAAGCAACCGCGCCCTGTGCCGTTCCAATACCCACAATAGCCAAAGTCAAAATGCTTGCTGCAATGAGACGTCCGTTCATTGATTTACCCTCCATTACCGAGTATTGGCCGGACGCCGTAAAGGAGGCATGAAGAGAACGAAAGATGATTGTAAGCACAAGAAGGCAAAACGCCTTGGGACCGCGCAGGAAACAAAATGCTGGCGTGCGGGCTGCATCGCATCCCACCCTTCGCAAAGGGCGCGAAGGAGGGGGCGCCCGCAGTTTCGGTGGGGAGAGAAAGTGAAGAATGAGAGGTGGGCCACCCGCTAACCAGAATTGCTGTGAAGAGGTATCATGTTCCCAGTTTCCCCGTGGCAGATCCCTTAGTGCTCTGCCACGGGAACTGGCAGGAATAACTGCGTCATGCCTCGGTAGACAGGTCTAGGCGCACCTTCCAACTCCAGTTGGCATTCTCTTCGCCACATGGATCAAGCAATGGATGGTGGCGTCTGCTTTGACCATAAGGGGATAGCCATGAAAACCCGAATCGCTTGCAGTATTGCTGTTGCCCTAGGTTGGATGAGCCTTTCCATGCCGTTTTCGCTCACAGCGCAGGCTACCGCCGCAGGCTCACAGGCCCTGAAAGTGGTAAACGGAACCATCACGTCGGATGTTCACTCCGGGGTGGTCTATGGTCCAGAACTAGACTCTGCGCTTGTCGCCCGCCGCGATCTCATGAAGGAAGTTTTGCGCGATGCTCCTGCGGACTCTCGATCCTATGCGTTGGACGACTCCACTCGCACCGCGATTCTTGCAGCCAAACCATCGGCCGCGGCTCTGCTTGAGCAGGATGCTGTCCTCACCGGGGAGTTGGTAGCTTCGGTCGCCGACGATTTTCAGCATGGCACTGCTTCCACCCATTACACCCTGCACACCTTCGATCGGGATCTGGACCTCTCGTTTGTTGCGGTACCCTCCGGCATTGATCGCATGGTGCATAGCCAGGTGACCGTGCATGGAGTCAACCTCGATAACATCATGGTGTCTGATTCTCTTGTCAGGGCCACGCCAGCGGAGATCGCGCAATGTGCGCCGGCGCGGAGCAAAGCAGCCAGATCCTTTGCTTCGTCGGCGGATGCCGCTCCGGCTACATGCTCCACCACGGGAACGCAGCACATCGCTGTTCTCATCGTGAATTTTCCCGGCAATACACCAGCGTTTCCCGCAGGCTTGGACCAGGCCGCTTACTGGCAAAAAGTTCTTACAGGGCCCAATCCCTCAGTCAACGGATTCTGGAACGAGGTTTCTTACGGCCAAACGTCGGCCACGGCCGACGTGTACGGTCCATTCGCGCTCTCCCAAGCTTACGATTGCAACTCGACCAGCGCTATGCAGACGGCGGCTATCGCCGCCGCCGCCGCCGCAGGGACAGTGGATTTCACGCAGTACAACCGCTTCGTGATTGTGTTTCCTGTGAGTTCTTGTTGGTTCGGCGGATTCGCAAACATCGGTTGTCAGAGCGCCACGTCGACAATCAACCAACAATACTCCGTCGTCTGGTTGCCGATTTCGAGTTGGTATGAACCGGACGATGTGAATCCCCAGGTGTGGGGCGCAACTGCTCACGAACTCGGCCACAACTTGGGCCTAAATCACGCCAACACGCTGGATTTTGGTTCTGTTCCGCTTGGGCCACTAGATTTCGTTGCTTCCAATCCCGGTCTGGTCACCCCGGGCGCCCCTCGTGCGCAGGATTCTGCATCTGCCGCGTCGACTCCACCCATTGCCGCGGTCAATATTGAGTATGGCGATACCTTTTCCGCCATGGGCTACCCATGGAATAATGCAGGACCCTACTCTGCCGAGCACCGCTCTGATCTGCTTGCGTGGATACCCAAGACCGATGAGGCCGACATCACTTCCTCCGGTGATTACACCCTCGTGCCAGCGGAAGACTCCTCTGGGCTGCGCGCACTTCATGTGTTCCGTGATCCTACTTCTGGATCGTGGCTCTGGTTGGAGTTTCACCAGCCGCTCGGCTTCTACACTCCCAATAATCTGGCCATGGCTACCCCTCCCCAATCGGTTATTACCCTTACCAATGGCGCTCTCATTCACTACGAGACCGGCTCTCTGGACCCACTGCACACCTATCAACTCGATATGAATCCAGTCGCCTTCTCAAATAATTTCGAAGATGGCACGTTCGCCCCTGGCAGCAGTTGGTCAGACCCGTATTCGCTGCTAACATTGACGGCCGGTTCGCAGACATCCTCTTCGCTGGGAATCACGGTCAGCTATGACACCCCCTGCGCCGCTCCATCGCTCTCGGCATCGGAGCTCGCTGCGGCAGGAGGCACTGCCAACCTCACCATCTCAGCGCCTTCAACCTGCTCATGGACCGTGTCCTCGAATGCTTCCTGGATCAGCTTTCCGGGAACAACCAGCGGCAGCGGAAATGCCACGATTCCCTTCGACTACGCGGCCAACACCACCACAGGACAGCAAAACAGCTACATCACTGCCCAGCGCCAGAGCCTGCCTGTCGTGCAGGACGGACCAAACGTTACTATCGTTGGCGCTTCCCCGGTCATGGCATCAGGATCTGCCCAGTCTTTCGTAGTCACCGCGTCCGATTTGGCAGGTGTCTCCGACCTTAGTTACGTGTACTTCTTCATCGGAAACTGTGAAGTGCAGGTGAGGCTGACAGGCACAGATACAAACTCTGCATATTTCTGGTTGTGGGATACGTCTTCCGCCAGCGTGTCGGAAATGGGCATTGCGCCGGGATCAAACAACTCACTTTCGATCAGCGGTTGCACGCTTTATGCCCAGGGCAGTTCTGTTGTCTTCAGCGGCAATCAGATGATTCTGACCATCGACCTCAGTTTCTCCGCGCCCCTCAACGGCCCCTATACTTTGAAAGTTGAAGTTGACACGCAAACGAGCGGTACGAACACATTCGCAGGACCGATGCCTGTGGGTATCTTCACGGTCAATTCGGTCTCTGCCGCCGCAACGCCCATTATCTCCCCCGCCGGGAGCACGCTCACATCGCCCCAGTCCGTAACCATCACCGACCCGACCGCGGGCGCCACAATTTACTACACAACAGACGGCTCCGGACCAACGACACACTCAACGCAATATTCGGGTCAATTCACCGTTTCACAGCCAGAGACGATCAACGCGCTGGCAATCGCCCCCAACTATTCACAGAGCCTTGTTGCCTCCGCGGCATTCACAATCGCGACCCCTGTCCTATCCCCCAACGGTGGTGTGTTTACATGGCCACAATCCGCGTCCGTCACTATTACGGATGCAAGCCCTGGCGTAAAAATCTACTACACAACGGACGGCTCGTGGCCGACCAGCACTTCGGCGCAGTACACAGTGCCAATCACGGTTTCGCAGTCTGGGTGGGTGCAAGCGATTGCCGTTGCGCCCGGTGTTCCGCCAAGTTCGGTGGCTCAAGCGTACTTCGCCATAGTCGCAGCGACGCCTGCTCTTTCTCTGAAGGGCGGCACTTTTACGTCACCCCAGACAGTCACGATCACCGACGCCACTCCAGGAGCAACAATCTACTACACAACGGACGGTACATGGCCGACCATCAGTTCCACCCAATACACGGGACAGATCACAGTTTCGCAATCTGAGTGGCTCATCGCAATTGCCGTGGCTCCTGGCCTTTCGCAAAGTGCCGGGGCGGAAGCGTACTATTCAGTCAATTTCCCGGCAGCACTGACCTCTCCCACTCCCGGCGCCGTACTGACAGGTTCCGGCGCGACCTTCCAGTGGACAGCCGGCGCAGGTGTTACGCAGTACGTGCTGGGGATCGGCAGTACGGGAGTGGGATCGTACAACCTGTTCAACTCCACCCCCATCGCCGCAACCCAGGCCAGCGTAACCGGTCTGCCAACCAATGGAGCAACGCTCTACGCTCGCCTCTATTCCATGATTAATGGAGCTTGGCAGTACAACGACTACACCTACACGGCAGCCCCAACGCCGGTGCCGGCGATACTGACCTCTCCCACGCCCGGCAGCAAACTGACAGGCTCCGGCGCCACCTTCCAGTGGACGACCGGGACAGCCGTTACGCAGTACGTCCTGGGCATCGGCAGCACGGGAGTCGGATCGTACAACCTGTTCAACTCCACTCCCATCACCGCAACCCAGGCCAGCGTAACCGGTCTGCCAACCAATGGAGAAACACTCTACGCGCGCCTCTACTCCTGGATCAATGGAGCCTGGCAGTACAACGACTACACCTACTCAGCAGCCGCGACGCCAGCGGTACTGACCTCTCC
>Ga0182016_10006528_pt1 | contig 12215 bp, 8 predicted proteins | sample 712S2MmetaG_FD_120491 | JGI IMG/M metagenome (GOLD analysis project Ga0182016, IMG submission 120491) | Permafrost microbial communities from Stordalen Mire, Sweden - 712S2M metaG | ecosystem: Environmental > Terrestrial > Soil > Wetlands > Permafrost | place: Sweden: Stordalen | collected...
CAACGACGCACCCGCGCTCAGCGAAGCTGAGGTCGGAATCGCCATGGGTACCGGCACCGACGTCGCTATGCAAAGCGCGGGGGCCACACTGGTGAAAGGCGATCTCCGCGGCATTGCCAAGGCCATCCGCCTCAGCCGCGCAACCATGCGGAACATCCGCGAGAACCTGTTCTTTGCTTTTCTCTACAACGCGATGGGTATACCGGTAGCGGCGGGCGTGCTTTACCCGTTCTTCGGGTTGCTGCTTAGCCCGATCATTGCAGGCGCCGCGATGAGCCTGAGTTCAGTCTCGGTAATTGGCAACGCTCTGCGACTTCGGAGGACGAGATTGTGAGCTTGTGAAATAAGACCGCGCCGATAGGACATATAGCAGTCCGCAATGCCTCCCGGTTTTCATCCGAGCACTCCGCGGCATCGGAGAGAGGAGAGGCGGACACTGCTGCCGCCTCTCCCGCTAGAACACCGTGCCCGACGATCGGATTACTTGGCAGCGCTGATCGATGCCAGCGTTATTGTGGTCCCGCTCACATCCCCGGTGACTTTTACTTTTTTGCCGGCAAGATTGTCAATCAGCTTAACGTCGCCGTTTAAGGCATAAAGTTTATCTCCGACCAGTAAGGCGTATTTGCTGCCCGACTTAACGCAAGCGCGAATGCATTCACTGTCGGGTTTACCGGGCATCATTGTGTGCTTCTTTCCGCACATGTCGTCCGTGACAACGCCAGTGAAGGTATGTGGGTCGGCGAAGGCGAATCCTGCGACCATAGCGGCAAGCGTGGCCTGCAGAACAAATCCGAGAACGAGCTTCTGAAGTTTCATGTTTTTCTTCTCCGAAGTGAAAGTGCTTTTAGGGTACGAAGTCAGCGGTCGCATACCAGCAATCGTTTAATGTTTGTCGGTTTTTCACTCGTCTTTTCCATTCTGTATCTCCCTTTCAAACCTTTGTGAAACTCATTCATACACCAACTCAGTTGTTTGGACCGGATTCAGCGTAGATAACCCGTAGATCGTTCGAAGCGCGTATTGACCGCGCCTGTTTCGGTAATGCCCCGCCCAGCAAATGAATGGCCGATAGCACGGCTGGAACGTAGTTGCGCGTTTCGAGCGGTAGTTGGCGACTACAGCTCAGAGATTCGAAGTCGCCGTTTCCGTGGTGCATTGCGCGTTCGACCGTATGTTCCCCCGAGTTGTAAGCTGCAAATGCCAGGTCCCACGCACCAAACTGCGTGTACAAGTCCCGGAGATAGCGAGCGGCAGCCCGCGTGGATTTCACAACATCCACTCGTTCGTCCAAGCCAGGGGTAGTTACTAAGCCGTAGCGGCGAGCCGTCTCCGGCATGAACTGCCAAATACCCAGCGCGCCTTTGGGTGAGGCGGCCATAGTGCGGCCTCCACTCTCGACCAGCACGAGGGCTGCGACATCCACGGGAACACCTTCCTGCCGGAGAATTGGGTTCAGCGTCGGCCTGAGCAGCGCGACCCGCTCAACTGCTCGCCGGACGTTTTCGTCCTGTCCGCCCCAGTAACGCTCGGCAAATGCGTGCAATGCGTTGCCATCAAGATGGGGCGCGTCTATCGTCGCGCCCAACGCAGGTGCTTCAGGTTCGCGGGTCGTTTTTGCAAGAAGGCTGTCCGCTGCATCACTCAGCGCTTCGTGGTAAGCCGAAAAGGAGCTTTCCACAGAAGCCGCGGGCACCAGGTAGCCCGCTGTCTGCGCCCATGCCGATGCGGACAAGAAATACAGCGACAGCAAACATCTGAGCAGTTGCTTTGGACTATACATGCGTACCGCCGTCCGCCAACTGCGGTTGCAGTTCTGCCGCGCTTTCCTTTTTCAAAGCAGGCTTCACCTCGTAGTTCCACTTCCAAATGGCGAAGACCGGGGGATAGATGATCAACTCCATCAGGAACGAGGTGAGAATGCCACCAATCATCGGCGCTGCAATGCGTTTCATTACATCGCCTCCGGCACCGACCGACCACATAATTGGTAACAAGCCGAATAACATGCAGGCCACCGTCATTACCTTCGGGCGAAGACGCTTGACCGCACCCACGACGATGGCTTCGCGGAGATCGTCCCAACTGCGCATCTGGCCTTTGCTTATTGCATCGTGATAAGCCAGATCCAGGTAGAGAAGCATGAACACGGCGGTCTCTGCGTCAACTCCGAGGAGAGCGATCAAGCCGACCCAGACAGCGATGCTCATGTTGTAGTGAAGCAGGTAGAGGAACCAGATAGCGCCAATCGCGGAAAACGGCACTGCCATCAGGATGATGAGGGTCTTTACCACAGACTTTGTGTTGAAGTACAGCAGCAGGAAGACGACAAACAGCGTGATCGGGAGCACGATCTTCAGTTTCTCTTTCACGCGCTGCATCGACTCATACTGGCCGCTCCATTCAAGCTGATAACCGGCTGGAATGCTGACCTTCTCCCGAACGGCTTTTTTTGCATCTTCGACGTAGCTTCCGATATCGCGTCCACTGACGTCGACATAGACGTAGCCACTCAATCGGCCATTCTCATCGCGAATCATGCCCGGACCAGTCTTTAGCGAAATTGTGGCTAGTTGGACCAGAGGGATCTGTGAGCCACCCGGCGTGGCGACGAGGACGCGCTGTAGTCTGTCTATGTCCGTGCGGTAATCGCGCAGGTAACGGACGTTGACTGAGTAGCGTTCGCGTCCCTCGACGGTGGTTGTGACTTCTTCACCACCGACAGCCGACATCAGGACTTCATTGGCGTCATCGATACTCAGCCCATAACGTGCAAGCTGGTCGCGCTTGAGGTCGAAATCGAGGAAGTACCCACCCGTTGTACGCTCCGCAAATACGCTGGCCGTGCCCGGAATATCCTTTAACGCCATCTCGACTTGCTTGCCGACCTTCTGAATCTCACCCAGGTCAGAGCCGAGTACCTTGACTCCGAGTGGAGTCCGAACGCCGGTTGTGAGCATGTCGATGCGTCCTTTAATCGGCATCGTCCATGCGTTTGAAAGGCCAGGCATCGTCAGAGCTTCATTCATGCCGCCCGAATCGTAGATCAACTGCTGAGTTGTCTTATGGTCCGGCCAAAAGCGGCCGAGCGTGTCCTGCAACCAGCCAGGCGCCCATTTGGAGTACCAGCGCTCACGTTTGGGCCAGTTCGTCTGCGGCTTCAAGACAACGACTGTCTCCATCATCGAGAAGGGCGCAGGGTCGGTCGAACTCTCCACGCGTCCGGCTTTGCCGAATACGCTCTCTACTTCCGGGAAGCTCTTGATGATCTTGTCCTGCACCTGGAGCATTCTGGATGCCTCGGTGACAGAAATGCCCGGCAGCGTACTGGGCATGTATAGGAGCGTCCCTTCATCCAACGGCGGCATGAACTCCGAACCGAGTTTGAAGAACACGGGGACGGTCAGGGCCATCGCAAGGAACGCCGTGCAAATCGTCTTCCATTTGTGTTGAAGGACAAATTCCACCACGGGATGGTAGAGCTTCATCATCGGACGGCTGATCGGGTGATTCTCCTCGCTATGAATGGTGCCAACCAGGATCGCGTTCACGATGCGCGCCAGCCACTGCGGCCGAAATTTGTAGGGGTCCATGCGTGTGAATAGCAGCCGCATCGCCGGATCGAGGGTGATGGCCAATACGGCAGCAATGGCCATGGCGAAGTTTTTGGTATACGCGAGCGGCTTGAATAGCCGTCCTTCCTGCGCTTCCAGGGTGAAGATTGGGAGGAAGGCAACTGCGATGACGAGCAGGGCGAAGAAGCTGGGCCCGCCAACTTCCTTGACAGCCGAGATGACCACCCTGTGGTAATCTCCGGGCCGGCCTTCGGCGTTCCAATGCTCGAGTTTCTTGTGGGTCTGTTCGACTACCACCACCGCGGCATCGACCATTGCGCCGATGGCTACGGCCATGCCTCCCAAGGACATGATGTTTGCTGTCATGCCCGACAGTTGTATGGGGATGAAGGCCAGGATGATGGTTACCGGGATGGTGATGATCGGGATGACGGCGCTCGGAAAATGCAACAGGAAGATCAAAATGACGATGCTGACGATAATCAATTCTTCGATCAGCGTGTGCCTCAGGTTATCGACCGAGCGATCAATCAGATCGGAGCGGTCGTAGGTATTCACGATCTTGAGGCCCTTCGGCAGCGTTGGTTCCAGATCCTTGATCTTCTCCTTTACCCGTTCGATTACTTTCTGCGCGTTCTCTCCGAAGCGCATGATCACGACGCCGCCGACTGTCTCACCTTGCCCATTCAGTTCGCCAACACCACGACGCATGTCGGGACCATAGGTGACGGTGCCGATGTCGCGGACCAGAACGGATGTCCCAGTTTGAGGGTTGGCCATGACAACGATCTGCCCAATGTCATCAAGAGTTTTGATGTATCCGCGCCCGCGAACCATGTATTCGCGGCCTGTCATCTCCACCAGACGGGCGCCAACATCGTTATTGCCCCTCTGAATCGCCTGCACCACCATACTGATCGGAATCTTGTAACCGAGCAGTTTGTTCGGATCGACATTGACCTGGTACTGGCGAACGAATCCGCCGAGCGGCGCAACTTCAGCAACGCCCGGTATCGCCTGCAACGAATATCGCAGATACCAGTCCTGATAACTCCGCATCTGATCCATGCTGTAATGCCCGGTGGTATCGACCAAAGCATACTGATAGATCCATCCGACAGCGGTATCGTCTTTGGCTAGCTCAACGTTCACGCCCTTGGGCAACTTCGGAACGACTGAGCTGAGATACTCCAGGGTTCGTGAACGAGCCCAGTAGAGATCCGTACCTTCTTCAAAGATGATGTACACATATGAGTAACCGAAATCGGAGAAGCCGCGGATGTCTTTGACTTTAGGCAGCCCAAGCAGGGCCGAGGTGATTGGGTAGGTTACCTGATCTTCCATGATGTCGGGGCTGCGATCCCAACGTGAATACACAATCACCTGGGTGTCCGACAGATCCGGGATGGCGTCCAGCTTCGTGTTCTTCATCGAATGAATGCCGATAATCACGGCAACGCCGACGAACAAGAACACCAAGTACTTGTTCTTTGCGCAGAATTCAATTAGACGATCAATCATTACTGGATCTCCCTCGCCAAATGGGCCAGGTCATGAACCTCGCCGCCGTTCTCCGCGACGAATTCTTCCGCTGCTTTGCGGTCGGCGAAGGCAAAAGTACCTGGCGAGCAGCGGTCAAATGAGATTTGATCCGTCTGTTTCATCTCGCCCATCTTTGCCATGTCGTGCTCGCAGGCAATAACGCGGCTTCCGTCTACAAACCAGGCGCGCTGCGGGTCCAACCCCTTGCCAGTGCGGAAGTCTGTTACCTCGATAAACCGTACCGGCTTTTTCTCCTGCCGTCCTTCGGTCAAGGCGCAATGCGCACAGCACACGTTGCGGCGATTGCCTCCTATCTCGACAATCACGCGCGCCTCCGATCTGATATGACGCTGACAGATGCTGCATAACTCCGAGGAGCGCCGGTGGATAAGCCAGTAGCCGCCTGCATACAGAGCGCACAAAATCAGCACTGCGATGGCTCCATAGATTGAAGCTTTCTTGGCCATAGTTCGCTCCTTAGTGCTGCATCTCACTCATGGCACTCTTCAGCCGGCTCTCTGAGTCGAGCAGAAAGTTGCCCGAGGTTACGATTGTGTCTCCCGGCTTCAGACCGGACATGACCACGACCTTGCCGTCCATCTTCGGCCCCATCTGAATGTTGCGCGGTTCGAATACTCCTCCGTCATGCACCAGAAATACATATTGCTTGTCGCCCGAATCCATGACGGCTTCCTGTGGCACGAGGATCTGAATTCCGTAGTTGATCTTCAATTCCACGTTAGCGAACATCTGAGGCTTCAGGTCGTAATGTGAATTTGAGCACTCGATGCGAACCTTGACCGTGCGCGTCACCGGATCAACCGTCGGGTAGATATAGGTGATTTTGCCGGTGTAGGTTTTGCCTGCGTAATAGCTCAGTTGCATTTCCAAGGTTTGCCCGACCTTCACATAAGGCACTTCATACTCGAAGATATCTGCATTGACCCAGACTTTCGACAAGTCCGTAATCTGGTAGAGGTCCATGTCTGGCGTAATTGCCGTCTGCGGAAACGCCTTGCGGTCCATCACGAAGCCATCCACCGGAGAGTAGAAGGTCAGGGTGCGACTGACCTCGCCGCTTTCGTCCAACTTCCTGATTTGCTCGTCGGTGATGTCCCAGAGTTTGAGGCGCTGCCGGGCGGAGTGCAGTAACGCCTGTCCTCCTTGTGAGATTTCTTTGAATTCCGATGTGCCAAGATTCTTCTCGGCACGTTTTGCAATCAGGTATTCCTCTTCGGTCGCCACCAGTTCTGGGCTGTACACGGTGAACAGCGGCTGGCCTTTCTTGACGAGTTGGCCTACATAATCAACGTAAACCTTGTCAATGTAGCCGCTGATTTTAACGTGCACGTGCTCGATCTTGGTTTCATCGGCGGTAATTTGACCGGTGGTGCGTATGGAGCGTATCAACGGTTCGCGCTTTACAGTTGCTGTACGCACGCCGATAAGTTGCTGCCGGTCCGGGGCGATCTTCGCCGTGCCTGCAGCCATGGTCTTTGTGTCAGCTTCTTCGTTGGCATACTTCGGAATGAGTTGCATGCCGCAGTCGGGTGCGATGCCTGGCTTATCCGATTTGTATGCCGGATGCATCGGGTCGTACCAATAGAGAATTGTGCGCTCACCAGACGAAGCCGATTTGTTCGTGTCCCTGGCCTGGCTAGCGCTCTGAGTACTGTCGTCCGCGTATTGCGGCACCAAGTCCATTCCGTCTGGAGCTTTGCCCGGCTTGTCATAATGGTGCGCCGTATTCATCGCGTCGTACCAGAACAGGATCTTGCGCTCCCCCGGTGCACCGCCGGTTTGGGCTGCCGCGGTCGCACCTGAATGCTGGTGCTGAAAGTAACCGACGACCTTACTGCGATACCTGACTGCAATGGCGATCACGACGACAATTGCGAGAATTCCTAAACTTTTGCGAAGCATGATTCTTCACTCCTCGTGGCTGCTCTGCTTGCGTGGGCGGTTTTGTCCAAATCGCTGAAGATCAATTTGAGGGCGGCTATAAGTTTCATCATGGTTCTTTCTGAGGCGCGGGCATGTTTTCCGGAGTCTGAACCTGCGATGTGAGGTCCACCCCGACTATGCTTTCAATTCGCGCCAACGAGGTCTGGTAATTCGCCAACTCGCGGTAGTAGTCGCTCTCATAGTTCAAGACCATCGAGAAATTCCCGATAACGGTGAGGAAGTCCGCAGTACCTACTTGGTACGAGGACATCGATGATTCCAGAGCGAGAGAAGACTGCGGAACAATTCCCTGAGAGAATAGCCGCAGCAACTCGTCGGAGGCCTTGGCCGCCAGGTACTGCTGTTTGAGTTCGAAGTTGAGTTCGGTGTGGCGATTGTCGAGGCTGTGCTCGGCTACGATCTGTTCCTCGGTCGCCTGGGCGACGGCTTCTTGTTGCTTCGTTTTGTAGAACACGGGAACATTGATTGTGAACGTCAGACCATGCATGTCAGGAAGATCTTGACGTTGCTGATACATGTAGCCGACGCTCATATCCGGGTAATAGTCTTTCTGCGCCAGAGCGACCGCTAGCTGGTTGCGCTGCACCATCTGTTTTTCACGTTGCAAGCCGCTGTCGTTCTCGCGTGCCATTTGGTATAGCTCCGGCAGAGTGATAGTCAGGGCCGACTGTTGGAGGTTCGCGGCTGGCGGTAGCGGCGCATCCGGATCATGGGCAAGCAGAGTGTTCAGTCGCGCCTGCGCTGTTCGCCGCTGCTGTTCAAGCACTGTCAGACGCTGCATTAATAGCGAGATCTCGACCTGCGATCGCAGAATGTCCTGCTGAATGCCTTTTCCGACCCGGTAACGCGACTCGGATATCTGCGATAACTTTTGCAGCAGCTCTCTGTTCTTCTGCGTGGTTTGGATGGCCTTGTCGTAAAACCAGTAATCGTAATAGGCAGCCTTTACGTCCACCGTAACCTTTCGGCGCGCCGCCTCATAGTCCCAGTGCGCCGCATCGGCCTCTTTGGTTGCGATCTGACCGCGCAGCTTCAGCTTTCCGGGGTAGAGCAGCTGCTGTGAGGCGGTGATGCTGCGGTAGCTCGACGGGTCACCATGCTGCACGCTGAAGGGCTCGATGTTGCCAGCCCAACCAACTCCTACCATGGGATCGGGCAATGTCTTGGATTGAGGTACCCGCCTGCGTTGCGCTTCCATGGCGTGCAGCGCACTCTGTACTCCGGGGTTCCTCTGCAACGCCTCGCGCACAAGATCTTCCAGGGTGATGGCTGCTTGATCGGCCTGCGGTTGCGGAGAGGACAACTGCGCTGCTCGATCCGCTTGCGGGCTATCGGCAGATTGAAAGCTCACCTTATTGTCCGGCTGAAAAGTCTGAGCGAACAAGGGCAGAGACAATAGTCCCGCGAAGGCAAGTACCAGCTTATTTCTGATCATTCAATTCTCTCTATTGCTATGCGAAGAATGGGGGTATCGGCGCGAAATGCTTGCGCCAAAAAGCGAAGGTGAACTGCGAAGGGAAGACCTATATTAGTAAGATGCCGAGTGTCGCTAGCAGGGGCGAACCCTTGCCGGGTGGCACTCCAGCCTGCAATGCTTTATCCAGAGTCGGGAATACAGACGCAAGCGGCTCCACCGCCGCAGGAAGTGGAGTACTCAGCCAGCGGTGACTTGGCGCTGGCGGCGCGGACGCAGGAACCGGTACCCCGGGCGACATCTGGCAGCAGGCGCCGCCCTCGGACCTTGCCTGAAACTCAGTGACGGCGGAGTGGTTCTTCACCTTCATCATCCTGCAATGCGCACCGCAGCATCGCCGGGATGTTGCTGCGTCTCCGCGCGAGCAAGCCCCGAATGCCGACAGTCCGCTTGTCAGAAGCGCGAGAACCAGAAGCGCGGCAACGAGTTTGAATCCCCGAGTCACTTGCTATATATATAAACCTTTTCATGCAAAAATATCTATATCTGTTCAAAACAGCTCACTTCAAAAGGTGGCGTACTTGCCCTGGACGGCCGCTCCTCAATTCGAGCGGTAGCCCTGTTTGCATTTATCTTCGCGATCTCTCTGCTGCATTACCAGACTCCAACCAGCCACATGTGGCTTCATCCTCTGCTGCGAAGGGCTTACTACATTCCGCTATTGCTGATGGCGATTTGGTACGGCTGACGCGGCGGAATTCTGGCCGCCGTCGTTACCGAGATTCTCTACATTTCCAACATTCAGATGGCATGGCGTATGAATCCTGAATATTTTGCCGCGCAGTGGGTGGAAGTCGGAATGTTCTTCATCCTTGGAGCCCTCACAGGCGTGTTGGCCAACCACGAGCGCGCGCAGCGATTCGAGGCGGAGCAAATGGCTACACAACTGGCAAAGGTCAACTCAGACTTGCAATCTTGCTTTGCCCTGCTCCGGCGTGCGGAGCGGCTTTCGGCGATGGGAGAGCTTGCGGCCGGATTGGCGCATGAGATTCGAAAGCCGCTGGGGGCAATTGACTGCGCTGTCCAAATCCTGACTCGCGGGCAGGAACGAGAGGTGGATAGGATTGGATTTCCGCAGCCGGTCAAGGTGAATGTCCGCATTCTTGCAGCAACCAATCGTAAATTGAAGACGCAGATTGAAGACGGCCAGTTCCGCGAAGATCTCTTCTACCGGCTAAGCGTGGTCACAATCGACGTACCGCCGTTGCGAGAACGCAAAGACGACATTCCATTACTGGTCTCGCATTTTCTTAAGAGCTTTTCTGAACGTAACCATATCTCGCCGTTGACGATCACTGGCGAAGCTTTGGCATTGATCGTCCGCTACCCATGGCCGGGCAACGTACGCCAACTGGAAAACGCCATGGAGCGTGTGGTTGTGCTTGCAAACGGGAATACGATCAGGCCGGAGGATCCTCCTCAAGAAGTGCGGGAGTCCGAGTCGCGCATCGCGAAAATCGACCTCAAGTTGCCGGATGAAGGGATTGACCTGGAGCAAGTTGAGAAAGAGATCTTGTCGCCGGCATTGCAGAAGCACACCGGGAATCAGACCCGAGCCGCACAGTACTTGAACATCAGCCGCAAAACACTCATCTATCGCATGGAGAAGTTTGGACTAATCTCCATGGCAGCGGACGAGACTGGTGCTTCACACTCGACGAATTCATAACTAAGAAGGTAATGGCAGCGCAATGCAAAGGCTGGTCAAGCCCAGGCATCTGCAAATAAGGTGCAAAAATCTTAGAAAGTGAACATCGGACCAAAATGGGCTAAGCAGCCATTCTGGCGGCAATCAATCAGCGCTATGCTGCCAACCCCCGCAAACCTGAAGCTGCTGGCTAGCATGCTGAAGGAACGCGGCTATGCACCCAGGACAGTATCCAGCGGCGCGCACGCTCTTGAGGCTGCGCGATTGAAGCTTCCCGATTTGATTTTATTAGACGTCGCTATGCCTTTCATGGACGGTTTCGAAGTCTGCGAACGGGTGAAGTCCGATCCCGATCTGAAAGAAATTCCAATTCTGTTTATCAGTGCTCTCACTGACACTATGGCGAAAGTGAAGGCGTTCAGGGTCGGAGGAGACGATTACATCACCAAGCCATTCCGATTCGAAGAGGTCGAGGCACGAGTCCGGACACAATTCGAACTTCGCCGGCAATATAAAGAGTTGCAGGCGAGCTACGAGCAACTCCGTTCTTTGGAGGTTTTGCGCGACAATCTTACCCACATGATTGTGCATGACATGCGTTCGCTGTTGATGGGTATTACATGGCCGCTCGACCTTGCAATCGGCTCAGAGGATAATCGTGTTGAATACATCGGACAGGCTCAGAAGGCTGTGACTAAACTCAGCGAAATGATGCTGAATATTATCGATGTCAGCCGGCTGGAATCGGGCAGGATGCTTGTTCGCAATCGTGAGTGCGAACTGAACCAGATTGCAGAGGCAGTCATCGATAGCTTTTTGCCGGTGGCAGGAAATCTGCATTTGACTCTGTCGGCAGTGGGTTCAATAAACGTGGAGTGCGACGCCGGCCTTGTGCGCCGCGTTCTTGAAAACCTCATGAACAACGCGCTGAAGTTCACGCCCTCTGAAGGCTTCATCGAAGTCTCGCTTGCCATGTCAAATGAAGACGCCGTAATTACCGTACGCGACAACGGTCGTGGTATTCCTTCGAATACCACAAAAAAATTTTCGAGAAATTTGGCCAGGTTCAAGGTGGAGCTGAGCAGCTTGGAACGGGGCTTGGGCTGGCATTCTGCAAGCTCGCGGTTACAGCCCATGGTGGTGTGATCGGGGTGGAAAGTGAATTCGGGAAGGGAGGCAGCTTCTGGTTTACTCTGCCGAACGCGAAAACAGACACGTGCTCCGATCAGCTGCTTGCGGAAAACAAGTTCGATTTTGCTCAACGACAATCGGACCAACCCTGTAGTTTGTACATTCGATGAGTCGCTAAACTTCGATGGAGTATTCATCTTCATTCTGGAAGAGCACTTTCTTGCGCCTTTCTGGAATCCAGCGTGAAAGTCAACCCTTGCTAAGTGCCAGAAATGTCTGGACTAGAAAGCCAAGGCGGACCGTTTAGTTATTTTTGTCGACACTCATGGGACTACCTCGGTTGCTCGGAGAGAGGGCAAGACGCGTTCCGGCCGATGAAAGATTAATGAAAATAGGAAGACAGCCGATGAGTGAATCAGTACCTGCCTTCCCCTGAAAGCTCAGGGGCCCGGCGTGAAAAAGATCAACCGCCCAGAGGGTTGGAGACATTCTGATGCAAGCACAGGATCTTTCTCCGCTGATTTTTGTCGTCGATGACGATAGCAGTATAGTTCGCACGATAGATGGATTTCTTAAGCGGGCCGGGTTTCGAACTGCCAACGTTGGGGATGTCGCTGGAGCGCTGCAGAACATCCGCGAGCAGCGTCCAGACCTAGTTTTACTCGATGTCAATTTGCCGGATGGATCCGGATTCGACGTCTGCCGGACTCTGCAAGCCGAAGCCACGGGATTCAGTACTCCAATTCTTTTCATTTCCGCGACCGAAGACACTTCGACGAAGGTTCAGGGTTTTGAAATGGGCGGAGTGGACTACATCACGAAGCCGATAGTCGGAGCGGAACTCATTGCCCGGGTGCGTACACATCTGAGACTAAAGCGG
>Ga0182016_10006530_pt1 | contig 12214 bp, 11 predicted proteins | sample 712S2MmetaG_FD_120491 | JGI IMG/M metagenome (GOLD analysis project Ga0182016, IMG submission 120491) | Permafrost microbial communities from Stordalen Mire, Sweden - 712S2M metaG | ecosystem: Environmental > Terrestrial > Soil > Wetlands > Permafrost | place: Sweden: Stordalen | collected...
AACCGCCCCATGGATCCGGAAGAAGTGAAAGGCAAGCGCATCGCGGTGCCGGGCAAACTTACCACCGCGTACCTGGCCTGCAAATTATTTCAGCCCGATTTCGAGGCGGTGGTCACGCCGTTCGACAAAATCACTGACGCGGTCCGTGAACGCACTGTCGATGCCGGGTTGATCATTCACGAGGCGCAGCTGACTTTCGACCGCGAAGGTTTCCACCGCATCGTCGATTTGGGCCGCTGGTTCAAGAGCACCTACGGGCTCCCTCTCCCGCTCGGCGCCAATGTGCTGTTGCGATCCCTCGACGCGGATATCCGCAGCGAATGCTGCCGCATGATGCGCGAGAGCATTCAATACGCCCTCGACAATCACGCCGCCGCGCTGGAATACGCCATGCAGTTCGCGCGCGACATGGAACCGCGCCTGGCCGAAAAGTTCGTCGGCATGTACGTGAATCACTACACCGTGGATGCCGGCGAGATAGTGCCCAAAGCCGCCCAGAAGCTGCTCGATCTGGGATTCGAAGCCGGATTGATCGACCGCAAAGTAGAACTCGAATTCATCCGCTAGATGCTCCTCTGAGGTGTGGGCGCGCTACATTAGAATCATGCGCGTATTTTCAGCGGTTCTCTTCACCTTTGCAGTTCTGCTCCCTCTGACAGCTCAAGATGTGAAACCCAAGGACGTGCGGGACGCCGCCAAGAACGGCGCTTCTTCCATCCCCACGTTGCAAGGCTATTTGAAGAACCAGCCTCCCGATGTTCGCGCGGAGGCGGTGAAGCAACTCACCGAGGTCGGCACCGCCGCCAGCCTCGACCCGCTTATTTTAGGCACTCAGGATGCCGATCCGCAGATCCAGATCCTGGCCACCGATGGGCTGGTGAACTTCTACTCGCCGGGCTACGTCAAAACCGGCATCGCCGGCTCGATCCGTAAAGTTGGCACCAGCATCAAGGGCAAATTCACCGACACCAACGATCTGGTGATCGATGGATACGTAACCGTCCGCGCCGATGTCATCGAGGCCATCGCGAAGCTGGTCAAGGGTGGCGTCAACGCCGATGTGCGCGCCAATGCCGCTCATGCCGAGGGAATTTTGCGGGGCAGAGCGGCGGTACCGGAGTTGATCGACGCCGTCCACACGAAAGATACCGACGTGATTTACGAAGCGCTGGTGGCGATCCAGAAGATCCGCGATGAATCGGCCGGACCGGCAATCCAGTTCCGCCTGCGCGATCTCGACCAGAAAGTGCAGATCGCGGCCATTCAGACCACCGGCGTGCTGCTGAACAAAGCCGCCGTGCCTGACCTTATCGACGTGCTCAACCGCGCCAAGAGTATGACCGTGAAGCGCGAGGCGCTGAGCGCCATCGCCATGCTGCCCGAACCGTCCAGCCGCCACCTGTACGAGACCAATCTGCACGACAAGGACGATCGCATCCGCGCCGCCGCGGCCGAAGGATTCGCGCGCCTGAAAAATCCCGCCGACCTGCCCATGCTGGAAACGGCCTGGAAGGAAGAGACCAAGACGGCGCCGCGCCTGTCACTGGCCTTCGCGCAGGTAATGTTGGGGAAAACGGAATTGAGCGAATTCAGCCCGCTGCAATTCCTCATCAACAATCTGAACTCCGCGTCGTACAACGGCGTGGCGTACCCGTTCCTGATCGAGCTGGCGCGCGACGCCACGGTGCGGCAGTCGCTCTACGTTCCCATGGCGTCGGGGACTAAAGATGAAAAGATTGGGTTGGCCCGCGTGCTGGCACGAAGTGGCGACAGCGGGAGCGTTGCCGCGCTCGATAAATTGAGCAAAGACCCCGACCCCGCCGTTGCACAAGAGGGATTGAAAGCTCTGCGCACTCTGCAGAGCAGGATGTAACTACTTCGCCTTCTTCTGCTTCTGCTGACCGACGCGCACCTTGAAGTGGAGCTGTTTGGCTTCCTGAAATGCCTTGTGGTCGTGACGCGCCACGGCATCGGTCAAATACTTGTCCACATTTGCATCCTTGGGCAGGACGCTCATCAAGGTGAAATTATCGTTGCAGGTCGGGCAGAAGGGCCGGAACCGCTTCACATTCGGAATTGCCATAACTTCTATCAGTGTAGCAAAGCCGGCGTGGGGCATGCTTTAGCTTGCCCGCCGGGCGTCAGCCCGGCCAGTCTATCCGTTATTGGCGCTACACTAGTTGATTCCCGTATGAAACTGCAAAGCTACACCATCACCCAGGGGCGAGACCGTGCCCCGGCGCGCGCCATGCTGAAGGGCATCGGCTTTACCGATGAGGACCTCGCCAAGCCCATTATCGGGGTCGCCAACACATGGATCGAGACCATGCCCTGCAATTACAATCTGCGCGATCTGGCCGTACAGGTGAAGGAAGGCATCCGCGCGGCCGGCGGCACGCCTATGGAGTTCAACACCATCGCCATCAGCGATGGCGTCACCATGGGGACCGAGGGAATGAAGACTTCGCTGGTGAGCCGCGAAGTGATCGCCGATTCCATCGAGCTGCTGGTGCGCGGGCACATGTTCGACGGCATCGTGGCGCTGGTGGCGTGCGACAAGACCATCCCCGGCGCGGCCATGGCGCTGCTGCGGCTCAACATCCCGGGCGTCATTCTATATGGCGGGTCGATCCTGCCGGGCAAGCACAATGGGCACGACATCAGCATTCAGGATGTTTTCGAAGCGGTGGGCGCGAATGCCCGGGGCCGCATGTCCGACGCCGAACTCCTCGACATCGAAAACCATGCCTGCCCCGGCGCGGGCGCTTGCGGCGGCCAGTTTACGGCGAACACCATGGCCACCGTCATGGAACTGATCGGGCTTGCGCCCATGGGCACCGCCGCGGTGCCGCAGGTGGATAAGCGCAAGGAAGATGTCGCGCGCCGCTGCGGACGCATCGTCATGGACGCCGTGCGCAATAATCTGCGCGCGCGCGATATTTGCACCCGCAAGGCATTCGACAACGCCATCGCCGGCGTGGCCGCGAGTGGCGGATCGACTAACGCCGTGCTGCACCTTCTCGCCATGGCGAGGGAAGCCGAAGTACCGCTGTCGATTGACGATTTCGACGGCATCTGCGCGCGCACTCCGATATTTGTCGACATCAAGCCCGCCGGACGCTTCATGGCTGCCGATGTGGATAAGGCGGGTGGCATTCCGGTGATCGCCAAGCGGCTAGTGGAAGGAAATTTCGTGGATAGTTCGGCTATCACGGTTACCGGCCGCACGTTCGGCGAAGAGGCTGCCGACGCGCACGAGACTCCCGGACAGGAAGTGGTGCTCCCGCTCGACAAGGTCCTGAAGCCGCGTGGCGGGATGGCGATTTTGCGCGGCAGTCTCGCACCCGAAGGATGCGTCATCAAACTCGCGGGACACGATAAGAAGCTACACAAAGGACCCGCGCGAGTGTTCGAGCGCGAGGAAGATGCCATGCACGCGGTGATCGAAGGCAAGATAAATGCCGGCGATGTGGTGGTGATCCGTTACGAGGGTCCGCGCGGCGGACCGGGTATGCGCGAAATGCTTGGCGTGACGGGCGCGATTGTGGGCGCGGGCCTCTCCGATAGCGTGGCGCTGCTCACCGACGGCCGCTTCAGCGGAGCGACGCACGGATTCATGATCGCCCACGTAGCCCCCGAAGCTTTCAACGGCGGCCCGATCGCGTTCGTCCATGAAGGCGACACCATCACCGTGGACGCCGACCGTGGAGTGCTCGATCTGGATGTCGCTCCCGAGGAACTGGCGAAGCGCAAGGCTGCATGGAAAGCGCCGGCGCCCCGCTATAAAACGGGCGTCTTCGCGAAATACTGCGCGCTAGTCTCCTCGGCGTCCGAAGGCGCAGTCACGCGCGTGTAGGACATGCTTTAGCTTGTCCAGGCGAGCGGAGCTCGCCCGGAAATTCACAAATTCGCCAGCAACTTCGTGATCAGCGCCGTGCGATCGACAATCCGGTCCGCCAAGATACTCTCGTTCGCCGCATGCGCGCCCTCGCCGACTCCGCCAAGGCCGTCCAACGTCGCAATGCCGAGCGCTGCCGTGAAATTGCCGTCCGATCCCCCGCCGGTAAGCGACTCCTCGATCTCCACGCCCACCTCCCGCGCCAATTTCTGCGCCGCGCGGAACAGCTTCACGATTCCCGCCGACCGTTCCATAGGCGGCCGATTCAACCCGCCCGTCACTTCCATCGAGCAGCGCCGATCGATCAGCCGCAGCGAACGGAATTTCTTCTCCAACCCGGCAGCATCTTTCAATCTGAGAATGCGGATGTCGACTTCGGCGTGCGCTTCCGCCGCCACCACGTTGGAACGCGTGCCGCCGGCGATCACACCCGGATTCACGGTAATTCCCCGCGCCAGATTGGTGAATCCCGCGATGCGATCGAGCTGACGCGCCAGTTCCAGAATCGCGCTCGCCCCCGAAGAGAAATCCACCCCGGCGTGCGATGCCTTCCCGCGCACCGTTACGGTAAACCCTCCCACGCCTTTGCGCGCCGTCTTCAGCTTGCCGGCGAGCCCCGTACCGGGCTCCAGCACAAGTACCGCTTTGCTGGCGGCGGCGTTCTTCTCCGTCAGCGCGCGCGAGCTCTCGCTACCAACTTCTTCATCGGAATTGAGCTGGAGTAGCACCTTCGAAGGCGCGGCAATATCCAACTCCCGCAGCGCGCGCACCGCGAAAATGAAGAACGCGATCCCCGCCTTCATGTCGAGCACGCCCGGCCCCCAGAGCCGCCCTTCGGCCTCGCGAAACGGCATGGTTCGCAGCGTGCCCATCGGCCATACGGTATCGGAATGGCCCAACGCCAGCACCTGCCCGTTCTTCTTTCGTCCAGGCAATTGCATCTCGCAGACCAGGTGCTCGCCGAATTTTCCGCCGGCGTGAGTTTTCACGCGCGACATTGGCGCGACGGTATCGGAGACCAGCTCCACGAACCGATTCACCGCCGCCGGGTCGTCGCTCGGCGATTCGCACTCCACGAACTGGCGGAGCAGTGCGGTAATGGCGCGTTCCTGCGCCGCGAGATAAGTTAGTATCGGGTCCAATTCTTCAGCATAACTGAGCGGGCCGCGGCGCCGCATGCGATAATACGGCTTCCATGACGGTTTTGGATATCAATGAAATCAGGGCAATTCTGCCCCATCGCTATCCGTTCCTGCTGGTGGACCGGATTGTCGAACTGGAAGCCGACCGGGTGGTCGGAATCAAGAACGTGACTGCCAATGAGCCGTTCTTCCAGGGCCATTTCCCCGATTTTCCGGTGATGCCGGGCGTGCTGATCATCGAGGCCATGGCGCAGGCAGCCGGTGTGCTGGTGCTGAAATCCATGCCCGATCGCGAAAATAAGCTGGTGCTGCTGGTGGCCGTGGAGAACGCCCGTTTCCGCAAGCCGGTGGTGCCCGGCGACTGTCTGCGCATGGAAATGAAAGTCATCAAACGCAAGGCCAGCGTCGCCAAAATGGCCGGCGTCGCTACTGTGGATGGAGTCGTGGTGGCGGAAGTGGAAGTGATGTGCAAGCTGGCCGACAAGGCCGTTAAAGGGACCGATCCAGCCATCGCGTAGGCAATGCCGATTCATCCCACCGCCATCGTGGACCCCGGGGCGCGCATCGCGGAAAGCGCGGACATCGGGCCGTACTCGATTATCGGGGCGGAAGTCGAAATCGGCGCCCGCACGCGCCTGATGGCCAACGCTTACATCGAGGGGCCCACGTGGATTGGCGAAGACAACCTCATCTTCCCGTTCAGTTCCATCGGCGTGGCATCGCAGGACCTCAAATATAAGGGCGAACGCGCCGAAACGCACATCGGAAATCGCAACCGCATCCGCGAATTCGTCACCATCCATCGCGGCACGGCGGGCGGCGGACTGGTCACCCGTATCGGCAGCGATAACCTGCTCATGACCTACGCCCATGTCGCGCACGATTGCCAGATCGGCGATCACGTCATCCTCGGGAATAGCGTCGGGCTCGCCGGACATGTGGTCATCGAAGATTGGGTCGACGTCGCGCCCTTCAGCGGTGTCCATCAGTTCTGCCGCATCGGGCGCCACGCCTTCATCGGTCCGTATAGCGTGATCAAACAGGACATCATGCCCTACTCGCTCACCAGCTACAAACCGGAAGTGAGTGTGTTCGGGGCCAACAGCGTGGGCTTGGAGCGGCGCGGATTCTCCAAACAAACGGTCGAGTCATTGCAGACCGCATTGCGGCTGCTGACGCGGTCGAATCTGAATACCTCGCAGGCGATCGAACGGATCGTCGCGGAGGTGCCGCCGTGCACCGAGGTGGACGAATTGATCGCATTCATTCGCGCATCGGAACGTGGGGTGGTGAAGTAATGGTGGCGCGTCTTTTTTCGGTCTCTCGCGAAAGTCCCATGAATAAAGGGTTGAGACGGGTCGACTGTCCATGGGCTATCGCCCCGAAGTGCAGGCCAAACTCGCAAGTGTCCGGAAGAATTTTCTCGCAAAGGCGCAGAGACGCAAAGAAAACACTTCCTACGCTCAAAACAGAACGACCTGCTTTTCTTTGCGCCTTTGCGGCTTTGCGAGAGAGTGGTTTTTCTTGCAGTTGGATGGGCTATCTCCTCGAAATGCGCGAGCCAAGCTCGCCCTATTAACATGCGTTACGGACTGATCGCAGGCAATGGGCGCTTCCCCGAACTCGCCCTAGAAAGCGCACGCCAGTTGGGGCACGACGTCACCGTGATCGCCATCCAGGAGGAAGCATCGAAGAGCGTCGAAGCTCTGGCCGATCGCTGTCACTGGATCTCGCTCGGCCAACTCAGCAAGCTCATCGACATTTTGAAAAAGGAAGGCATCACCGAGGTCGTGATGTGCGGGCAGGTCAAGCACGCCAAAATCTTTTCCTCCATCGTGCCCGATTGGCGGCTGCTCAAACTGCTGGCGGCGCTGCCTTCGAAGAATACCGATGGCCTGATCGGCGGCGTAATCAAAGTACTCCAGGACGAGGGCATCCACCTGTCGGATTCCACCGCGCTGCTCAAGCCGATGCTGGCCAGCCAAGGGGCGATGACCAGCCGCAAGCCCGAGAAGGACGAGACCACCGACATCGAATACGGCCGCCGCGTGGGCAACGCGCTGGCGGGATTCGACGTGGGGCAGAGCGTGGCCATCTGCGAGCGCGCCTGCGTGGCGCTGGAGGCCATGGAAGGCACCGATGCCATGCTGCGGCGAGCCGCCGGGCTGGTGAATGGCCGCCGCCTGTCGCTCGTAAAGGTGGCGCGCCGCCGCGAGCATTTGCTCTTCGACGTCCCGGTAGTGGGGCTCTCTACCATTCCGGTAATGCGCGAAACCGGGACCACGGTCTTAGCCGTTGAAGCCGGCCGCACCCTCATGCTCGACCGTGAAGAGATGCTGCGCACGGCCAATGAGGCCGATATTTCCATAGTGGGGTTTTAGTTTGCCGAAACATCGATTGGCAGTAGTGGGGGCCGGACAATTCGGGAAGAATCACTGCCGTGTGGTCCACGAGTCCGCCCGCGCCGAACTTTGCGCCGTGGTGGATACCGAACCTGCCCGCGCCGCCGAATCGGCCGCACTTTACCAGGCTGAGGCCCTCACGGATTTCCGCCAACTCGTCGGCAAAGTAGACGCCGCCGTGGTCGCCGTTCCCACCACGTCGCATGAGGCCGTCGCCATTCCGCTGCTCGAGGCCGGCATCGATGTGCTGGTGGAAAAACCCATCGCGCCCGACATGGAATCGGCGGGGCGGATGGCGGCGGCTGCCGAGCGACACGGCCGGATCCTGCAGGTGGGACACCTGGAACGCTTCAATCCTGCGGTGGTGGAACTGGAGCGGCGGGCTACGCTCCCGCTATTCTTCGAGATTCACCGTCTGAACCTCTTCAGCCCGCGCAGCCTGGATGTCGACGTGGTGCTCGACCTGATGATCCACGATATCGACATCGTGCTGGCGCTTGCCAAGGCTGAGCCGTCGGAAATCCGCGCGGCGGGCATTCGCATTCTGTCGCATAAGGTGGATATCGCCAACGTGCGCATGCAATTTCCCAACGGCTGCGTGGCCAACCTGACGGCCAGCCGCGTCTCCACCGAGCGGGTCCGTAAGTTGCGCCTGTTCCAGCCGCGGCAATACTTATCGTTGGATTACGGCCGTCAGGACTTAGTGGCTTTTTCGGTCGGTGAGAACCAACAGATCGGATTTGAAAAGGCGCCGATTAGCCCTGAAGAGCCATTGAAAATACAGCTCGGCGCCTTCCTGGATTGCATAGAAAGTCGAAAAATGCCGAAATGTTCAGGCGCGTCCGCGCGTCTAACTTTGGGAACCGCGCTGGCTATACTTGATAAAATAGAGGAACACGCTGGTACCGTCTCGCGTTCGCTGGAAGACAGATGGAAACTGCAGTAACACCCCCCGCCGACGCCGATCTTCATCTGTTGACGGATTGGGCCGAGCCGGGCCGAAATGCCCGCATCGGACGGTCGGCCGTTCTGTCGCTGCTGACTCACGTCGCCGCCATACTGTTCGTGCTCTGGATGCCGGAGACGTTCATGCAACCGGCGCGCCCCAAGCCGCAGGAGTCGATAGTCACTCCGCTGATTCTTCCGCCGCTCTCGCTGACTCAAAGGGAGCCGAATCCCAATAAGATTATCCGCGAGTTCCGCTCCGCGGATCTGACTCCGCGCACTCACGCCCCCAAAGGGCCATCTCCCGAACCGCAGGCGGCCGCGCCGCATAAGACTACGCCCGCTCCGCCTCCGCCGGCTCCCAAAACAACACCGCAAACTCCACTGCCGGAGCCCCCGAAAATGGAAATTGCGTCGAGCGAGCCGCCCAAGCTGACCATCCCTCTGCAGCCGCAGGCGCCGCCACCCAAGCCGGCGTCGCCCTTCGAGGACGTGAAGCCGCTCGCGCCCGGTCAGCGGCCCCTGGGATTGCCGGGGACGTCGATGGACGATGTCATTCGCGGCGCCATGTCGGGGCGCGGCGGAATCAATTCCCAAGGCTCGGCCCAGATACCGTCATCAGGCGCGGAATTGCCGGCATTGCTGAGCGACCCTAAAGGCGTGGATTTCAAACCCTACCTTTCCCAAGTGCGAGCCAGTGTGGAGCGGGCGTGGAGGATCATCCTTCCAAAGAACGGACACCGCGGCTACGTGTCGATACAATTCGCCATCCAGCGAGACGGAACCGTTCGCAAGGTAGCTTACGCGCAGTCGACGGGCGATGCCAGCCTCGACAATACGGCCGTGATGGCCATCAGCCAGGCTGGCCCTTTCGGGCCACTACCCGTGCAATATACCGAGGCCGAAATTCACGTGCAAATGAATTTCGCCTACAATCAGCCCCGGCAGTAGGACATGCTTTAGCTTGTCCGGCGAGCGAAGCTCGCCCTTCTCGCCAGGGGGCGCTGGGCAGTCTACGGGCATAAAATCGAAAACAGCCGGAGCTTTAGCTTACCCGCCTGGGTTTATCATGGGCATCCTATGGGGGTGGAGCATGCTGACGGAGATGTTGTTTGTTGCGCGGTTCGATTTCTCTCCCGCATGCTCGCTCTCATGGGTGCTTCTACTGCGGCTGGCTTGCAACCTACTGGGGCTCTTCCGTGGGCCTGGCCGCCAGACCGTCACGAACTCGACGATCGGCAGGTGATCAGCCCTAGAGCCAGAAAACCTCATTCAGTTCAACGGGTTAGGCCTTGGATAAAGATCGGCATGAAGATCGGCAAGATAGTGATCTTTTGTGTATATTTCTGCTATATTTTCAATAGCTTATCAGAAATCAAGATCGGCACCCAGTTCCATCCATGGCAGCCACCGAAAGCCCAACCCGGATCGAGCCGTGCCTCCTCGACGAAGCCGGGGCCGAGATCCTCGATCTCCTTGCCGACCTTTCCGCAGCCTCGCAAACGCTCGGCGCCCGTCTCCATCCACGTTCGGCAGCCAGCCTTGCAGAACTGGTGCGCGTCATGAATTGCTACTACTCAAATCTTATCGAAGGGCACAATACAACGCCACGGGAAATCGAGCGAGCGCTGGAAAATCGGCTGGAAGCAACCGATGACCGCCGCAACCTACAGCTTGAAGCGAGCGCGCATATCCGCCTGCAACGTGAAATTGACCGGCTATATGCCGCAGACGGCTTGCCGGAGCCGGCATCGGTTGCATTCATCCGCTGGCTGCACCGGTCCTTCTATGACAATGTTCCCGAGGCGATGCTGGTCATTTCCGCGAACCAGAGGACCGTCCGAATGATACCGGGCGAGTTTCGCACCGGGGCCGGTCAGGAGGTCAGCGTGGGCCGGCACATGCCGCCGTCGCCTGCTCACCTCGACGCGTTCATGCGCCACTTTGAAGAGCGCTACCGCTTCGAGCCCTTGGGTACGGGTTCGCGCATCGTGGCGATTGCCGCCGCCCATCACCGCTTAAACTACATTCATCCTTTCCTTGACGGGAACGGCCGCGTCAGCAGGCTGATGAGCCACGCGATGGCACTCCGGGCAGGCATCGGCGCGCACGGCCTATGGTCAGTGTCGCGCGGACTGGCGCGCGGGCTCGATAGCCGTGGTGACTACAAGCGGATGATGGACCACGCGGACTCACCTCGGCAGGGAGACCTGGATGGGCGCGGTAATCTCTCGCGGCGCGCGCTCGCAGAGTTCACGGCGTGGTTTCTCAAAGTATGTATGGATCAGGTTCGATTCATGGGCGGTTTGTTCGAGCTGGAAACTCTGATTGACCGGCTGCGCCTCTACGTCGAGCGGCGCGGCTTGAAGGGCGGCGCTCTTCCGTTATTGCAGCAGACCCTTCAGCGCGGGGAAATGCCGCGCGGCGATGCGGTGCGGGTGACCGGTCTCAAGGAAAGATCGGCTCGCCATTTACTCGCCAGCCTTGTTAGCGACGGTATCATCGGCTCGGATACACCCAAAGGGCCGGTCTCGCTGCGTTTTCCGCAGCACGCGGTTGAAGTTCTCTTTCCCAGCCTCTTTCCCGAGACATGAAGTGAAGAGGCGCCTGTATTCACGTGCCGAATCTCTTGCGTTGCTGTGCCGCTAGGCGGTCCTTCGGAGGGCCACCCAAACTTTGCGATGAGGGGTCATCAAGAACTCGTCCGCTCAACTTGAGCGGAGAGGCCCGGGATTTTGATATCGTATGGCAAGCGCAGCTGAACACCAGCTTCGAATCTCACCGTAGGCGCATTCGCAATCCGGGCGCCGACTCTCCACCGAAATTCGTTCTCCACCGTAGGCGCTTCCGCACTCCGGGCGCCGACTCAAAGCACCGCTTCCTTGCGGTCGCGGCTCATTAGGAGTGCCCATGGAAGACGTATTCCGCGGCGCCGACGAAGACGGCATGCTCCGCATGTCCTTTCTCGATCACCTCGAGGAGCTGCGCAGCCGGATCATTAGAGCGCTGTGCGGATTCGGCGCGCCGGGAGCGATTGCAGATCCTGCATGCTCGGACTTTCGCCATTGTCGAAGGCGTACGGGTACGCTGCCTCGAGATAGATCGCACCGGCAATCCGCTCGGGGTGGCGGGTGGCTACGGAACTCAACTCCTCGCCTCCCAGGGAGTGGCCTACCAGCGCCGGTCTCGCGAGATGAAGAGCATCGATCACGGCGAGCACGTCGTCGCCGAGACGGTCGGCTCCAAAATTCCTGGCGGAAAAGCCGGACGCGCCGAAGCCGCGCCGGGTTATACCGTAGACATGATAGCCGGCTGAGAGTTTGGGCGCGAAGTCGTCGAATACATCTGCCGTGTCGCCGCCGCCGGCCAGAAGGACGAGAGGTCTGCCGGAACCGCCCCAATCGAGCACTTCCAGCCGGACGTTATCGTCGGCGGATACGAATCGGGTGGTGTGAGGCGACGGATCTTTCCAGGTGGTGGGCTGCGGGTAGAGAGGAGCGGCAAGGGAAACAGAATGAGTAAGCTGGTGCGGACCATACACCACGGATACGGCTGGCGAGATGAGAATGTTCATGCACATCGCAGGGACTGGCCGGGCTGCCGCCCGGCGTGGGTCGCGGTAGGGACAGCGGTTACCCGCTGCCCCCCGCACAGAACCAGTGCTCGCGCTCCTAACGCACACGGTTCCCACCTTGGATCAGGCGCCTCGAAGCATAGGCTCTTGGCGCACGCCCACCTGCCATATATTTGCCCACTCGTTCGGCACTGAGTCCGGTGCGGGTATCGGCGGTTTAGCGTTCTCCTTGGCCAGCAGCCTTCCCTCCACG
>Ga0182016_10006531_pt1 | contig 12213 bp, 9 predicted proteins | sample 712S2MmetaG_FD_120491 | JGI IMG/M metagenome (GOLD analysis project Ga0182016, IMG submission 120491) | Permafrost microbial communities from Stordalen Mire, Sweden - 712S2M metaG | ecosystem: Environmental > Terrestrial > Soil > Wetlands > Permafrost | place: Sweden: Stordalen | collected...
AGCACACGTTCCGGATAGGCAGCGCGATCGCGCCGCAGATGCGCCACCGCCGCCGGCCATTCGAATCCCTGCTCATAGTACCGCTCCCAGCCGGCATCGATCCACGAAATCGCAACGTCACGGCCGTCGCGGACCAGATAGACGAACCTTGCCTCCGGATAGAGTGTCGCCAGTTCCGGCACGATCGCCGAATAGTGTGGCGTCTTGTCGCCCAGGCGCTGCTTGCCACTCACATTCAGCAAATGCCGATGCACCAGATCGATCAGGTCCACCAGCCCGGGCTTCACCAACTCTGCGGCCTGGCGTCGCAGGGCGTCCTCGGGCAGCCCCATATCGGGCCAACGCTCATGCTGAACCATTGTTCGGATCGCGCGTTCGACCTGTGGTTGCGTCAATGCGCCGGTCAGCGGAAAATCCCGCACCAGCGAGCGGAGAAACCAGGTCTCGGGCGGAATATGCAGGCGCGAATGGCCAGCCAGGATCAGCCGCAGCAGCGTGCTGCCCGAACGGCCGGCGCCGACAACGAAGAACGGGGCCTGATCGGCCATAACCCAACAACCTCAGCGGAGTGACGAAGCATGAACGAGCCGCAGACATTCACCTTCGCCGATGATGGAGCAATTCCCAACTCCAAACTGCCGATGCTGGTATATCGCGGCGCGGTGCCCGCCGATCCGGCGGCAATCGAGAAGCTGTTTGCCGCCAATCTTTGGCCGCCGGCATGGCGTGACAGCGTGCATCCGTTCCAGCATTTCCATAGCAACGCGCACGAGGCTTTGGGTGTCGCGCGTGGTCGCGGCCGGGTGCAGTTCGGTGGTCCATCCGGTGAAACGCTGGATGTGGAGGCGGGCGATGTCGTCGTGCTACCGGCGGGCGTCGGTCACTGCCGACTCGACAAATCGGCGGATCTGCTGATCGTCGGCGCCTATCCGGACAACACCAAACGGCCGGACCAGCACCGCGGCAATCCGGCCGAACATGACGACGTGGTGCGCAACATCGCCGCAGTGGCGGCGCCGAACGCCGACCCGGTGGTCGGCTCACAGGGGCCGCTGGTGCGGTTGTGGCGCGGGTAACGCCTACGCCGCCTCGCGCGTTCGCAGGTCGTTGTTGGTACGGTGGTCTCCGGCCACCCAACGCGCAAGTTCCGCATGGGCATCGGCGCGGCGAAGCGCGTCGATATCGGCGGCGTTCGGCGGATCGACGGTGAACTCGACGATCAGGCCGTCCGGTGAGGTGCAATACATCGAGCGGCAATAGCCGTGATCGGTTTCGCGGACGGCCTCGCCCGCCGCCTTCACCCGCGCGATCAATTCGTCGTAGGTAGCGTCATCGACCTTGAACGCCACGTGATCGAAGCTGCCGATCTGCGCTGGCTTCTCGGCCTGCGTCTTCTGATAGACTTCGTCGTCCGCGAACGAGAAGAAGGCCAGCGCGCCGCCGTCACCCAGCGCATAGAACGTGTGGCAGAACGCCACGTCGCGCTTGACCCAGGGGCTGAAATGGCGCTCGCACCAAGTGGCGGCCAGCGGGATGCCTAACACGTCCTCGAAGAACTGGCGGTTCTTTTCCTGGTCCTTCACGACATAGGCGTGATGGTGCAGGCGCTCGGGCAGGTGGGACAGCGGCTTGGCCATGGCGGCGTTCCTCTCCGATCTTGTCGGCAAAGCTTGCCCTCGGCCGGCGTAACCCGCAAGCTATGCGCTGGAGGAGACCAGCGACATGCGCATCGAGATCATCTGCACGGGGGACGAGGTCCTCACTGGCAAGATCGTCAACACCAATTTCAGCTACATGGCCCAGAAGCTCGAAGATGTCGGGCTTTCGGTCCATTGGGGCACCACGGTCGGTGACGACCGTGAGAGTTTGCTGCAAGCGTTTCTGCATGCCGGCAGCCGTGCCGATGCGGTGATCGTCAATGGCGGGCTGGGCCCCACGGTCGATGACCTGTCGCAGGAAATCGCGGCGCAGGCCGCGGGCGTGGACCTGGAACTGCATGAAGAATGGCTGGCGCGCATGGAGGATTTCTTTTCCCGCCGCGCGCGCAACATGCCGCCGAACAACCGCAAGCAGGCGATGCTGCCGGTCGGCGCAGAGATGCTGGACAATCCGATCGGTACCGCGTGCGGTTTCGCGATGGATATCGGCCGTGCGCGATTCTTCTTCACGCCGGGTGTGCCGCGCGAACTGCGTCGGATGCTGGAGGAGCAGATCATACCGCGGTTGCTGGCGCGCAGTGGCGCGCCGACGGCGATCTTCCTCAAGCGCTTCCATTCCTACGGGCTGGGCGAGTCGCATGTCGATCAGTTGCTGACCGGCGTTGAGGACATGGTCCCGGACGGGTCCGTCAAGCTGGGGTTCCGGGCGCATTATCCGCAGATCGAAACCAAGTTGACCGTGCGCGGAACCGATCCCGACGACATCCGCCGCAAGCTGGAACCGGTGCAGGCGGAGGTGCGCAAGCGGCTGGGTAATTTCATCCTTGCCGAGGACGACCAGACCCTGGAAGGCGTCGTGCTGGCGGCGTTGCTGGGACGCCAAGGGTCGTTGGCGGTGGTGGAGACCTTTACCGGCGGCCAGATCGCTGTGCGCATGGCGCCCCTGCCGGGAGCCGAGCATGTCTTCCGCCGCGGCATCGTCGTGCGCGAGACGACGCAGTTGCACGGCTTGCTCGGTTTGGAGGGCGTGCATCTGGCTGGCCCGTTGACCCAGGAAGCCACGGAAGCCGTTGCGCGTGCCGCGCGTGAACGCTGCGGTGCAACGCATGCCCTGGTGGTGCTGATCGGTTTGGACGATGGACCCGATCGTATCGATTTCGGTGGCACGATCTGGATCGGCATCGCGACAGCAGAGCAGGTCGCATTCCGCCGTTCCCGCGTGCTGGGCGGACGCGAATGGGTGCGGCTCGGCGCGGCGGAACTGGCGTTGGACTGCCTGCGGCGGCTGCTGCAAGGCTTGCCGGTCGTCGAACGGATCGATTTCGAGAAGACATGAGGGCGGCGGACCATGCCAGATCATTTGTTTTCCGGACTGAAGGTGATCGACTGCGCGAGCTGGATTGCCGGGCCGGCCGCGGCGACGATCATGTCCGATTTCGGTGCGGACGTTATCAAGATCGAGCCGCCGGGCGCGGGCGATCCCTGGCGCGGCCGCGGCGCCAACCCGCACGCGCAGACCGACTATTATTGGCACCTGACCTCGCGCAACAAGCGCAGCGTTGCGCTGGATCTGAAGCATGATGCCGGGCGCGAGGTGCTGTATCAGTTGGCTGCCAACGCCGATGTCTTCGTCACGAACTTTCCGTTGCCGGTACGCGACCGGCTGAAGCTGGCACCGGCCGATCTGCTGCCGCGCAATGAGCGGCTGATCTATGCCTCGTTCACCGCCTATGGCGAGACGGGCGAGGAAGCGGCGAAGACCGGTTTCGACTCTACCGCCTATTGGGCACGCACCGGGTTGATGGATGCGGTGCGCGCGGACGTCGATACTGTGCCGGCGCGATCGGCGCCGGGCATGGGCGACCATCCCAGCGCCACCGGGCTCTACGCGGCGATCGTTACTGCGCTGTACCGGCGAGAGAAGACCGGCCGCGGTGGCGTCGTCAGCTCGTCGCTGCTCGCCAACGGGCTATGGGCGAATGGCTGTTTCGTGCAGACCCGCTTGTTCGGCGAGCCGATGCCGCATCGTCCGCCGCGCGAACAGGCGCCGAACGCGCTGGCGAATCATTATCAATGCCGGGATGGGCGCTGGTTCATCATGGCGCTGTTCAACGAGGAACGGCAGTTGCGGCCGTTCCTGGCGGCGATCGGTCGTGAGGAACTGGCCGACGATCCTCGCTTCGCCACCAAGCAGGCGCGGCAGACGAATGCCAGTGCGCTGGTGCAGGAATTGGACGCAGTGTTCGCGACGCGGGACATGCCGGAGTGGCGACGTATCCTCGATGCGGTAGGCGTCACGTTCGGCGTGGTCGGTAAGACGGACGATGTGGCGCACGACGAACAGATGCGGGCGATCGGCGCGCTGGTGCCGTTCGAGGATGAGGAAGTGCTGACCGTGTCGAGCCCGTTTCAGCTTGATGGCGAGGCGAAGGTGGCGCCGCGGCGGGCTCCGTCGCTGGGGCAGCACAGCGAGGCGGTGTTGCGCGAGGCAGGTTACGACGCGGACGCGATCGGGCGGCTGCGCAGGTTGGGTGTGCTCGCCTAGAAATCTTCCCCGGGCGCAGCGATGGCGCCCGGGGCCTTCACCATCAGCCGCAGGCCACCGAATAGATGTCCTTCACGCCCTGGGGCAATGGCATGAACTGCCACGTCTCGCCGCCATCCAGCGTACCAAAAATCTCGCCATCATAGCGCGCAGCGAGATAGACCTGATTCGGATCCGTATGGTGCGATGCCACCGACATGATGGTTCCGTGCACCTGCACCTTGTCGAAGCGCTGCCAGGTATTTCCCTTATCCTGGCTACGATAGACCGCGCCGTCCTTGCTTGCCGCCGCGACGCTCAATGCCGAATAGAGTGTGTTCGGATCCGAGCGTGACACCTGGATGTCGCGGCCATAGGTGGTCGGCGAGAACCGGCCAACCTCCATGTCCTGCCAGGTTTCCCCGCCATCCGCGGTGCGGAACAGGCCCATGCGCACCGCGACGATCACCGCATCCGGATCGGCTGCGCTGATGGCGATCGCGTGCCCGTCCAGCATGCCCTCGTCCGACGTATCGCTGACGATCTTGCTCTTCAAATGCGGCTGCTGCGCCAAACGGACCAAAGCGTCGCTGCAATCCTTCCAGCTCTCGCCGCCATCGGTGGTGCGCATCACGCCGCCCACTTCCAACGCGGCGAAGATCGTGCCGGGCTTGCCGGGGTGCTGCGCCATGCGCATCACGCGACAGGCAAACGGCATCACGCAGCGGGTCGGCATGTTGGGATCGGGCAGTTTCTTCCAGGTTTCGCCGCTATCCTCGCTGCGATACACCGCGACGGGCGAGCCACCCGCATAGACCAGCTTCGGATCCCCGGCGTCAACCAGGAACGACCAGATCTGCATGCCCTTATCGGGGAAGTTGGTGCGCTTGAAGGTCTTGCCATGGTCGGTGCTGCGATAAACGCCGTCATGCGTGCCGGCGAACACGATGTTCGGATCGGTCGGGTGCACGTAAACCACGTTGCTGTCGCTGTCGCTGATGACATGTTCCCACGCTCCGCTCCCCGCGTCGCGGCGAAACACGCCTGTTGCTCCCTTGTCGTTCGCGCTGCGCCCGACCGTTCCGGCGACGCTGGCATAGACGTTCGACTGGCTCATCGTCTGTTCCTCTCCTGGGTCTCGCTCCATGGATCAGGCTACGCCAGAATTGCCAGGGTTGACAGCCTCCGCCATCGCCGTCTTGCTCCCCGGAGCCGGAAGGGGAGGGTGGAATGCCGATCGTGCATGCCGAGAAGCTGATGGAGATCGCCAAGGCGCTGCTGGAGAAGGCGGGTGCGTCGGCCGAGGAAGCCGCGACCATCGCGCGCTATAATATTGGCGCCAATCTCGTCGGGCATGATTCGCATGGCATCATCCTGATCCCCAGCTACATCGATCGCATCAAGGTTGGTCACATCGTGCCAGGCGCGCCGTTCGACGTGAAGGAACAGTCGCCGACCACCATGGTGATAGACGGCAACTGGGGGTTTGGGTACGTCGTGACCGACCGCGCGATGCGGATGACGATCGACAAGGCGAAGCAACAGAACGTTGCCGCGACCACCGTGTTCCGCCAGAGCCATATCGGGCGGCTGGCCTCGTATCCGCTGATGGCCGCGCGCGAGGGCATGATCGCGATGATCACCGCCGATTCCGGGCGTAGTGCAAAGGCGGTGGCGCCGTTCGGCGGCGCTCAGGCGCGGCTGGGCACCAATCCGATCTGCTTCGCGATTCCGTCGAATCTCGACGGGCCGCTGTTCTTCGATATGGCGACCTCGGCAGCGGCGGCCGGCAAGATCAACGTGGCGACCGCGCGGGGCGAGCAAGTGCCGGCCGGCTGGCTGATCGACAAGGACGGCAAGCCGAGCACCGACCCCCGCGTGCTGAAGCAGGGCGGCGCATTGCTACCGCTGGGTGGCGCGGAAGGCTACAAGGGCTATGGTCTGGCGGCGATTGTCGAGATCTTCTCGGGGTTGTTGACCGGTCTGGGGTTTGGCGTAGAACCGACCGGGCGGCACAACGATGGCTGCTTCATTGCGGTGTTCAACGTGGCAGCGTTCCGCGATCTGGAGGTGTTCAAGCGCGAGGTCACCGAGTTCGCGCAATATCTCAAGGCGACGCCGCCGGCCGAGGGTTTCACCGAAGTGCTGTATCCCGGCGAAATTGAGTACCGGCGCGAGCAGGAGCGGCGGAAGAACGGGATTTCGGTGGAGGACGCGACCTGGGGCAAGTTGCGTGAACTCGCGCAAGGCTATGGGATCGCGGATCAGTTGGGATTGTGAGGGTGCGGCGAGGAGCCTCGTAACATGTCGTTCCGGGGCCAGTCGCTACGCCGCCTGGAGGACGCGCGCTTCCTGACCGGACGCGCGCGGTTCATTGGGGACATCGACGTCCCAGGCCAAGCCTGGATGCATGTCGTGCGCTCGCCGCACGCGCATGCCGCGATCGAGGCTATCGACACGGCGGCGGCGCGCGCCATGCCGGGCGTGCTTGGTGTCGTCACGGAAGCTGATTTGCATGGGCTTGGACCACTGCCATGCACCGTGCCGGTTGCCAGCGTGGCGCCGATGATCGTGCCGCCTCGCTTTGCGCTGGCGGCCAATCGCGTGCGACATGTGGGCGATCCTCTCGCGTTCGTCGTTGCCGAAACCCCGGTTGCCGCGCGCGATGCGGCGGAATCGGTCAGCGTCGATTATCGCGTGTTGCCGTCCGTGGTCGATGCGGCGGCGGCGTTACCCTCCGATGCGCCGCAGGTTTGGGATCAGGCGCCGGGCAATCTGTCGTACCGCTTCCAGAAGGGTGATGCGGATGCCGTGCACGCCGCCATGCGGACCGCGGCACACGTCGTCGAATTGGAACTGGTCAACAACCGGATCGTCATCTCGGCGCTCGAGCCGCGTGGTGCGATCGGACAATATGATGGCGACGGATTCCACCTGGCATTTTCGGGCGCGGGCGTGCATGCGTTGCGTTCCCAACTCGCTGACAGCGTGTTTCGCGTGCGGCACGAACAGATGCGCATGTCCTGCCCCGATGTCGGCGGTGGCTTTGGTGTGAAGAATGCGCTCTATCCCGAATGGGTCATGCTGCTTTGGGCGGCGCGGAAATTCGGACGCGCGGTGAAATGGATCGGCGAGCGCGGCGAGGACTTTATCACGACCGCACAGGGCCGCGACAACGTCACGCGGGCCCGATTGGCGTTGGATCGGGACGGTCGCTTCCTGGCGCTTGATGTTTCCACGATCGCCAATCTCGGCGCCTATTTGTCGTCGGGCGGCCCGGGCAGTTCGACCAATGCGCCAGCCAATGCCATGGGTAGCGGCTACGTCATTCCCTCGATATTCATGGACGTGCAGGGCGTATTTACCAACACGGTGCCGATCGATGCCTATCGCGGCGCCGGGAAGCCTGAAGTGAACTATATGATCGAGCGGCTGATCGATGCAGCCGCGCGTCGTCACGACTTCGACCCGATCGATCTGCGCCGGCGTAATCTCGTGACCCAGTTTCCCTACCGCAAAGCGCTGGGCACCGTGATCGATTGCGGCCGCTTCGCCGACAACCTGAATGATGCGATCGTTGCTGCGGCTCACAACGACTTTTCCGTCCGCCGGACTGGGTCGCAGCAGCGCGGTGTGCTGCGCGGCATCGGCATCACCTGCTTCATGGAAACTGCGCGCGGCGCTCCCAACGAAGGTGCCGAGCTGCGGTTCGAAGACGATGGCCATGTGGCCGTGGTTGTCGGCACGCAATCCAACGGCATGGGCCACGAAACCGCCTATCCGCAGATCGCGGCCGACCTGTTGGGATTGCCGATTGACGCGTTTCGCTACGTGCAGGCAGACACCAGCATGGTGCGAGCCGGCAACGGTCATGGTGGCGCCAGGTCCATGCATATGGGTGGCGCCGCCCTGTGCAAGGCGATCGATACGATGCTTGCGAAGGGCAACACGATTGCCGCGCGGCTGTTGCAGGCCTCGCCGGCGCAGGTCGCGTTCGCCGACGGGCGCTTCAGCGTGCAGTACGACCCGGCGCGCAACATCGATCTGCTGTCGGTGGCACGCGCGGCAAGGGATCCCGCAAACTTGCCGGAGGGCGTTGATACCGGCCTCGATACCTATGTTTGGAACCTGCTTGACGTCATCACCTTCCCGAACGGATGCCACATCGCCGAAGTGGAGGTCGATCCGGATACCGGCGCCGTCGTATTGCTGCGCTACACGGCGGTGGACGACTTCGGAACCTTGATCAACCCGATGCTGACCATCGGCCAGGTGCAAGGTGGCGTCGCGCAGGGTATCGGCCAGGCGATGCTGGAGCACACGGTGTACGATCCGCAAAGTGGCCAGATGCTGAGCGGATCTTTCATGGACTATGCGTTGCCGCGCGCGGATGACCTGCCGGACTTCGACATCACCTTGACGGGCGTGGCGACCGACGCCAATCCGCTCGGCGTGAAAGGATCAGGCCAAGCCGGCGCGATGGCGGCACCGCAAGCCATCATCTGTGCAGTGCTGGACGCGCTGGCGCCGCTGGGCGTAACGCATATCGACATGCCGGCGACACCGGAACGGGTCTGGCGCGTTATTCGAGCGGCACAACGACAGGAGACCACGCGATGACCACGCAGACACGCATCGCCGCGGAAGACTATCTCGAGGCGCTTTCTGCGCACGGCATCGACTATCTGTTCGCCAATCCCGGTACCGACTTCGCACCGATTGTCGAGGCGTTCGCGCGCTCCAGCCGCACCAACCGGAAGGTGCCGCGGCCGATCGTGGTCCCGCACGAGAACGCCGCGGTCGCGATGGCACACGGCTACACCATGGTGACCGGTAAGCCGCAGGCGGTGATGCTGCATACCAATGTTGGCACTGCGAATTCGATCAACATGCTGATCGACGCCAGCCGTGACCGCGTGCCGATCCTGCTGACGTCGGGTCGCACGCCCTTCACCGAGTCCGGGGTGGAAGGCTCGCGCAACGCGCACATCCATTGGGCGCAGGAGATGTACGACCAGGCCGGCATGCTGCGCGAAGTGGTCAAATGGGACTACGAAATGAAACGCGGCGACCAGGCCGCAACGGTGGTCGATCGCGCGCTGGAAATGGCGATGTCGTCGCCGAAAGGTCCCGTCTATCTCAGCTTGCCGCGCGAGGTGTTGGGCGAAGTGATGCAGACGCCGCCTGCGAGCAATCGCGATCGGCGGGCGCGGCCGCGGGCCCCGGTGCCGGCGTCGGACGATATCGATCAGCTTGCCGCGTGGATCGCCGCCGCGCGCGCGCCGCTGGTGATCACCGGCACGCTCGGCCAGGACCCGCGCGACGCCGTTGTGCTGGCGCGCCTGGTGGAGCAATGGGCGCTGCCGGTGGTGCCGTACAACACGCGGTATTTTGCGATCTCGGCTGATCATCCGATGTTCCAGGGCTCGGCGCCGGGACCGCTGCTGAAGGAAGCGGACCTGGTGATCGTCATCGAGGCTGACGTTCCGTGGCTGCCTTCCAAGGAACATCCGCCGGCCGACGCGCATGTCGTGCAGATCGGTGAGGACCCGCTGTATGCACGCTATCCGATGCGCAGTTTTCCGTCCGACCTGACCATCACTGCGAGTGCGCTGTCCGCGCTGGAGGCGCTGGAGCAAGCACTGGCTGGCCGCAGCATGAAGCATGTGGACGAACGGCGAGCACGCCTGACGAAGCGGTCGGCTGACCTGCATGCCGGCTGGCGGAGTGAGGCGGAACAGGCGGGGCGGGGCAACAAGAATACGTTGGCCTGGTTGAACCACTGCCTGCGCGAGGTGGTCGATCAGGATACGATCGTTATTTCAGAGTACTCATTCCGCCAAGAGTATTGTCCTCTGCAAACGCCGGGCGGCCTGTTTTCGTTGAGTTCGGCCGGTGGACTGGGCTGGGGTTTTGGCGCCTCACTCGGCGCGCGGCTGGCGTCGCCCGGCCGACTGGTGCTGTCGGTGTTGGGCGACGGGGCCTACATGTTCGCCAATCCGACGGCGTGTCACTACGTCGCGGAGACTCATAACCTGCCGGTGCTGACGGTGATCTACAACAACGCGCTGTATGGCGCGGTGCGACGCGCGACACTCGACATGTATGGCAAAGGCGTGGCGTCCGAGAATGACGGCCGCTTGCTAGCCGATTTGCCGGCACCGTCGTTCGAGAAGATCGTGCTGGCGCATAACGGGCATGGTGAGCGCGTGGAGAGTCCAAGCGACCTGCCGGCCGCGTTGAAGCGCGCGGCAGCGGCGGTGCGCGGCGGACAGCAGGCGCTGGTCAATGTGATATGCCCCCCATGACCCAACGCCTGCGCACAAGCGTGCTGGTGGTTGGTGGCGGGCCGGTCGGCACGACGCTGGCGATGGACCTTGCCTGGCGCGGCATCGACGTGACCGTGCTGGAACAGCGCCGGCGCGATGAGCCACCAAGCGTGAAATGCAATCATGTCGCGGCGCGATCGATGGAGGTGTTCCGTCGCCTCGGTGTGGTGCAGGCGGTGCGCGACACCGGCCTGCCGGCCGATTTCCCCAACGACATTTCGTTTCGGACAACATTCATCGGGCAGGAATTCGCGCGCATCCCTATCCCTTGCCGGCGCGACCGCTACAGCGCGACGGAAGGGCCGGACACCTGGTGGCCGACGCCGGAACCGCCGCATCGCATCAACCAGATCTATCTGGAACCGGTGCTGGTCGATCATGCAATGACCATGCAGCGGATGCGGTTTCGGCATCGGGTGAAGGTGTTGGGCTTTACGCAATCGGCCGACGGCGTGGTGACCGAAGCCGAGGACCTGGACAGCGGCGAACGGCTGCTGATCGACAGCGACTACATGGTTGGCTGCGATGGCGGCCATTCGGAGGTCAGGCGGCAGATCGGGGCTCGGCTGACCGGCGACGCGGTGGTGCAGCGCACGCAGTCCACCTATTTCCGCGCGCCGTCATTGCTGGGGATGATGCAGGCACGGCCGGCGTGGTCGAACCAGTCGATCAACCCCCGGCGCAGCGCCAACATCTTTGCCATTGATGGGCGGGAGACCTGGTTGCTGCACTGCTATCTGCGCCCGGACGAACCGGACTTCGAAGCGGTCGATCGGGACCGGTGTCTCCGCCTGGTGATCGGGGTCGGGCCGGAATTCGAATACGAGGTCATCAGCAAGGAAGATTGGTACGGCCGCCGCCTGATCGCCGACAAGTTCCGCGACCGGCGCGTGTTCCTGTGTGGCGATGCGGCGCATATCTGGGTGCCGTTTGCCGGCTATGGCATGAACGCGGGCATTGCCGATGCGATGAACCTGTCCTGGATGCTCGCCGGCGTGCTGCTTGGTTGGGCGGATCCCGCGATCCTGCATGCGCATGAGGCGGAGCGGTGGCCGATCACGGAACAGGTGTCGCACTATGCGATGAATACATCGGTGGCGATGGCGCGGGCCCGGGCGGAAGTCCCGGCGGCGATCGAGGCAGCCGGTCCGGACGGAGATGCGGCACGCGCGGAATTCGGCCGCATGATGTGCGAGATCAACGTGCCGCAATTCTGCTGCGGCGGACTGAACTTCGGGTGTTTCTACGAACGGTCCCCAATCGTCGCTTATGATGGCGAGGCTGCGCCGCCCTACACGATGTACGACTTTACGCCGTCCACCGTGCCGGGCTGTCGCGTGCCGCATGTATGGCTGCGCGATGGGCGCTCGCTGTACGACGCGCTGGGGCCGTGGTTCACGGTGTTGCGATTCGATCCGTCAGTGTCGGTGACGCCGCTGGTCGAGTCGGCGGCGCATCGTGGCGTGCCGTTGACGGTGCTGGATGTCGATGCCGAAGGGGTTGGGACGCTGTATCCGCACAAGCTGTTGCTGGCGCGGCCGGATCAGCATGTCGCATGGCGCGGAGACGGCGTGCCGGATGATCCGTTGGCGTTGGTCGATCGCGTGCGGGGCGCTTGACCCTCTCCCGCTCCCGCGGGAGAGGTCGATGGTGCGAAGCACCGAGGGTGAGGGTGATCGGGAGGCATGGTGCAGGCAGAGCG
>Ga0182016_10006533_pt1 | contig 12212 bp, 8 predicted proteins | sample 712S2MmetaG_FD_120491 | JGI IMG/M metagenome (GOLD analysis project Ga0182016, IMG submission 120491) | Permafrost microbial communities from Stordalen Mire, Sweden - 712S2M metaG | ecosystem: Environmental > Terrestrial > Soil > Wetlands > Permafrost | place: Sweden: Stordalen | collected...
CAGCGCTTCATGTGGGTCCACTGGCCATGAAGGCGGTGCTCGCCAGCTACACTCTTTCGCTCGCCGTCTTCATTCCCATCAGCGGATGGATGGCGGATCGCTTCGGCACGCGCCGAGTCTTTGCCGCGGCCATCGGACTCTTCACGCTGGGCTCCCTGCTCTGCGGACTTTGCAGCAACATTCATCTTCTTGTTGCTTGCCGCGTGATCCAGGGCATGGGCGGCGCAATGATGGTGCCCGTAGGGCGGCTCACGCTGGTGCGCTCATTCGCCAAAGCGGATCTGCTGCGCGTCATGAGCTTTGTCTCCGTTCCCGCGTTAGTCGCGCCCATGCTGGGCCCGGTCGCGGGCGGCTTGATCGTGGGCTACGCTCACTGGCGGGTAATCTTTTTCCTCAATATCCCGATCGGCCTGCTGGGCCTGGTGATGGTATATCTCCATCTACCGGACTTCAAAGAAGAGCATGTCCATCCGCTCGATTTTGTGGGACTGGTTCTGTTCGGGTCAGGTATTGCGCTGCTGTCCTATGTCCTGGAAGTCTTCGGAGAGCACGAGCTCAGCAGCCGCGAAATAACAGGGCTCTTGTTGCTTTCCTTCGCGCTGCTGGCCGCCTACTGGGTCCATGCGCGGCAACTCCAGTTTCCGCTCTTGAACCTTCACCTGTTTGACATTCGCACCTTTCGCATCTCGGTCAACGGCAGCTTCTTTACGCGCCTCGGAATCGGCGGCGTGCCCTTCCTGCTGCCGCTGCTCTATCAGACCGGCCTCGGCTACACGCCCGTCCAGTCGGGCCTGCTGATCGTTCCGCAAGCAATAGCGGCCATGGGCATGAAGGCGATTCTGCGCAAGCTCCTGGCAGGCATCGGCTACAAGGCCGTGCTGATTTCAAACACGCTGGCCATCGGCCTGATGCTGATCTCACTCACTACGATTCGTCTGCATACCTCCGTCGTTCAGATCGTGGCAATTGCCTGCTTCTACGGAGCCTGCACCAGTCTCCAGTACACAACCATGAACACCCTCGTCTATGCCGACGTAGAGGAGAAGGACGCCTCAAGCGCCAGCTCGATTGCCAGCACCATGCAGCAAATGTCCATCAGCTTTGGCGTTGCCTTTGCGGGCCTCACGACAGCGTTCTTTGTGCCAGGTAAGGCTTACTCCGATTCGGCGCTCATGATCACAGGGATTCATAAGGCGTTTCTCTGCCTCGGCGCGTTAACGCTCGTGTCGACCATCGTGTTTATAGGCCTAAAACGCGGCGATGGCGACACCGTCAACGAGCACAAGCTTATGCATCCCGACGGATAATCCCCTCCGCCAAATCCAACAGATCATCATTTTGATTGTGCAAAGCGCCCCGCCATTCTCGTCTTGCTCGGCGGTCTCCGCATGCTGCTTCAGTTTGCAAATCACGGATACATCCGATGCAGCGTCCTTGCAAACGGAATCGTCTCCCGCACGTGGTCCAGCCCGCAGATCCACGCTACCGCCCGCTCAATCCCCATCCCGAATCCCGCGTGGGGCACGCTGCCATACCGCCGCAGATCGAGGTACCACTCAAACGCCTCACGCGGCAGCTTGTGCGCCTCAATGCGGCTGCTCAGCAATTCATAAGAAGACACGCGCTGCGATCCGCCAATAATCTCCCCATACCCCTCCGGCGCAAGCACGTCCACGCACAGCGCATAGCGCGCGTCCTTCGGGTCCGGCTCCATGTAGAACGCCTTCACGTCCGCGGGATAGCGGTTCACCATCACCGGCCGGTCAAACTGCGAACTGAGCCAAGTCTCATCCGGCGAGCCAAAGTCGTTGCCGTACTCAAACGGCTGCTCCAGATGCCCATCCTTGTGTGCCTGGTTCAGCATCTCCACCGCCGCGTCGTAGCGCAGCCGCGGAAACGGCGGCAATATCGCTTCCAGCTTCGCTTTGTCGCGCCCAATCAACTCAAGCTCTGGGCCTCTATTTTTCAAAACCGACCCAACAATGTGCGACAGAAACTGCTCTGCCAGCTCCATCAGTCCGTCCAGATCGCAGTACGCCACCTCCGGCTCAATCATCCAGAACTCGGTCAGATGCCGCCGCGTCTTCGACTTTTCCGCCCTGAAGGTCGGCCCAAAGCTGTAAACCTTGCCCAGCGCCAGCGCCGTCGACTCAATGTAAAGCTGGCCTGATTGCGTGAGAAATGCCGGCTCGCCAAAGTAGTCCACCGGAAACAGCGTCGATGTCCCCTCGCACGCGGCGGGAGTGAGAATCGGCGGATCGGTTCGAATGAACCCATTCTGGTCAAAGTACTCAGCCGCCGCCCGCATGATCTCCGCCCTGATCCGCAATATCGCACTCTGCCGCGGAGTCCGCACCCATAAATGTCGATGCTCCATCAGGAAGTCCACGCCGTGTTCCTTCAGCGTGATCGGGTAAGGATCGCTCTCCGGCACCCGCTGGACAACATCGACGCCTTCCACGTCCAGCTCGTAGCCGCCCGGCGCGCGCTTGTCCGCCCGCACCTTCCCGGTCACAATCACGCTCGATTCCTGCGTCAGCCCTTTCAGCGTCTCAAACACCTCCGGCGCAACACTCTTCACATGCGCCACACCCTGCACGGTCCCGGTCCCATCGCGAAATATCGGAAACACCAGCTTCCCACTCTCGCGCAAGTTGTAGAGCCATCCCTGCAGTTTGACCGTCTGGCCTTCATGCTGGCCAAGCGTGGCAATGGTGGCTACGGGCACAACTACTTTTGTCGGCGCGGTTGCCGCTGAATTCGGCTCGGAGGAAGGTGTTGTTGCCGCAGCGATTTCTTCTGACATGAATGAGTTCCTCATGAGGCCAGCCATCACCACCGCCAGCCAGACTCTCCAGCATAAACCGCGCAACCTCGCCGCGGAGCTACCACCAGTTTGCTGGCGCTGCGACCGGCACCCCAAAATCCGATCAGCCCACGCTCGATTCGAGCCTCGCTGATTTAGCTTGAGGGAAGAATCCCTCCGGGCGACGCGGGCATTATGAGTACTAATCTGGATTGGGGAAGCGCAGATCGGTTCCTCAATGGCCCTGTTGCCCAGTCACGAGCTGAAAGGCGTCTACCACCATATAGGTTTGTGCTACCTCATCGATGGCGAAAAGCAAACGCGCGCCAAGGATGGAGGGCCCTCCGACTTTACGGGATGCGGATACTTCTACGATCATGGATTGCGTCAAGCAATTTTGAATTGGCCGAGTGGGCGTTTGTTCCGCTGCCTACCCACGCCGAATTCTCCGGTTTGATGGAAAGATAGAGACCCGGTGGAGGCAACAAGATCGTGAGAATTACCAGAAGAAGAGCTCTGTCTTTGATGTCTGGAGCGCCTGCGCTCTTTTTGTCCCGCAATTGCCAGGCAGCAAGCTCCTTCCTCCACGATGAACTGCGATTCGACCAGGGATCTTCCGCAATCCAAGAGGCCTCTGCGAGTCCCAATCTGGCCATCGCCCCGGGCCCTTTCAAAGGAACCCGAGAGTCGCTGCGCGAATGGCAAATTCCTGAATGGTATCGCGACGCGAAGTTCGGTATCTGGGCGCACTGGGGCCCGCAATCGGCCGTCGAATACGGGGATTGGTACGCCCGCAACATGTACCTCCAGGGCAACAAGCAGTATGAGTATCACCTGAAGACGTATGGCCATCCTACTAAGGTCGGTTTCAAAGATGTGATTCCGACCTGGAAAGCCGACAGGTTCGATCCCGATCATCTGCTCGGTCTCTACAAGAAAGCCGGAGCAAAGTACTTCTGCAGCATGGCTGTGCATCACGACGGATTCGATCTTTGGGATTCGAAGTACCAGCCACGCTGGAACGCCGTTGCCACTGGGCCGAAGAGGGACATCGTCGGTGCATTTAAAGAGGCCGCGGATAAGCATGGGCTTCGCTTCGCCGTAAGCGAGCACCTCGCCCCTAGCTATCACTGGTTCTCCACGTCCCACATGAGCGATAGAACCGGTCCGCTCGCCGGAGTACCCTACGATGGCGCCAACCCGGACTATGCCGATCTTTACCATGAGCTGCCGAAATACTACCCCTACAGCGATCGAATCCTGAACGATCGTCAGGCGCCGGCCCGGTGGAAGCAGCACTACTTCAACCGGATCAAAGATCTGGTCGACAAGTATCAGCCCGACCTGTTGTACACCGATGGTGACATCTTTTTCGAAGAATACGGCCTGGCGCTCGTTGCGAACCTCTACAATGTGGACGCCAATCGACGTGGTGGCCGCTGCGAGGCCGTCTACTTTAGCAAGTTGCCCAGCGACTGCGCGGTAGGGACGTGCGTTCAAGACTGGGAGCGCGGCGTCGCTGCGGGCATTCCAGCTATTCCCTGGCAGACCGATAGCTGCATCGGAGAATGGCACTACAACCGGGAAGCCCAATACAAGTCTCCCAAGTATGTCATCGATCTACTGGTCGACATCGTCAGCCGCAACGGGAACTTGATGCTAAATTTCCCGCTCCCCAACAGCGGCGAGCTCGACTACGAAGAGATGGTCATTCTGGAAGAAATCACGAAATGGATGGCGATCAACAGCGAGGGCATCTACGCGAGCCGGCCATGGAAGATTTTCGGTGATGGCCCGGTGGCCACCGCAGCAGCTCCGCGGGAAGGCACGCGCTTCAATGAGGCAGGCCGCAAGGAGTTGGCTGCCGACGAAGTACGTTTCACGACCAAGGGCGACACGCTCTACGCATTCATCATGGGCTGGCCTGAGAAGTTGACACTGATCAAGGCGCTGGCCACCTCGAGCCCACTGTCGCCCCCAAAGATCAGCAATGTAAAACTGCTCGGATACAAAGACCAGGTTATCTGGACACAGGATGAGCAAGGTCTCACAGTCGTGATGCCAGAGCACAAGCCCTGTGACTATGCGATTACATTGAAAATCGTTTGATTCCGGCTGGGAATAAGAGCAATGCCGGAGTTGGGCGGCAGCCTGAACTCGAGTCTCGGCCACGATAAGCTTCCTGCATTTCGGTTCTCAAGGAGCGCATCATCGCCAGTGCACCTAGCGATATGTGTCGGTAAGCAGGCGGCTGCGGCGTTTTCGATCCAATTGCCTACAGAAACCAGGAATCAAAGTGGCATTTTCCTCAAGAAAATGCCACCTGCGACGAATTTGTAAAGTTAACATATGGATCGAAAATGCTCTAGTCTCCAGCAACCTTTCGTCGCTGAGGATGTCAACTGTTGACTTCAGCCTGAGTTGCGTTTCCGGCCGCGTTTGGCAGCCCCTGTGGCAAGCGTACGAATAGGCCTCAAATCATGGCCCGTCCCAAAACCGGAATCCCCCTGCCTACATCCCCGATCCCACCGCCGCCAGCGCCTCATCCACTGTCGGTTGCTCAAACCGAAACCCCGCCCCCACCAACTTCCCCGGCACCGCCCGTGTACTTCCGAGCAGCGCCTCATCCGCCATCTCCCCAAACATCAACCGCAGAGCCACCGCCGGCACCGGCATCACCGCCGGACGATGCAACGCCCGCCCCAGCGCCCGCGTAAACTCGGCATTCGTCACCGGATTCGGCGCAACCAGGTTCACCGGGCCGCTCAGCGTCTCAGTCTTCATTGCAAATAGCATCGCCCGCACAACGTCGCCCAGCCCAATCCAGCTCATCCACTGCCGCCCCGAGCCAAGCCGCCCGCCCAGCCCCAGTCGAAAAATCGGTAGCATCTTCTTCAGCGCGCCCTCCCTGCCAAGGACAACACCAAACCGCAGATGCACCACCCGAATCCCCGCCTTCTCCGCCGCCTCGCTTGCCGCCTCCCACTTCGCGCAAACCTCCGGCAGAAATCCCTTGCCCACGCTTGACCCCTCAGCGAGAACCGTATCGTCGAGCACCTCATCGCCCCGGTCGCCGTAGAACCCCATTGCCGAAGCCACCAGCAGCGTCTTCGGCGGACGCTTCAGCTCCGCCAGCATCGCAGCCAGCACCCGCGTGCTATCAACCCGGCTCGTCTCAATCTCCCGCTTGTAGGCCGGAGTCCATCGCCGCGCCGCCAGGTTCACTCCGCCCAGATGAACCGCCGCCTCCAAACCCTCCAACGGGCTTTCAGTCCCGCGCTCGGTTGCCCAAAGCATCACTCCCCGCTTCGGATCCCACTGAATTTCACCCTTCCCCTGCGGCGCCCGTCGCACCAGTTGCACCACTTCTGCACCGCTCCCGGCCAGGGCCGCTCTTAGAGCCGTCCCCACCATCCCGGAACTGCCCGAGCAAAGCACTCGCGTACCAAAACCGCCTTTATTCGTGAGATCGATTGCTTTTTCTCCCTGGTGAATACAATACCGCTGTCTCACCATCTAGATTTAGCCACACAAGAAAAAATTTTGATCTTGGCAACTTTTGTCTCTTTGGGGCATCCTATTACTACTTCAGGAGGGATCCTCATGGCCGAGCCGGCGTTGGTTAAAACCGAAGAAACCCAGAAAACTCAGGTCGACCCCGAGACCGCTGAGCGCTTTATCTCAGAAAAGCACATCGGCGAGCGCATCAAACGGCTGCGACTCAAGAAGTCCATGGGCCTGGTCGAGCTCGGCAAGCACACGGGCCTGTCTGCCAGTTTTCTCTCCCAGCTTGAAACCGGCCGCGTCGTCCCCACCCTGCGCAACCTAGCCCGCATCGCCATGGTCTTTTCAAAGGACTTGTCGTACTTCTTCGAGTCCGAGCCCAACGCCATCTTCCGCGTTCATCGCCGCAAGGAGCGTGTAAGGCTGCCGCAGACCGGCGTCGACCAGCCTACCTATTTCTTCGAGAGCCTCGGCTACATGGTTCCAGACCGTCACATGGACCCCTACTTCGCCGAGTTCATCCCAATCACCCGTGACATTGTCCCGAAGGCCCACATGCATCCAGGGTACGAGTTCCTTTATCTCCTCGATGGTGAGTTGTGTCTCCATCACGGCGAACATCAGTGCGCCCTGGAGCAGGGCGATGCTGTGTACTTTGATGCAGGCACGCCGCACTCCTACGAGTGCGTCGGCAAAAAGCCTGCAGAAGCCATCATCGTCACCATGCACCAGCTCCCCTCGGTTCAGCCGATTTCGATGCGTCCTGTTGGAGTTCCAAACCCGGGCCGCGTGGCCCCCAGCACGCCCGCACGGCCCGCTCGCGCTCGCGAATAGGGCCCTGCTCTCTCGGCCTGCTTTGTGGTCTTTTCCGGCCCGCCGCACTCCCACGTGCGGCGGGCGCGGTATCCTCCAACAAGACCTTCCCCCATGCGAATTACCCTCCCCGCCATCTTTCTTTGCCTCCTCGTCCGCGCCTTGGCTCAAGCTCCGCCGCAGCCTGCGTTGCCCGACCTTTCCACCGCGGAGAGCCTCGGTCCGGATCTCTTCGCTAACTCTGGCGCAGTCGGCATGGTCGTTGTCGTCGTTCGCGACGATCAGGTTTTCTTTCACGGCTACGGCGAGACCGCACCAGACTCTCACATCGCTCCTTCCACCGATTCAGTAGTTCGCCTCTGTTCGCTGACGAAGATATTCACCACCGACGTGCTCGCAAAGCTCGTCAAGCAGAAGATCGTCCGCCTCGACGATCCGCTCCAGCGCTATGCTCCCAAGCACGCCCTCGTCCCAAGTCGCGACCAGCAGATCACCCTCGAAGAACTGGCCACGCACACCTCCGGCCTTCCCCGGGAACTCGGCTCCCGGCCCCGCAAAACCGCGCCCTTTGCCTATCCTGACCGCACCACCCGCTGGGAATGGCTCCCGCGCCAGACGCTGGCCTCGGTTCCCGGCTCTGAGGCAGTCTACTCCAACATTGGCTTTGACCTGCTCAGCGACGCACTCGAGTCCGCAGTGCACAAGCCCTATGCTGCCCTTCTTGCCGAGGAGACTCTGCATCCGCTAGGCATGAGGCAAACCACCCTCTACCCCAATGCGGTCCAATGCGAGCGGCTGCTCAGGTCGGCCCACGACGACGGCCTTTGCACCGTCACTGAGGCTACCCAGGGCAGCGCTGGCCTCTATTCGACAGCTGGCGACATGACCACCTGGCTCAAATACCTTCTCGGCACAGGCTCGCCCGTTGTCCAGGCACAGGACCCAGCCGCCCAGGCCGTTTATGTCGACCCCGCGAGCCTGAAGAAGGAGGTCGGCCTCGACCATGGCGGAAAGCCCACCGGCATCGGCCTTGGCTGGATGCATCTGTTGCCCGCCGACGATCCATCCCACATCATCGAGAAGACTGGCGGCGGCGCTGGCTTCAGCAGCTATATCGCCATCGTCCCAGCTCACCACGCTGCGATCTTCTTTTCATTCGCTGAGGGATCCGGCTGGAAGCAGAACGTCTTCAAAGAAGCAAACAACATGCTGCTTGATCTGGCCGGGCTGCCTCTTCTGCCTGAGGAGCCATTCAAGCCCAAAGTCCGACGCCATCCGAAGCACCGTTCCCACTCCGCCCAGGCACCATGAAACCCAGAAGCGAGCCGGCCTTCCCGCTCAAGCCTGCACGTTGGCAAAGTACGCCTGAACTTCAAGCCAGTTGTTCACGCGCACATACCCTGCGGCGGTCAGCTCCGTCCCCGTCAGCCCAGTTCCCGTCAACCCAGACTCAACCAGGTTATGCGGCGCGGTATAAAGCAACCCCTGCCCAGTAAACCGCTCAAGGTTGCGTGGCATATCGTCGATCAGGTAGTCCGCCCGCAGAATGCTCTTGTTGCCGCAGAAAACATAGTGCTGTGGCGGAATGAACGCAAAATGCCGCTGCAGCCAGCGATACTTCGGCCCCAGTGAATTCGGAACGCTCATGGCCTGGGTCGCAATAAAAATCTCAAACCGCGTCGACAGCTCTTCAAGCACTTCCTGCGACCCCGGCATCACATCGAGAACCTCGAAGAAATCCTCCGCGTCCAGAAATGCTCGCAATTCCTTCTGCCGGTCCTCGGGAGCCACTTCCCACAGCCCCTTGCCCGCCAGGTCTTCGGGCGTCACAGCTTCATCAAAGGCCTGGTTGTAGCGGCGGAGGTGTTCGGCCAGCGTATCGGCCATTACCTCATCCATGTCAACGCAGATCCGCAACACAGCCTAGTCTCCCGCGTGCGATTTGCGGACCGAATGTCCGGTCTGCGGTGCAGCCGCTGGAAGCGGTTCCTTAGGCGGAACAGCCATTGCCGCATCCCAGTAAAGCATCCTGCCGCAACTGTCGCAGGTCAGCAGTTCGCCCTCGCGGAGTTGATTCCACATCTGCGGCCTGACTCCCATCCGGCAGCCATTGCACTGCTGGTTCTCAGCCTTGGCCATCGCTGTCCCGCGCGACCCGGTCAACCGGTCAAAGCGCGTAAGCCACTCCGGTTCAATTAGCTTGCGCAGCGCCTCGCGGTCACTGGTCCGCGCGGCCAGCTCCGCATTCAAATCCTTCTGCCGTTGCGCTACCCGCTCGCGCGTCTTCTCCAGCGCACCCGCCAGCGTCTCCACCTGCGCGCGTTTGGCAGCAAGCGTTGCCTCCAGTGTTTCGGTCCGCTCCATACTGGCTAGCTCTTCGTTCTCCAGCCGGTCAATCTCGTCCGTCGCAAACCGAATCTCGTGCTCGATCGCGTTCGCCTGTTCCGGTGTCTTCACGTCGTCCAGTTGCGCGCGGAATCGAGTTGCCTTCTGCTTGTGACCCGTAATCTCGCGCTCCAGCCGCGTGCGCAGTGTTTCTTCCCGGCTCAGCGCATCGCTCGTCTCCGCAGCCTGCTTCTCAGCCGCGGCCAGCGCGCCCACAGCCTGAGAAACCTCACCCGGCAACTCGCGCAGCTCTTTGCCCAGTCGCGCGCGCTCCAGTTCCACGCCTTGCAGCTTCACCAGGTTTTCAATTTGCTCTTGCATCGTTATCACGAAGTCTACGGCATTCACCGTCTAACAAGAAACTGCATGCGGCACACCGCATCCAACTGTACTAAGGTCGGCACTGGCTCTGCGAGAATACTTTCAGCGCGGGAGGCTCACTTTTGACTGGAACACCCACCCCCGTTTTGGCCAGGTACAGGGGTCTCAAATTGATCGGCTCGTCGATCGTCCTCGTCCTCGTTGTGCTTGCCGGCATCGCCGCGTTTCTGCTTCATCGCGCCGAACCGTTCGTCCGCGCGCGCATCGTCGATGCCCTTCAGCAGCACTTCCATGCCCGCGTCGAGCTCGACAGCTTCCACATGTCGCTCAAGGACGGGCTCAAGGCTGAAGGCGGCGGCCTGCGCATCTGGCCCCCTGCCCAAGTCGCCGGGGTGAATGTACCCGCAAACCCAGCGGCGGATCAGCCCCTCATCTCCCTCGCCGAGTTCCGCTTTCAGGCGCCATTGCACTTCGAGCGCGGCAAGCCCTTTCACATCTCCACCGTCCAGCTGAAGGGCCTCGAAATCCACCTGCCGCCGCGATCCCACTTCTCACATACCAGCAGCCCGGCGTCAGAATCAAAGCCTTCTTCCTATGCTTCAGACATCGAGATCGACACCATCGAGTGCATTGGCGCGCGCATGGTGCTTGAAACCGATAAGCCCGGCAAGCTTCCACTTGAGATTCCCATCGAGCTCCTCAAGCTCAGTCACGTCAGCTCCGCCGGGCCCATGGACTTTGTCGCCGACCTCACCAATCCGCGCCCCCACGGCGCTGTCCACACCGCCGGCAGCTTTGGCCCCTGGGACGTAGCTGACCCCGGCGAGAGCCCCGTTAACGGCCAATACACCTTCGACCACGCCGACCTCTCTGACTTCAAAGGCATCGCCGGCATCCTCTCCTCTACCGGCCAATTTCAGGGGACCTTGCGTGCGCTCACCGCCGACGGCCACACCGCTACCCCCGACTTCCGTCTCACCGATTTTGGCCAGCCGCTCGTCCTCAACACCACTTTCCATGCCCGCATCGATGCCACCAATGGCGACACCATCCTCGATTCCGTCGATGCCAATCTAGGCCATTCTCACTTCACTCTTCATGGCCAGGTATTTCGAGTGCGTCCCAATCAGCCCACCCCCAATCAGTCCAACCCTGAGGCGTCCAGCGACAACCCGCCACAAGCCTCCGCGAGCCCCTCGGTTACAGGCCCCGTTCCGCTTGGCCAGGGCAAAGATATCGACTTCAACATCAATATCGATCGCGCTCGCATCGAAGACTTCCTGCGCCTCACCAGTCACACCGGCTCACCCATCCTCATCGGCAACGTGACCACCAAAGCGCGCCTGCACATCGCTCCCGGACGTGACTCCGTTCAAAAGCGCATGGTTCTCAAAGGCTCCTTCATGCTCGACCAGGTCACTTTTACCAGCGAGAAGATTCAAGACGACCTGCGCCAACTCAGCCTTCGCGGCCAGGGCCACCCCAAAGACATCAAAACCACTGACCCTGACAGCATCCACTCCACCATGGTCAGCGACTTTCAAATGGTCAACGGCGTGATCACCCTTCCCGAGCTGACTTACACCGTGCCCGGCTCCACCATCAAGGTCAGCGGCACATACGCAATCAACGGCGGTGCAATCGACTTCACCGGCACTGCCGCCATGGAAGCCACCGTCTCGCAAATGATTGGAGGGTTCCTGGGTAAGCTCGCCAAGCCCGCCGACCGTTTCTTCAAGAAGAACGGAGCGGGGACTGAGGTCGCCTTTCATGTGACCGGGACGCGCGATGATCCAAAGTTTGGTGTCGATTTCAAACGTATGAAGGACAAGTCCGGCCGCCCGTCAGAACCATCTTCCAACCCGCCCGCAGATCCGTATTCCAGGCCCGATCGCTGATTCATGCCCTCAAACTCAGGCCCCAGATCCTGGACCCCAGACACTGTATTAGTCCCCCTCTGCTAAAGTTTTCTCTTATGCAAAAGCGCTGCCTCCACGCACACTCTTTAACGATCTCCTTTCTGCTCGCCTTTGCCCTTTTGTCCCTCTCGTCACGCGGACAATCGCAAGCGCCTACCCAAACGCCGCCGACGCCACCCGCCTGGGCCCAACCCGGCTCCGCCACCCACACCCAAGTCGCCCCACCCTCTGACTTCCATCGCCCCACCACAACGATCAACACTCCCATCGGCATCTTTCAGGGCCAGTCCGACGTCGGCTCCGCGCTCGTTCCCGGCAGCGCCTCCTTCGACTCGACGACGGGCGAATACACCATCAACTCCGCCGGATACAACGTCTGGTACGTTCGCGACGAGTTCCGCTATCTCTGGCGTCGCGCCTCGGGCGACGTCTCGGTCGCCGCCGACGTCCGTTTCCCCGACCCC
>Ga0182016_10006534_pt1 | contig 12211 bp, 11 predicted proteins | sample 712S2MmetaG_FD_120491 | JGI IMG/M metagenome (GOLD analysis project Ga0182016, IMG submission 120491) | Permafrost microbial communities from Stordalen Mire, Sweden - 712S2M metaG | ecosystem: Environmental > Terrestrial > Soil > Wetlands > Permafrost | place: Sweden: Stordalen | collected...
GATTGGCCATGCGTGCCTGCAGACGCCAGCAGAAGAAAGGTCACAGCGAGCATTTGGCTTCGAATGTGTCTCTGCGCAGGCCGCAGTGTGTCTCTGCGACAAAGCGTCAGATTCGGAGCGAAGAGCGCTGCATCGACCAATGGCCTGAATTGAAACTCTGCAAGATTGTCGCGACTGTCTGGTTGAGGAACGATGCGGCACATATGCGGCTCCATCCGATTTCCAGAGGGAACACTGGAACTGTCTTGATCTATCGGACGCCATTGATTGAGGCGTGAGAGGAGTGCGATTTCGAGTCACCGAATCGCCGATTCAATACACTGCCGTATGCACGATGCGCTTTGCGGTAATTGGGATAATGTAACTTGCGAGTGCGGCGTCACCGGACCTTCCCCGGAGAGCCGCAGGCTCAGTATTCGAACTACAATAGATCCGGGCCGGTTGCCGGACAGATGCATATAGGCTGCGCTGGCGAACGGGCTGGAGATACAAACATGCATACGTCTGAGCGCCTCTACTATTCAGATTCTTTTCTCACGACATTTACCGCGACCGTAACCGATGTCCGCGAACTTACGGGCAGCAATGGGGAGCCGGGCTGGCAGTTGTTGCTATCCCGTACCGCCTTCTACCCGACGAGCGGAGGACAGCCCTTTGATACGGGACTGCTAAGAGCGACTTTGCGGGATGGAACGGTCGTGAAGGTTCCTGTGGAACAGGTGGAAGAGGACGAAGAAGGGAAACTGTGGCATTTCCTCCCGAAGCCGCTTGCTGCGGGGACTCATGTCGAGGGACAAATCGACTGGCAAAGGAGATTCGATCACATGCAGCAGCACACGGGACAACACCTGCTGTCTGCAGTTTTTGCGAAAGAGCTTCAGGCGTCAACCGTGTCCTTCCATTTGGGCGAATGCACTTCGACGATCGACTTGGCTGGCGGACCGCTCGCGCACCACAGTTTGGAGCGTGTAGAACGGATTGTGAACGAGATCATCGGGGAAGACCGGCCGGTAACCACACGCTACGTATCACGAGACGACGCGGAAGCCATGCTATCCAAGGGTGAACTTCGCAAATTACCGGACAGGCTAGGCACGATCCGTCTCATCGACATTGCAGATTGCGACAAGAATGCTTGCGGAGGAACCCACGTCCGGTCCACTGGGCAGATTGGCGGCTTGCTGATTCGTACGGTGGAGAAAGTGAGCCGGGGCGTACGTATCGAGTTCGTTTGCGGATTGCGAGCTGTTCGAACAGCCCGGGAAGATTTTTCAATCCTGCGCGAGACCTCGGCCCTGCTTTCAACTGGGACGAAGGAGATGGCACCAGCCATAGGGCGGCTTCTGACGGAGGAGAAGGTGAATGCGAAGGAGCGCCAGAGATTGCGCGAGGAACTCGCTCAATTTCACGCTACGAAGCTTGCGATGGAAGCGCCGATCGAAAACGGGCTGCGGATGGTGATGCATGCCTGGAAAGACCGGGACCGCGATTATGTGAAGTTGCTGGCCTCGCGAACAGCGTCAGCAGCTCGGCGGACAGTCGTGATCTTTTCCGCCAGCAACGCCAATCCGGTGTATGTGTTTGTTGCTCGTAGTTCGGACCTGGACTTCAATTGCGGGAAGATTCTGCGCGAAGCACTGGCCAACTTGGGGCTCAGGGGCGGAGGATCGACTGACCTTGCCCAGGGAGAAGTTCCAGCGGAACAGGAAGCAGTGTTGCGAGCTTCGGTGATCGAAGCGATTTCCAAGGTCGTGGAAGAGGAGCACTTAAAGCGGCTCCACCGATAGGAAAAGATCCGACCCAGAGGGTACCCCGACGGGGCACGGGGTTGTTGGGTACGCACATCATGGAACCGGTCTAAGACGAGGAACGCGGTGGGAAAGCGATACTCTGCCAAACCAATCCCGAAGCTATCCAGGATTCACTCCGGCAGGGCAACCGACGGATTGGGCAACAAGCTCCCAATGGGGTTCCGTGCAAGTCTCGCGCCACTTTCCATTATTTTCTTGATTGCCGGAACCAGTTCCTCTGAAGCGCTATTCTTGTTGACATATTCGGCAGCGCCCGCTCGCAGGCAACGCAATGCATATTGGCTCTCTGGCTGAACGCTGACCATGATCACGGGGAGATGAGCGTAGCTCTGTTTTATATCTTTCAGCACTTCAAACCCGCTGCGCCCAGGCATATTGATGTCGAGCAACAGCACGTCCGGTTGAGAATCGACCAATTGAGCAAGCACTTCATCCCCATTGGAGGCTTCGGAAAAGAATGCGCCCGCGAATGCGTCGATCAAGATCTCTCTCAGCCCGCGCCGCACGTTCGCGTGGTCGTCTGCTATCAGGATCTTCATCGGCCGATTCGCCCTCTGGGCCACAACATGCGACCTGACCCCACTGTACCGGGGATGAAGAAGATTTGATATCAGATTAGCCTCTGATTGATGTAGGGTTTGTTACCTCGCAGTGTAGGGGTATTCCTACACGGACGAATGAATCTATTCGATCAGGCTATTTGTAATTGCATAGCGGGTGAGTTCAGCATTACTCTTCATTTGCATTTTTTCCATGATGCGGGCTCTATAAGTGCTGACCGTTTTTACGCTGACATGAAGATTTTCGCCAATTTCCGTCAAGGGGACGCCTGCGGCGATCATTTTCATTACCTCGTGTTCCCGGTCCGACAGCGACTCATGCAAGGGCTTCTCTGCGCTCGCGTCCAAATTAGAGATCAGTTTCTCAGCCAGGCTCGCACTGACATAGCGACCGCCGCTCATTATCTTTCTGGTCGCGATCGCCAGTTCTTCCGGGGCGCTCTCTTTGTTGATATAGGCAGCCGCGCCGGCGCGCAAGCAGCGGACGGCGTATTGCTCTTCCGGCTGGCAACTCAGGATGATCACCGGCAATCGCGGATATGAATGCTTTACGTCTCGAAGAATGTCCATTCCGCTGCGCCCAGGCATATTGATATCCAGCACCAGCATGGAAACCTGGGATTTCCCAAGGTGGCTCAGCACCTCATCGCCATTACCAGCTTCGGAAAAGTCCGCTCCGGATACAGCATCCGCCAGAATCTCCCGCAAGCCGCGGCGTACGACCGCATGGTCGTCCGCGATCAGGATATGCATGCTTCGCTCCTCTCAGCGCGCGGAATGTCTACGGGAACCCGCACAGTGACGGTCGTCCCGTTGCCGGGGGAACTTGAAATCTGCACCTCGCCTCCGCAGAACTGCGCGCGTTCTTTCATGCCCAGTAACCCCAGCGATCCAAGAGAGTTCGATAAGTTGGACTCGCTGAATCCTATTCCATCGTCCTCCACTACCAGGACGATACTCTCATTTTCCTCGCTTAGGACAACGCGAACCGTCTTAGCCTGCGCGTGCCGGATCACGTTCGTCAGGCACTCCTGAAAGATTCTGAATGCCGCAGTAGCACGGTCGCCATCCAGGTGCAGGTCTACAGGCGGAACAGTGACCTGACAGAGGATACCATTTCGGGAGGTAAACTCACTTGCTTGCCATTCAATGGCTGCCGCCAGACCGAGGTCATCCAACACACCCGGACGCAGCCCGCTGCAGATGGCGCGTACGGCCTTGACTCCATCGTTGATCAACTGAATCGATTCCTTCAATCGAGAGAGCACCTCGCCTTCCGATTCCGGCAGGCGCCGGCTCATCCAGGACATATCCATTTTGATCGAAGTGAGGATCTGCCCAATCTGGTCGTGCAGGTCGCGGGCTACGCTCTTGCGATCTTCTTCGCGTACCAGTTGCAGGCGTTCGGCCAGCGCGCGCAGTTGTTCTCTTTGCAACACGAGCGATTCTTCCGCCTGCTTGCGTTCCGTTATATTGCTGTTCACGACCAACACGCGGGGCGGCTCACCGCGCTTGCTCCATTGCAACGCCCAACGGCCGGCCACGACCAGACGCCGGCCGTCCCGAGCAGTTTTAATTAAATCTCCCTCCCAATGTCCGATCCGCAAGAGTTCTGCCATGATCTCCGTGAACGGCTGCGGAAACTCCGTGCGGAGCATCTCATGCGCAATCTTCCCCATGGCTTCAGCTTTGGTGTATCCCATCATGGCCTCTGCGCCGCGGTTCCAATAGAGGACTCTTCCATCCAGGTCGATCACAAAGACGGAGTCCTGTGCGAGTTCCAGCAGGGCGGCCTGCTCCGCGGTTGCAATCCGCTGTTGACGCATCTCCGCGACATCGCGAACGATCAGCACAACACCGATGACTTTTCCCTGGCCGGCAAAAATTGGCGCGGCACTGTGCTCAACCGCAATCTCTCGGCCATCCCTTGTGACAAGATCGACGTGATTGGCAATCGCCAAAACCTGATGCTCATTGAGGACACGCTGCACTTCATTGTCAACGGTCATTCCCGTCTCTTCATTTACAAGCTTGAACACATTGCCGATCGGCTGGTTCAAGGCTTCCTCGGGTTGCCAACCAGTCAAAACGGCGGCGACCGGGTTGAAAAAAGTGATGCGGCTTTTGGTGTCAGTGGCGATAACGGCCTCGCCGATGCTGCCCAGGGTCGCAGTCCACCGCTCCTCGCTTTGCAGCAGGCTGCTGCCTAGCTTCCTGATGTGGTGTCGAGTGAACAGCGCTAGAAAGATCCCAGACCCCAAACCCAGAAGAAGACAGCTTGTCACCATTAGAATCCATCGCCGATGCGCGGCTTGAACGCGCTCCGTGCGCAGCGCTTCTTCAACAGCCTGAAACGCGCCAACCTCGTCTCGAAGCGCATCCATTCTGCTTTTTCTTAGCCGGTTCTCAATGAGAGTGGGGTCGGCTTTTCCCGCACGACGAAGAGCGATAATCCGGGCGTCGTATTCCTCAGACTCCCGATAGCCGGCGTAAACGGCCTTGAGTTGCTGCTGCTGCGCGGAACTGTCAGCCACCAACTGAAAAAGCGCTTGGTATTCCGAATCAAATTTGCTTGTGCCCTCCAGATACGGACGAAGGAAGGTCTCGTCGCCGGTAACGATGTAGCCGCGCTTCGCGGATTCCATGTCAACCAGCAACTTGAGCAGATGTCCGGATTGGTCGAGAACCCTATCGGTGTGATCGACCCACTGCAAGGATCTATTCAGGTCGAACGTCTCCCATAACAGCAACCCAGAAAGGGACACCGTAACCAGCATGGGAACGACAATCACCCGGCGAACTAACGATTTTAGATTCGAATATTTCATCGTGCCCAATCACTCTCTTCCTGAGAACGAACTAAATCTCAGACGTCCTGCAAGGCAGAGCGCGGCTGGCTCCGGCGAAGCATTTGTGTATACGGTTGTGCGCGACTGCAGGATGGACCTCTTAGAATCGCATTAACGCGCGCGAAATACAGTACAGTTTTGATCACTTTTGAAGAAACTATTCATATCTTGGGTTTCATTCTTGTTTCCTAAATCATTATCGACACCAAGTCGATTGACAAGTCGCGGAAGCCAGAAGGGCGTCGCGAGCAAATGTGACCATCCCTCAAGGTTCTAACTCTGTCACTATCTATGTGGGCACGGTTAGCAGAACCGACTGCGCATGACAGATGTGCGCGTACACTTGAAAGTAATAAGCTTCCCTTTCTCGCCTTCAGCCATCCAGTCTTCGCTCCTGACGAGCAACGTTCAAGCAAGCAATGTTTCGAATGGAGTAGCGATGGGCCTGATCAAGAAAGTAGATGTTCCCAAATACTTTGCGGCCCGGCGCGCGATGCGTTCAAATGTTCTGCCGCACGCGACGCGGCCGCAAGCCTCCGGGGCCGCCGGCACTGAGCCGGTTTCAGCAAAAGCGAGTGCTGCGAAGCTTCTTGAGGATTTCCCCCAGGAGCGCTCTTCGTCGTCGGTTATTGTCCTCCCGAAGGCTTGATCGTCTTCACTTTGCGGATACCCGACGATAGAGCACCGAATCAGGCCACGCGCAGCGCCATCGATATTCTGGACGCGATTGACGGCCTGCGGCGCGCGCAGAGGATGCGGGCTACACGGTATCGGTGTGGCTCGCGCGGTTTCCGTCTGACAGCGGCCATCCGCAACAAGTGAACAAGAGAGAAGGCAGGTCCAAATGTCCTACGCTGAATCGAACGATCCGACCTGCGTCGCCAACAGTCTACAAACTGCAAGCGCCTCCCCTGCTGCGTTGAAGGGTTGCAGCCTGCCGCTGCCGACGCGCATTGCGTTTGTCGGAAACTACTTGCCGCGGCAATGCGGGATCGCCACATTTACCACAGACCTTTGCACCGCACTTGCAGCCGAATACGGCGCCGAGAGGCTGTTTGCAATCCCAGTCAACGATCCAGAGTCGAGCTACGATTATCCGGAAGTAGTCCGCCTCGAACTTGAGCAGGAGGATATTAGCTCCTACGAGCGTGCAGCGGAATTTTTAAACTTCAACGGCAACGATCTTGTGTCGTTGCAGCATGAATATGGGATTTTTGGCGGGATTGCCGGGCGCCATATCCTCACGATGCTGCGCAAATTGAAGATGCCGGTTGTTACAACGCTCCACACCGTTCTCAGGGATCCAAGTCCAGATCAGCGTGCCGTGCTTGAAGAGATTGCGGGTCTCTCCGACCGCTTAATTGTCATGAGCGAGCAGGCGGCGCAATTTCTGCGGGACGTCTATGCAGTGCCGAATGGAAAGATCGATATCATTCCCCACGGGGTTCCCGATTTTCAGTTCATGGACCCCAACTATTTCAAGGACCGGTTTGGTACTGAGGGGAAATCTGTTCTGCTTACGTTCGGTCTCTTATCGCCTAACAAGGGGATTGAAAACGTAATTCGGGCGATGCCCGCAATTCTGGCCAGGCACCCAAATGTTGTTTATATCGTCTCTGGAGTCACGCACCCGCACATACGCCGGCGCGACGGGGAGCGCTACCGCGAAGAGCTTCTGGCGCTGGCGGAACAGCTCGGTGTTTCCTCGAACCTGATCCTCGTCAACCGGTTTGTGAGCGCAGAGGAACTGGTCGAGCACGTTGGGGCAGCGGATATCTACATCACGCCCTATCGCCAGGAGGCGCAGATTGTTTCCGGAACCCTTGCGATCGCACTCGGGGCCGGCAAGGCAATCATCTCAACTCCGTACTGGCACGCGAAGGAATTGTTGGCGGATAAAAGAGGGGTGCTCGTCCCATTCGAAAATCCCGACGCCATAGCAGAGGCCGTTTTGCACCTGCTGGACAACGAAGGAGAGCGGCATGCGATGCGCAAGCGTGCCTACCTGCATTCACGAGAGACAATATGGCCCAAGACAGCGCGAAAGTATATGGCAAGCTTTCAGCGCGCGCGATTCGAGCGTACCTTGCAGCCCAAGGCAGCGCAGAAGGTCGATGTTGCAGCAGATGCGGTTGACTTTCTCCCCATGTTGAATTCGCAGCATATGTTGAGGCTGACGGACGACACGGGCATTCTGCAACACGCAATCTTCAGCGTACCGAATCCTGGGGAAGGCTATACGACCGATGACAATTCGCGAGCCTTGATCGTGTCGACACTTCTGGAGGCATCGACGCCGGACGAGGGCGCACAATTCAGTCACGACCTCTCTCATCGTTACCTGGCCTTCTTATGGCTCGCCTTCAACACGGATACGGGGAGATTCAGAAATTTTCTCGGCTACGATCGTCGCTGGCTGGAAGAGGTTGGGTCGGACGATAGCCACGGGCGTGCCTTGTGGTCGCTGGGAACGGTGCTCGGAGCTTCACGGGACGCGGGCTTGAGGGGCGCTGCGGGCAGGCTATTCGAAGCAGCCGTCCCCGCAACGCTTTCATTCACCAGTCCGCGTGCATGGGCGTTTTGCATTCTTGGGATGCAAGCCTATCTGGATTGGTTCCCGGGCGACCGCGCTATCCAGGGAACTCGCAATACGCTTGCGAATAAGCTGCTTGACATTTATGAGCGCAGTCACTCCGGAACGTGGCACTGGTTCGAGAAGAGTCTCTCCTACTCGAACGCGCGGCTATCGCAGGCGCTCATTCTGGCTGGATGGCGGAGTAATAACCAGAGAATGATTGAAGCTGGCATGGACTCCCTCAAGTGGCTAGTTGCGGAGCAGCATCGCGACGATAAGGAGATCTTCGTACCCATTGGGTCCAACGGCTTCTTTATTGAAGGCAGTGAAAAAGCGCGGTTCGATCAACAGCCCGTGGAGGCATGTGCGACAGTCTCAGCCTGCCTTGAGGTATACAGGCTTACAGAAGAAGGAATATGGTTTGAGGAAGCGCAACGCGTCTTCCGCTGGTTCCTGGGCAAGAACGATTTGCAGGTTCCGCTTTATGACGCGACCACGGGCGGCTGCCGAGACGGCCTTCATCCCGATCGCATCAATGAAAACCAGGGAGCGGAGTCGACACTTTCGTTCCTGATGGCTCTGCTTGAAATGCAAGGAGCCAATGTGACAAACGCACAAGAACGGCACCTTGAAATGAGTTCCCTTTCGTGAATCCCATTGAATCACCCGTTATAGCCACAGACAATGGTTTCTCTGAATCTCATGTAGATACCCATACCGGGCTCCCTTTGTTTACGCGTTTTGAGTGTAACCCCATTCTCACGCAGAACAACTGGCCCTATCCAATCAACAGTGTCTTCAACGCCGGCGCCGTAAAACTTTCCGACGGCGATACGCTCCTGCTTTGCCGCGTTGAAGATAGGCGAGGACTGTCTCACCTCTGTGCCGCGCGTTCAGCAAATGGAATCGATGACTGGCGCATCGATAAGCAGCCAACATTGGCTGCCGATCCTCACGACTATCCGGAAGAGCTTTGGGGCATCGAAGATCCGCGGATCACCTACGTCCCCGAGCTCGAGCAATTTGCTGTCGCATATACATCCTTTTCTCGAGGCGGTCCCGGCGTCTCCCTTGCAATGACGAAGGACTTTAAGACGTTTGATCGGTATGGCGTCATCGCGCAACCGGAGGACAAGGACGCGGCTTTGCTACCCAGGAGGATCAACGGCCTCTGGGCCCTGATCCATCGTCCGGTCACGACGCTTGGCGCGCACATGTGGATCTCCTACTCGCCGGATCTGCGCTACTGGGGCGGTCATAAGATCATCATGGAGGCGCGCCGCGGAGGATGGTGGGATGCGAACAAGATTGGTCTCTGCTCCCCGCCGATTGAGACAGCGAAGGGATGGCTGACCGTCTATCACGGTGTGCGCCAAACCGCGTCTGGAAGCATTTATCGCCTGGGACTGGCTCTCTTCGATCTCGAAAATCCCGAGATTTGTCTGCAGCGTGGAGATTCTTGGATGTTCGGCCCGGAAGCCGCATACGAACGAGGCGGAGACGTCAAGGATGTTGTGTTTCCGTGCGGGCAGACCATCGGGGATGACGGAGACACGATCAACCTCTACTATGGCGCTTCGGATTCGTCGATCGCATTGGCAACCGGCAGCATACGCTCATCGCTCGCCTGGCTTGATTCGAACTCCGGAACGAGCGAAGGAATGGACAGAGTGTGCGATCGTGGACGGGGTGCGAGGACAACTTGAGAGGCGTACTTAAAATCGGACGTGGAAGAACATGGCGCCATTTTCGGTTTAGGTACGGCTAAAGTATCCTGGGCCGCTTGGGCTGAGCCATAGGCGCTGGGGCAGAAATTTTTCGGCGGCATCAATTCGGGGCACGAGTGACGGCTATTAGGATCGGTTCCAGGGAACCCATGCCAGATCGCCGCTCAAGACGTAGATCGCGAGCGCCGCAGCCATGAAGACAGCGCCGGCCCAGAAACGCCAGTCGCGATGCATCCGCCTCCAATAAGGGCCGGGATCGGGCTGACCGCTGTTGCTGCTATTTCCTTCGGGATTATGTTTGTTTCCGGTCATTCCTTCTCCATTGCAGCCGAATCATCGCGGGGCGCGGACTGGGCAGCATGTTAGAAAACGCTGCCTGTCATCCGTACTATCGGCGACGATGCGGGGAGGAGTCCGGTCAATTGTGATCGGAGCACCGAAGTGCTCTTAACCAAAAAGCGAGCCGTGGCGTCGAAGCCACGGCTCATGTGCGTTGTCAATTGGAGTGAGAGTATCAAACATCTAGAATCAGGAACTTACCTAGTCGCGACCCTGAACAATGAAAGTCAGATGCTATTTGGAGTGAAAGTTTCGCAGCCGATTTACCGGTTCGGTGAAAGTAAACCGCGCCTGCGACAGTGCTTGGACCTCGAGAATGGTGTTTAAAGCATCCATGCCACTTGTGATAATTCGAGGAGCAGGGTGTTTGTTGCGCTTTCACCAACGCATCGAGTTCCGACTTCCGCTCCGCGGTTGGTTTGAAATACATGGTGACGCCTTCGATCATGGTACCGGCATCGACGCGTCCGATTTCGCATTGCGCAATAGCGTGCGGATTCACTGTTCCCGAAATCGACGCGACAAATCGTGAGTCAATCTCCTGAGTCACGCGACCGATGATCGTCGGCGCTTGCACGAGACCGCAGCCGGCCAGCAGGAAAACAAGAGCGGCCGAACCCAAAGAAGGGAACGGCTTTGTTTGCGCTGTGTCTCACTTCCTATTCCGCAGAGGAGATATGACTACACAGTTCAGGCGGTTTGCTTTTAATTCTGCTTGCAAAGAAACGTAACGATATGTAAAGGAATAGCGTGCATCTTCTTACATCGACAGCTGGCCGAATGCGCCTCCGCCTCCCAGGACCGCGCACACCAGATTCTCCAGCCCTTCCGCTCTAACTATTCCGGATACTGTCGCTCTAAGCGAGCCGGCAGAGAGGCGCTCGAGTTGCCGGAACAGAGCGAGCACTCGTTCCGGCGGCGTACTCATCCAGGCATCCATGAGCTCGCTTAAATACTTATCGTCCCTGGCATCGAGACTTACTTGCCAGTTGTGCCGAATGATGATGATTGGGGCGCTATTCCGATGGAACACTACCGCAAGGGGAACCGGCTTATCCGCAGGTTTAGAGATGGGCAGATAGTTCAACAGAACGTAAGGATGCAGGTCCGTTGCCAATTCCTGCCGCATCGTGCAGGGTCGATCGAATCTCAGCTGATCCAGTTCCTCGAATGGATTCTCATCGGAATCGGCCTCTTTGGCGGATGAATGCAAATTCACATGCGGATGCACAATCACCTCCGTTTCGAAAAAGGACGCTCTCACTTCGGGCACGCGCTTCGTTTCGAGGCTCATCCCGCAGAATGATTCTTGCCTGCTAATACGCTCCTCGCTTGCTTGACACGCGATCGCCAAATTCGACCCCGATCCAGGCAACGCCCGAGATTGGCCAGCGACTAGAACAGCAGAACTACATCTACCGATTGAATGAAAGCAACTCGCTCAGCCATTTTCTGAGCATGGACAGATACCAAGCTTCCCTATGGAGGAGGCGGTCCGCCAAAATCCCCTCCAGGCCGGGGCAGGGGTGGACCGTCCGGAGGGCCATCGCCCTGTTCATGTGCCTGCCGCTCCATGTCCTTCCGATACTTCGCGCGCTGATCGTCCGAAAGTGCTGCGGAAATTCGCGATGTTTTCTCATCGCGGATGGCTCGCATCTTTTGCATTCGTTCTCTGAACTCCGTCGTGGAATCCTTTAACAAAGCGTCCATTCTCGCTTTTACGTCCATCAGGATGGGACGTACTTGAGCCTTCTGGCTATCGGATAACCCGTATCGCTTTGTCATCCGAGCAATCTCCTTATCCACGTCCATTTTGGGCATGTCGGGACGCGGCATTTCCATGCCGTCCATAGGAGGAGGCGGTTCCTGAGCGCCCGATGCGTATGTTGCCGCAAGCCAACTGCTTGCCACTAATGTGAAGATCGTTCCTTGAAACCGAGCCATCACGTACCCCATGCTAGCTTCCTCCGCCCCTAAAGCTCTCGAGTTCGCGCATCGCGCCGCAGGCTTACAGAGAACGTGAAAGAATCCTCACGGGCAATAAAGCTCAAGTTCGATTGCTAACTGTTCAGACGGGCTTTGTTGCCGTTCCGCTTGTAAAGATATGTAACGAACCGCAACCGGACGAAGGGAAACCTCGCGTCATCAGGCCGCATGGCGCGCCAGGTTGCGCAATCCGATCGGCAATCGGTTGGCGGACGTTGCACGAATACTTGGGCGCGTGGGCCTGCGAACAGATCGACCCGTCCGTATGCACCACGACACAATGAACGACCTCCAAATCTGGGGCTCTTCGCGTCGCTACAGTGCAAGAGATGCCTGAATGCTTCACCGATGCTCCGACGCATCA
>Ga0182016_10006536_pt1 | contig 12207 bp, 14 predicted proteins | sample 712S2MmetaG_FD_120491 | JGI IMG/M metagenome (GOLD analysis project Ga0182016, IMG submission 120491) | Permafrost microbial communities from Stordalen Mire, Sweden - 712S2M metaG | ecosystem: Environmental > Terrestrial > Soil > Wetlands > Permafrost | place: Sweden: Stordalen | collected...
ACGCCATCCGGCCAACGGCGAACCACCAAGTAATTCAGGCAGTTTTCGGGATCGGCAAAGTAAAGAATCGCTTCTTGGAGAGTGGTTGGTTCGGGTGCCATAACCCAAGATTAGCAAAAGGAGCTAAGGATGAGTCAAGTAAGCTTTCACCAAAATGATCATCGAATTCGCGGGCTGGCTCGCGCCAATCGAGATCTGCCACACGCCCTTCGCTACATTTTTCGTCTCCGCGCCAACGAACTGCGGGTCACCGGCGATTCCTTGCCAAGGGTTCGCGGAAGCGGGTGACATCCAGCGCGCCTGGACCGTGTTGGGCGGAGACCCAATCTGAAGGGTCAAGCCCACGCCCCCGGATGGGCCCGCGTCGCCGTCGGCGAGCGCCGAAAAGGTCGGGTCAATTTCCGCGCGCTGGGGGTTGAAGTGACGGATAGCCCAGAATGGCGAGGCGCGGTCGATCTGCCGCCATTCCGGCAGGGATTCCGGAAGCGCCCGGAGTTTGCCTGGCTTAACGATCTGGGTGAGGATTGTTGCGTAAAAGTCGCGATCGTTACAGACGATCATCAAGTCCGGATTCAGCAGTGAGAGATGGTAGGTGTCCCATGTAGGCTTGGCGTCACGTGCCTGATAGTAGTCCCTCCCTTGGAAGACCCAGGTGGCGTGTCCCAGGATGCTGGTGGGCTGGCCCGGTCCAAAGATCGCCGGAGGCACCGCGGTTACAAATTCGTAGAATCCGCAGCTCTGGTGCGCCACCATGCCAAGCGGCACCACCTGGCTTCCGTCCGGCGCATGATCATGAAACCGCCTGGCGCCGGGCATCGAAAGCCGCACGGTACTTCCTCCTTGACGCCCTTCGAGCGTTTTCAGCAGAGCGCCTTCCTGGACGGCTTCGAGCGGTTCCGTGGCATACAACCGCGCCGTGGTCATGGCATCGCGCCGTTGGCGCGGGTTTCGGTCCTCGATGGCGAAGGGCTCCTGCGCGACTACGACGGTCTCGGTGTCAGAGGGAAGCCAACCAAGAATTTGACTGACCTGTTCCCGGTTGCCTTAGCAAAGGACCGGTTCCGGGCGGCGGCCGCGAGGTCGTGGCCTTTCACCGCGTCCTGGAACTGCTGAACGGTGGGCTGAACGGCGGGAGACTGTGCACGGTTGTAGAGAGCCGCGCACAGTATCAGCAGACTCGCGCGGAGGATGGGATGGTGTTTAGTCTACCGCTGGGACGGCTGGACGAGGATCGTGTGACGGTTCCTCGACTGTCACAAGCGACTGGCAGCGCCCGGAAGCGCGAGGACTTCCTCCGGGGAAGCCGTCCCCGTGCCACTCTTCTGGATTGTGATGGCGGCAATGCGGCTGCCAAACTCGGCGGACCTTACCGCATCGCCCGTAAGGAACAGCGCCGCCGCTGAACCGGCTGCGAAGCTGTCGCCTGCGCCGCACACATCCACCGGGTGCTCCACTTTTCTCACGGGCACGATGGTTTCGCCGCTTGAGTCGACCACGTGAACGCCATCGCCGCCTCGTGTCACATAGAGTACGGGAGCCCCGGTGTGGCGGCGCAGTCCAGTTAGATCCGTGGTCCAGTACCCGGCTTCGGTCCAGTTGGGCTTCAGGGAAACCTGTTTGAACAAGTGGGCGCGGCGGCGCGAATCCGCCAGAAACACTTTGTCCGGATACTTTGGCGCCAGTTGGGCCAGCAGGTCGCGCACGGCCGCTGTCACGACGCCGCCGGAGTCCGTTTCAGCCTGATCGGAGATCAGAATCAGGTCGTGTTCCTGAATAGCGCGCCGGAGGCGGTCGAGCACCTGGCGCTCGGCTTTCAGATCCGGTTGATGGATGAAATCGACGCGTGGCAGATCTTCCACGCCCGTCATGCCATTGATCAGCTTGGTGTAAGTGAACGTCAGGCTGCCCGCGGCTTCCACCAGCAGTTGCTCCTCAATGGCGCGCTCGCGCAGCGCTTTGCGCAATTCGAAGCCATGTCCGTCATCCCCCACCGCGCCGAGTACGGAGACACGCCCCACCTTCAATGCCGCGAGGTTACTCGCGATGGTGCCACCCGCGCCAGGAGTAGTGATGGATCGAGTGACCGCAATTCGCGTGATTCCGGTTTCGACGGAGGGGATAGACAGTGCGGGATCGTAGTAACACCAGCGGTCGAGGCAGATATCGCCCACCACTAACGCCCGCAGCCGGGGGAGTTCGTGAAGTATCTCGGCATCAGTCACGAAGGCACTTCCAGAGAGCGGGGAACGTGGCGCGATGATCCCCGCATAAGTAGAAGCTCTCGCCGCCATCGGCCACCGTGCGGACCAGGATGGTCTTATGCGGGCGGAAGTAATAGCCGGGGTCGGACTTCGGTAACTCGCCCCGAAAGTCGCCTTGGATCGGCAGTAAGTCGAATACGGCCGTGGTGAAGCGGCGGATCTGGCGGCCTTCCTGATGGGCTACGTTGCGCGCCATGGAGAGCGCTTTCAAATAGATTTCCGGACCCATCACGGCCGATCCGAAGTTGAGCAGAACGCCGCCTTCGAGGCGCTCCACGGCGGAAGCAAAGATAAGAAAGTCGGTATAGGACGCCTGGCCGGCCGCGGCAGCGTCGAAATTGGGGTGTTGGTGCAGAATGTCGTAACCGATGCCGATGTGGATCGTTACTGGAATGCCGGCTTCCCACGCGGCGGCGAGCACGCTGATGTCGCGATGCGGGAAGCGCTCCAGAATAATGCCCTCGCCCACATGCTCGCCGAGGCCCATGCCGAGCCGCGCGGCGTCCACCGTCCAGTCATTCAGAAAGCCGGTTTCGCGCCACAGGCCGAACTCGCCCGTGCGCACATAGCGGGCCACGCTCTCGGTGGTGGCGCCGATGCGCGCGAGTTCGAAATCGTGGATCATGCCCGCGCCGTTCATCGCAATGTGATCGATCACGCCGCGGCGGATCAGGTCGATGATGTAGCGGGAGACGCCGGCGCGGATCAGATGCGCTCCCATTATCAGGATTCGAGCTGCCCCGGTTTCCCTTGCCGCCCTCAGTTGCTGGGCGATGTGCAAGAGGTCGGGATGCTCGAAGGCCGGCGCGCCTTCCGCCGACGCTTCGCCCGGGACCGGGAAGCGGGAAAGATCGAGATCGTGACGGCGTTCGGCGAGCGGTTGCACGCGCAGGCGCGAACGGTCAAACGTGCGATATCGCGTGCTCACTGGAAAATAGCGCTTCCGACAATTCGTCCAGATCGAGGAAGTTCGGAATGATGAAGCCAGCGCCGGATTTGACTAAGCGCTCCCGCTTCCACTCGTCCACTTTGCGGCACTCGGGCTCATCGGTGGCCACGCCCACGGCCACGCCGTTTACCTCGTGGATGTTTTCGATCTCCACGTAGCCATCGCCGAAGCCCAGGAATTCATCGCCGCGAAATTCGGAATTGGCGATCAGCCCTTGAATCAGGATGCGTTTCGAGAAGGCCTTGTAATCGTCCAGCGCTCCGAAAACGCCGCCATCGAAGTAACTGGTCACTTGCAGTAAGTTGGCTTCGTGGCGCATATAGATCTGGTCGGTGCCGCTCGCGAGATACATCTTCAAGCCGCGCTCGCGCAGCATCTCGAGCATGTGCCTCGCGCCCGGCACCATATACTTTTCGGGATCGGCGTGGCCCGCTTCCAGCTCTTCCAGGCGGCTGGCGATCTTCTCATGGAGACGGCTCAGATAAAGCTTTTTATATTCGAGGGGATCGGCGGGCGTGCCGCCGCGGCTGGCAACATTTTCGGCCAGTTCCACCATCTGGTACATGGTCTGCTTGCCGGTGAGGCGGCCCACAAATTCGCGTACAATTTCGGTGAGTTCGGCTTCCGTTTCGCCGCTCTTGGTTGCGCCGATGATCTCGACCATCATGGGGACCATCACATCCATCCAGCCCGAGCGGATCGTGGAAATGGTTCCGTCAAAATCGAAGAGCGCTACCCTGGCGCGCGCGGCGGAAGGTTTGGGGCGAAGGCATTCAATCACTCCAATATTTTGTCATAGCATTGGCTGCAAACGTGCTACACGCTTTGCCATGCGCTTGCCGTTCTCGATCCTGTTGCTGGCATTGTGTCCCTGGACAACAGGCTGGGCGGCGACCGTGTCTCCCAAACGCTCCATTGGTCTGACGGTCGGCGAAATCGAGGATTCCACAAAGATTGGGCCTGTGGGTCCGGGCGCCGCCGGGCCGCGCGTGGTTCGTGCGCAGATTCTGCTGGATCGCGCCACCTATTCGCCCGGCCAGATTGACGGACAGTATGGCGATGATCTGGGTATCGCGATCAAGGGTTATCAGGAGGCGCATAGTCTGCCGCCTTCCGGCACGATCGACGCGGAAATGTGGGGTCTGCTGAACGCCGACGCCCATCCGTTGCTGATCGACTACACGATCACCGCGCTGGATGTCAAAGGTCCGTTCGAAGCCATTCCGAAAGACATTCAGGAACAGGCCAGGATGAAATGGCTGGGCTATGAATCGCCGGAAGAGGGTTTGGGTGAGAAGTTCCACTTGTCCCCCAAATTGCTGGCGGAACTGAACCCCGGCGTGGAGATGAAGAGCGCTGGTGTTGCGATCACGGTTCCGAATGTGCGGCGCGGACCCGGCGGCCACGCGGTGCGCGTGGTGGTATCGAAGTCCAGGCGGACTGTGACGGCGTATGGAGCCGGGGACAGGATTCTGGCGCAGTATCCCGCAACCGTGGGCGGGGAGCACGATCCGCTGCCGATCGGCCACTGGACGATTACAAGCGTGTCGCGGTATCCCTGGTACTTCTATAATCCCGATCACTTCTGGTATGCCAATCCGGCCGCGGCTACGGCCAAGGTTCCTCCTGGGCCGAGGAACCCTGTGGGGTCCGTGTGGATGGGACTTTCCAAAGAGCATTACGGTATTCATGGGACACCAGATCCGGGACATATCCGGCACGGGGAATCGGCCGGCTGCGTGAGGCTGACCAACTGGGACGCGAACGCGCTGGCTTTGATGGTGCGGCGAGGAACGCCCGCGATTCTGGAGGAATAAGATGCTTGTCGGCATCCTCATTCTTCTGCTGTTCGCCTCCACCCCCCAGATCGCGCCGCCGATTCAGGGTCTGCAGCTCAGCAGCGTGCGCGACATGTTCAATGAGATCCACAACGGGCATCCTCATGAGGCGATCGACATGATGGAGCCGCGCGGAACGCCGGTGCATGCGGTTGTTCCGGGCACCATCCGTAAACTGTTTCTCAGTAAGCCGGGTGGAATTACCGTGTACGAGGTCGATGAAAAAGAGGTCTACTGCTATTACTATGCTCACCTCGACCGCTATGCGGAGGGGCTGCATGAACAGATGCGGGTGGCCCAGGGGGATGTGATCGGCTTTGTCGGTTCTACCGGCAACGCAAATGCGAACGCCCCGCATCTGCATTTTGCGATTTTCGAGTTAGGGCCCGCCAAGGAATGGTGGAAGGGGAAGGCCATCAACCCCTACCAGGCACTGGTGGAAGCGATTCAAAGAACGAAGTAACTGGGTGTGATATTTTTATTTCGACAAAGGAAAAACGATGCTTTGGACGATTATTGTTGTGCTTGTGATTCTGTGGCTGCTGGGCTTTACTCTGCACGTTGGAGGCGCGCTGATCCATCTGCTATTAGTGATAGCGGTGGTTGTTTTGATTTTCAATCTGGTTAGTGGCCGCCGCGGTTGACCGGGCGGTTTGACCTCGCCGCCGCGGCGCGCGAGGAAATGATTCACGATGGGTTCACGCCCGATTTTCCACCGGGCACGATGGAGCAGCTTGCCGCCATCCGGAGCAGAAGCGCGCCCGCGCCAAGCGGCAACGTTCGCGATCTGCGCAGCTTGCTATGGTCATCAATCGATAACGATAGTTCGCGGGACCTGGACCAGATCGAAGTTGCGGAGCGCGTCCCGGGCGGCATTCGTGTGATGGTCGGAATTGCGGATGTGGATTCCGCCGTCGCGGCGGCAACGCCGATCGACGTGCATGCAGCATCGCAAACAACGTCGGTCTACACCGCAGTGAAGATCTTTCCGATGCTGCCGGAAGACCTTTCAACGGACCTGACATCGCTGAATGAAAACGAGGACCGGGTAGCCGTCGTCATCGAACTGGTCGTGTCTGGCGATGGTTCGGTTTCGGATTCCCAAATCTATCTCGCGCTGGTGCGCAACAAGGCGCAACTGGCGTATAGCCGGGTTGGTGCGTGGCTGGAAGGCACGGCTGGTCCAGACGCCAAAGTGGCGGCGTCGGCGGATTTGCAGGCACAGCTCAAGTTGCAGGACGAGGCGGCGGGTTTGCTGCGCGCTCAGCGGCACAAGATGGGTGCTCTGCAATTCGATAGGCCTGAGGCGCAGGCGGTTGTGACCGAAGGTCAGGTGCGCGGCGTGGTGGCCGCGAAAAAAACGCGCGCCGACGGATTGATTGAAGACTTCATGATCGCTGCCAACGAAGTGATGGCGCGGGCGCTCACCGCGAACGGCTCGTCGTCGATTCGGCGCGTGGTGCGTTCTCCCGAGCGCTGGGCGAGGATTGTGGAACTGGCGGCCCGGTATGGAGAGCCCCTGCCGGATGAACCGGATAGCTTGGCGCTCAGCGCTTTCCTGCAGAAGCGGAAGGCCGTCGATGCGATCCACTATCCCGACCTTTCTCTGGCTCTGATCAAGTTATTGGGCCGGCGAATACGTGCTTTCGAGGCCCGGCGATCGGGACCTTGGTCATTTCAGCCTCGCCGCGCATGACTATACACATTCCACCGCGCCCAACCGCCGCTTTGCGGATCTGGTGACGCAGCGGTTGATCAAGGCGGTGCTGGCGAAGCGGGCTGCGCCGTATTCGGACGCGGCGCTTGACGCCATCGCAAAAAACTGCACGTTAAAGGAAGACGCGGCGCGTAAGGTGGAACGGGCGATGGATAAGCGCGCGGCCGCGGTGGCCTTTCAAAATCGAGTGGGGCAGAGCTTCGATGCGATCGTCACCGGCGTTACGCCGAAGGGCGTTTTTGTGCGTGTGCCCGATCCGCCGATTGAAGGTCGATTGATGCGGGGTGAAGCCGGCGTCGATGTGGGCGACCGGGTGCATGTGAAGCTGCTGAGCACCGATCCGCAGCGGGGTTTTATCGACTTTGGTCGGTGAGAAGAATCAGAACTCGTTTGGGGGTGGGGAAGGGCAAGGGCCGGCCTGTCTGCTACCTCGGATCAGCAGCAGGCGAGCTGGCCGGAGCGGGGATCTCTTCGAAGGCGGAGGTGTCGCCACTCGATCAACGAATTCCTCCAAGAACATGGCCCCATTTCTTTCCCGTTCCACAGGGTCCATCATCATCCGCCTAAAGGTATGGTCCTCCGATTTTGTCCCCTCATTCCACGCGCCGCCACTTGCTAAGACGGCGCGTTTCCTTTTCTCTATCTCTGACTCGTCCATTTGGGGCTCCTTTCAAAGCTCCCTCGTGATCCTTGGCGTATTCGTTGCTTCCGAAACGCTCGCGTTACAGGGGATCATTTGCGTTTCGTATCCCGTTGCCCCGGCGCCTCGCAATGCCTTTTCCGGCGCCTAACTAACCATGCTTGGCCTCTTTCTGCAAGGCCTCGTGCAGCAGGAGCTTGATATACGTTTGGTAGCCGATCCCCTTGTTCTCCGCTAGCTTGCGGGCTGTGGCAATATCCTCGCTTGGTAGCCGGATGGTCACGGGCAGGAGTTCCCTTCTGGCCCTCGCTTGGGCAAGAACATCCTGCAATGAGAGGGTCTTGCCATTCCGCATGGCTGAACGCATGTCGGCTTCAACCGCCGCGCGGTTCTTCTCCCACCAGGCTACTTCCTCCCTCTCACTCTCAAAAGGCGGAATGATCAATTTCTTAGCCATGATTGCTATGTTCCTCGCGTAGAAAAATATTCATGCTTCGTACGTCGATCAGCGTCCCACCCTGTGATCGCCCGGATTTGCATATCGCGAATAGTGAATATCAAGATGAGAACCCGCAACGGGCCCGTTGCCCCGACAACCGTCCATCGTTCCTCGCCGTCGACGACCTCGTAGTCTCTAAATCTCCGGACCATTTCGGAACACTTCTTCCACCTCGAGCCTCTCGAACTTGTGCCGCGCCAGATGGGCGAGGTTGTCTTCGTCCCATTCGTTCGTCCCATTCGAAGGAGGCTTGCTCGTGCCTTCGGTCCACGTATTAATTGTGCATGTTTTGTCAATACAACGCGACTGATCAAGTGCAGCCGAAAACGAGGTGGAGTGCGTTAGCGCGCCAGCGGCTTCCTGACTGTCGCGGTTCGTGGCTAGAGTTTCGGGATGACCAGCTTAACCGGCGTTACCGGGGCCGAATCCGAATTCGGCGCGTACTGCAGCTCATACGCCGCGTCCTTTTTCTTGCTGTTCGAATTCCGGAAGTAGAGGAACCCGGCCGTGGGTTGCGAGATCGTATCTTCCTGGAGCGAGCGGTTGGCCAGTTCGGCCTCAATGCTCTCGCGGTCGTTATCGGGAATGCGGTCGGGGGCCCTACCTCCGCCGCCTACGCCGGTTCCGACGCCGACTCCCGCTCCCGTAACCACGCCGCCCGATTGCCGCGGCCGCCCGCTCTGGTCGTACGTCGGATAGGTTTCATAGCCGATCGTATTCGTGGTGGAGATTTCAACGGGGGATTTGATGGACGGGATTTGCGAAGGGGATTTCTTGCCCAGAGCGCGCGCGATCACCGACGGTGCGACGGGGCGCATCTCCGCGCTCTTGTCTCCCGTCAGGCGCAGCGTGAAGTCCTCAGGGGAAATGCGCAGATTGCCTGGATCCGGATAGAAGGCCACCTCGACGACGGTGTAGCCCTTGCTCGCCAAATCGAGCGTGAACGTACTGCGAACCTCGGCGGGCGAAAGCACAGCCGCGGCCAGCGTAGCCCCCACAACCTTGGCCTGCACACGGTAATCGTGCATGTTCGGGCGCGGGTGCATCGAAGGCGTTTGGGACCAAAGGGCGGCCGCCGACGCGGCGCCAAGGGCGAGAATCGATTTCCAGTTCATAGCGGCTCCTTTTTTTGAGCTGTTGCCTTTTGTATACGGCTCTACTGCTAACAGGTTACATCGAATTTGCCACAGGACGAACCCGGCACAGGACAAACTCGGCACAAGATAAACTCAACGATGGACATGCAGCGAATCACTATTTCCGAAGCGGCCACGCACCAGGGCGAAAGTATCGAGATCGCCGGGTGGCTTTACAACCTCCGCAAGAGCGGCAAAATTGTCTTCCCCATCGTGCGCGACGGTACCGGCTTGATGCAATGCGTCGCCGTGAAAAGCCAGCTTCCGGAAGACGTTTTCGAGACCTTAAAGAACCTCACCCAGGAATCGAGCCTGATTGTGCGCGGCAAAGTAAGAGCCGAAGCGCGTGCCGCGGGCGGGTTTGAGATGGATGTGGAGGGCGTGGAAATCGTCCAGCGCGTGCCCGAAAGCGATCCATACCCGATTACGCCAAAGGAGCACGGCGTCGAGTTTCTGATGGACCGGCGGCACCTGTGGCTGCGCTCTCAACGCCAGCATGCCATTATTCGCGTGCGCCACGAAATCATTAAGGCCGTGCGCGATTATTTCGATAGCCACGGCTTCACGCTGGTCGATACGCCCATCTTTACGCCAGCTGCCTGCGAGGGCACCACCACGTTGTTCGAAGTGAATTACTTCGATGACGATAAGGCGTATTTGACGCAATCCGGCCAGCTTTATAACGAAGCGACCGCCATGGCGTTCGGCAAGGTTTACACCTTTGGGCCCACGTTCCGGGCGGAGAAATCGAAGACGCGGCGGCACCTGACGGAGTTCTGGATGGTGGAACCCGAGATGGCGTACGCCACCCTGGAAGACGTGAAGCGGGTGGCCGAGGAGATGATTCTTTTCGTGGTCGGACGCGTGCTCGAAAACCGCCAGCCGGAGTTGAAGACCCTGGAGCGCGATGTTTCGAAACTGGAGGCCGTCAGCGCGCCGTTCCCCCGGTTGAGCTACGACGAAGCGGTCAAAATTTTACAGGCGCACGGCAGCGAGATTCAATGGGGCGGCGATTTCGGCGGCGCGGACGAGACCATTCTCACGCAGCAATTCGACCGGCCCATCATGGTCGATCGCTATCCATCCGCCATCAAGGCGTTTTACATGCAACCCGATCCGGAGCGGCCGGAAGTGGCGCTGGGCGTCGATGTGCTCGCCCCGGAAGGCTATGGCGAGATCATTGGCGGCGGCGAGCGTGTGAACGATGCCGCGCTGCTGATCCGCCGGATCGAAGAGCACGGCCTGCCGCCCGCCGCGTTCGATTGGTATCTGGATTTGCGTAAGTTCGGCTCGGTACCGCATGGCGGGTTTGGCATGGGCATTGAGCGCTGCGTGGCGTGGATTTGCGGCCTCGAACATGTTCGCGAGACCATCGCCTTTCCGCGCATGCTCTACCGCCTCCGGCCCTGAGAATTCCCATGAAGCGGATTTGCATCATTGGTGCGCCTCTCGATATGGGGTCGGACCGGCGCGGCGTCGATATGGGACCCTCCGCATTGCGCGTGGCCAACCTGAATAAGAAACTGGCCGCGCTCGGATTTGAAGTGGAGGACCGGGGCAATGTTCTGGTGGAGCAGGCGGAGAGCGCGCCGCCCGGCCCCGCCGACGCCAAGTATCTGCCGCAGATTGCCGATACGTGCGAGCGCCTGGGGCGCATGGTGGAAAACGCCATGGATGACGGGAAGATTCCGCTGGTGCTCGGCGGCGACCATTCCATTGCCGTGGGAACCCTCTCCGGCATTGCCCGTCACTTCCAAAAGACCGGCCGGAAAGCAGGCATCATCTGGGTGGACGCGCATACGGATATGAACACGCCCCACACCAGCCCCAGCGGTAACATCCACGGAATGCCGCTCGCCTGTCTCATGGGAATGGGACCGGTTGAACTGGTGAATCTATTCGGGTTCGCGCCCAAGGTGGATGCGAAGAACGTGGTTCTGGTGGGCATTCGCGACGTGGACCGGCAGGAGGGGAAGCTGGTGCGGGATTCCGGCGCCACTTGCTTCACCATGCGCGAGATTGATGAGCGCGGGATGCGCGCGGTCATGTCCGCGGCGCTGGAGATTGCCAATCGGGGCACAGATGGCTTCCACCTCTCGCTGGATCTGGATGCGGTTGACCCCAATTACGCGCCGGGAGTGGGAACGCCGGTCAGCGGCGGCATGACGTATCGGGAGGCGCATCTCGCCATGGAGATGGCCGCTGATGACGGCCGCATGATTGCCATGGAGGTGGTGGAGGTCAACCCCGTGATTGACGAGGTGAACCGCACCGCGAATCTGGCAGTGGAACTGATTCTTTCGGCGATGGGAAAAAAGATTATCCAATGAAATTAAAGGTTGCAGTGGTTTATGGCGGCAGAAGCGGAGAGCATGAAGTTTCTTTGCGCTCGGCGGAATCGATTCTGAACGCCCTGAGCCCCGATAAGTATGAAGTGCGGCGATTTCTCATCGGCAAGGAAGGGAAGTGGAATCCCTTTCCGATTTTGCCCGAACCCGGTGCGCATCCGGATATCGACGTGATTTTTCCGGTGCTGCACGGCACCTTCGGGGAAGACGGAACCGTGCAGGGTTTGTTTGAACTGGCGGATCTGCCGTATGTGGGAGCGGGCGTGATGGCTTCCGCGGTTTCCATGGACAAGGTGATGATGAAGCGCGTCTGCCGCGAGGCGCACTTGCCTGTGGTCGATTGGGTGGAGATGGCGCGTGAGAAGCTCGATTTCAATCGCGCGGAAGCGGCGTTTGGATTTCCGGTATTCGTGAAGCCCGCGAATCTGGGTTCATCTGTGGGAATTTCAAAGGCGCATAATCGGGCGGAGCTGGAGAAGGCTCTGGAACTGGCGGCCCAGTTCGACCGCAAGATTGTGATCGAGAAAGCGATTGTAGGAAGAGAGCTCGAAATCTCGGTGCTGGGCAATCGCGAACCCGTGGCGTCCGCGCCGTGCGAGATTCACCCGTCGCGCGAATTCTATGACTACGAAGACAAGTACTTGCTAAACGAGGCGAAGTTCGACTTACCCGCCCAGCTTCCGCAAAAGGAGATTGACGCAATCCAGCGTTTGGCCCTTGGGTGCTATCGTGCAGTGGAATGTTCGGGGCTCGCGCGTGTGGATTTCCTGCGTGAAGCATCCACGGGAGAGTTGTTTATTAACGAAATCAACACGCTTC
>Ga0182016_10006539_pt1 | contig 12200 bp, 8 predicted proteins | sample 712S2MmetaG_FD_120491 | JGI IMG/M metagenome (GOLD analysis project Ga0182016, IMG submission 120491) | Permafrost microbial communities from Stordalen Mire, Sweden - 712S2M metaG | ecosystem: Environmental > Terrestrial > Soil > Wetlands > Permafrost | place: Sweden: Stordalen | collected...
AAATGGCTCAACAACGTCGGCGCTCTCGGCACTCTGTTGCCCCTCGCCGTGCTCATCCTGCTTGCCGCCGCCACCTACGCGCGCTTTGGCGCAACCACGCACTTCACGGTTCGCAGCCTCATCCCGCATCTCTCCCTCAACAACGCCATCTTCTGGTCGAGCGTCTTTTTTGCCTTCGGCGGCGTCGAAGCCGGCAGCGCCATGGGTGACGAAATCCAGAATCCCCGCCGTGTCATTCCCTTGGCCATTCTTGTCGGCGGCAGCGTCCTTGCCATCGGTTACATCGCGGGCACCGGCGCCCTGCTCATCGCCCTGCCCAGCGCAGCGGTCGGCGGGCCCGACGGCTTTGTCAACGGCATCCGCCTCATGAGCGCGCGCCTCGGCATCGCGGCTCTGCTGGCGCCGGTCGCGCTCTTCGTGGCTCTCAACGCGGTTGGCGGAGCGGCGGCGTATCTCTCTTCAACATCCCGCCTCCCATTTGTCGCAGGAATCCATCATTGCCTGCCCGCAGCCTTTGCCCGCATTCATTTGCGCTACCGCACTCCCTGGGTTGCCATCGGCACGTACGGACTAGCCGGCATGGCCGTCACGCTCCTCGGCCAGGCAGGAACTTCCGTGCGCGGAGCCTACGAGGTGCTGGTCAGCATGGGCATCATCTCCTACTTTGTGCCCTACTTGTTTCTCTTCGCCGCCATGATCCGCCTGCAACGCACGCCTGTTGGTCCTGAAGTCCGCCGCGTTCCCGGCGGCAAGCCGGTAGCGATTGCGCTCGCGTCTGTCGGCCTCGCCAGTACCACTATGACGATCGTGCTCTCAGCAATCCCCGCCGCAGATGAGCCAAACAAACCCCTGGCCATTGCAAAGGTCGTGGGCGGAACAGCTCTGCTCATCGGTGCGGGCATCGCCGTGTTTCTCGTTTCGCGCTGGAAGTCCCAGCGTTTCGCAACCAATAAACTGATCGGCTAGACCGCAAAATCGCGCAGCCCTGTCCCCTGTCCCATAACTCCTTCTCGCTCCTCCCTCCTCCCTTCTCCCTCCTCCCTCGTCGTCTCCCCATTTACAATCCAAACAATCTCCCCACACATTCCCGGAGTCTTCCCTGGCATGACGTCACCCAAACAACCCTCGCAGCCCCCCGCCGCGCTCCCCCACAACGGCTTCTCGCTCATCTCCAACCAAAAACTCCTCGCCCTCTACACCGCCATGCTCCGCTGCCGCCTCATCGACCACCACTCCCGCGAACTCTTCAAGCACAACCAGCCGTCCCGCTTCTTTGCCTCCACCCTCGGCCGCGAAGCCGCTGCCGTCGGCGTAACCATCGACCTCCGCCGAACCGACCGAATCACTCCCGCTCATTGGCATCACTCCGCTCTAAGCTCCATCCGCCCCATCGTCCCCGTGATCGAAGAGATCGAAGCTGCCATCAACTTCGCCCTCCTCCAAAAGCAAAAGAGGACTTCAGCCATCGTCGTCGCCTTCTCCCTGCAGCCCTTAACTTCGGACCCGTTCACCTCATCCGACGAATGGCAGCACGCTCTCCAGAGCGCCTCCAACTTGAAGCTTCCCATCCTCTTCGTCGCCCCAGCCGTCAATCCCTCCCGCACCAAACCCCGCGTCAGCGCAAAAACCACCCCCCAGCCCACCTACTCCTTCCCCACATTCTCCGTCGATGGCAACGACGTTGTCGCCGTCTATCGCGTCGCCACCGAATCCATCTTCCACGCACGCAAAAACCACGGCGCAACCCTCATCGAGTGCGTCCACACCCCCGGCTCTGACCCCCTCCGCACCATGGAAAACTACCTCCGCACCAAATCCCTCTACAGCCCCGCCCTGAAACGCGACCTCACCGCCACCCTCCGCGCCCAACTCCATCTCGACTCCTGATTCAATCCAGAAATGGCCGCGTCACGCCTGCCGCTCCGCGCCCCATCCTTTTCGCGGTCTTTCGAAGAAAAAATGCGAAATGGGTGGGACCCGCCATCACCGATGGGTGCCCCATCCTTCGAGAAGCATCCGCTCGAAGGGTGGGAGTCCGCAATCTTCATCCGCATAGCCTCGGACAGACCGCCCTGTCCGCGCCCCATCCTTTTCGCGGTCTTTCTAAGAAAGAATGTGAAATGGGTGGGATACCCATGAACTCAACCTGGCCATCAATCGCTCCAACCAATTCCCCCCGCCCTCGTCCAACCAAGACGCACACCGCCGCTCGCTGTTTGCAGAATCTCCCGCGAGCGATAAACGAGCGTCCGCTGCATGCGGCAGAACTCATCGGCGGTCATCAAACTGATGCGAGCGAATGTCGAGCCTCCGCAGCATGTGACAAAGCTCTTCGGCAGTCATCGAACTGATGCGAGCGGCCAGCGAGCGGCTGCCCCACGCAGTGGTAAAGTGAGGAGATGATCGTGAGTCGACGCGTCGCAGCAATTCACCTCATTCTGCTCGCGACATTCGTCCTCACCACCCCCATCCTCCGCGCCGAAACAGATCCCAGCCCCACCCCCAACATCTTCGATGCCTCCCAGCGCTCCGACCGCACCCGCCCCGAATCCCCATGCCTCCCCGCCCGCCTCGACTCGCCCTTCATCCCCGTCGATAGCTGGGTCTACCCCGCCGTCCTCCGCCTTTACTCCCTCGGCTTCGTCGACAACGTCTACCTCGGCATGCGTCCCTGGACCCGCTCCAGCGTCCAGAACATGCTTGAAATCGCCGGTGCGCGCATCGAAGATGCCGACCCCAGCCCCGCTCTCGACCCCGCCCTCGACCAAGCCCAGGAAATCTACGAAGCCCTGATCCATGAGCTAAACTCCGACACCAACGGCCCTTGCGGCGTCCACCAGGGCAAAGGCCGCGTCGAGTCCATCTACACCGTCGCCCGCGGCATCTCCGGCACGCCCCTGCGCGACAGCTACCACCTCGGCTCCACAGTCATCAACGACTACGGCCGCCCCATCGCAGGAGGCTTCTCCAGCTTCACCGGCGCATCTGCCTACGCCGCCGCCGGCCGCTTCCAAATCTACATCCGCGGAGAAGGCCAGGCCGTCGGCTCTTACCCCGGCTACTCACCCGGCCTCGCCGCCGCGCTCTCCACTCAGGACGAGCTCCCCTTCATCAATCCCATCTCCAGCGCTCCCTACAACCAGCCCACCATCCCCCTCGGCCCCATCAGCTCCGCCTTCCACGGCCGCATCCTCGAGGCATACGCCTCCGCTCGCGTACTCAATCACGAAATCTCCATCGGCAAGCAGGACGACTGGCTCGGCCCCGGCCTCGGCTCCGCCATGGCCTACTCCAACAACGCCCAAAACATCTACTCCTTCCGCATCAATCGCGCCGAGCCTCTCAACGTCCCGCTCCTCTCCCGGCTCACCGGCCCGTTCCGCTACGACTTCATCGTCGGCGGTCTCACCGGACACACCTACATCCCCAACCCCGCATACCCCGGCCCCGGCCAGCCCAACCCCAACAGCATCGAGAACGTCCTCAACCCCGGCGATCCCTGGGTCCACCTTGAAAAGGTCAGCTTCCGCCCCACCCCCAACCTCGAGTTCGGATTCGAGCGCACCGTCATCTGGGGCGGCAAAGGTCACGAGCCCATCAACCTCAAGTCCTTCCTGCGCAGCTTCTTCTCTTTCTCCGCACCACAGGGCAACGTCAAATGCTGCTCCACCGACCCCGGCGCGCGCTTCGGGGCATTCGACTTCTCTTACCGACTCCCCTTTGTCCGCCGCTGGCTCACCCTCTACTCTGACTCTGAAGTCCACGACGACATCTCCCCCGCCGACGCCCCGCGCCGCGCCTCCTGGCGTCCCGGCATCTATCTCTCCCACTTCCCAGGCCTGCCCCGTCTCGACCTCCGCGTCGAAGCCGCCAGCACCGACCCACCTGTCCACACCTCCAACGACGGCCACTTCATGTACTTCGAAGCCATCCAGAAACAGGGCTACACCAACGCCGGCCAGCTCTTCGGCGACTGGATCGGCCGAGAGGACAAAGGCGGCCAGGCCTGGCTAACCCTCCACATCAGCGGCAATGAATACTTCCAGGTCAACTACCGCACCCAAAAAGCCGCCAAGGACTTCATAGCCGGCGGCACCACCCTCAACGACCTAGGCTTCCAGGTAGTCAAGCGCCTCAGCCCCGAGTTCGAGCTCAACGGCCAGTTCCACCTCCAACACTGGACCGCCCCCATCTACTCGACCGGCGTCCCTACCTACCCCGCCCCCCTCAACACCGTCACCAACACCACCTTCCAAATCACCTGGTTCCCCAAATCCCGCCTCACGTTCTAGCCGCCAAATTCATAGCCCTCGCCCAAATTAGGCTTGTCATCCTGAGCGAAAGGGGCCCCAGGTGTACTCTTCAGCCCCGGGGTCCCCAAAGAGCGATCTCCGCTCTTTGGGGTGGAGCAAGGGGGTGGTGAGCCGAAGGACCTGCTTCTGTCCTTCGCCCAAAACGCGCGGTGCCCATTCATTCGCAGCCCCATCGCGAATGAGTGGGCGTGCGCTTGGCTTTCTTCGTCCCAACAAAGAAAGACCGGGTGCCCCATTCTTCGCCTCCTCACTGGCGAAGGGCGGGAAACCACGAACCCCAACCGGGTTCTTGGCTTGTAACAACGGAACAGCTCCAGCAATGCCGAACCGGACCCTCTTAAAGTTTCGAAGGGTACGGGCTTCGGCCCGTACATCAACAACCCACCAAAACAACAAGGCAGTTCGGTGTGGTCCCGCACCCACTCCCGAACTGCACAATCAACCGCAGACTCCCCCAATCACCAAGCCCTCAGCGCGCGCACTAACGACCTCACGCAAACCCAAGGGCAATACCGCCGAAAAAGGCGTTTGTCAGGACTGATCTGGCGGAACCCAACCTGGGAGAGTGCATTGAGTTGTTCCCGTCAAACGAGAATCGCACGGAAGCGGACCTGCGGTCGCGGCTTTGCATCAGCAGAGTGAAACAGCAGTGAGCGCAAATGATTCGGTTGCCGCTCACTTCCCGAAGCATGCAGAAACCGCATCAAACCGACACACATTCGGACATCGCTCTGAGGGCTTTACCGATCATCTCCACGTCTGATCCTCTTGGTCAATACGGTGCTGGCTGCGGGTGCGTAAGCGTCCTGTTCCAGTCAGCAATATTCGATGCGCCACTCCCACAAACGCGTCTCTCGGCCGCTCAACGGACCTCGTCAAGTGATGTGCAGTGACTGCCATCACATCCGAATCTGTGTAAGCAAGATCACAATCCTCAGCTATCAGGCGTTTAGGACAGTGATTTAGGACACAGATAAGTACCTCTAGCGACATCGATGCCCAACCGGTCAGTTCATGGTTATCACCAGGAGGATTCATGCGGCGCAGTATTCCGGTTTGCGTGTTTGCTTTCATTGCGGCAGCTTGGGCGCTTCATCCCAGCGCGATGGCGCTTCCCAGTTACGCTCGTCAGACGGGCTTACCATGCAGCGGCTGCCACACCACACCGCCAGAACTGAACAACGGTGGCCGGCTGTTCAAGCTGTTGGCATACACAGACCGCCCTCAGGACTCGAGTATCACAGCCGATCCTAACGCTCGTCGCGCTCCCCTTAACATGCTGAAGAGCCTGCCGCTGAGCGCATTCTTTGAGACCTCGATGACAGGCACCAAGGTTCCCCAGCCCGGGACCCAGAACTGGAACTTCCAGTTCCCGCAGGATATTGCGCTCTACCTGGCCGGTGCCTGGGCCTCGCATGTAGGCAGCTTTGTGCAGGTGACCTACGAACTGCAAGGCGATCATTTCAGCATGGACAACACGGATGTCCGCTTTGCCAACAAGACGAAGTTAGGTGGAAAGGAACTGGACTACGGCATCACTCTGAACAACAACCCAACCGTTGAAGACTTGTGGAACAGCACACCGGCATGGGGCTACCCATTCATCGCCCCGAATGGAGCACCAACGCCCGCCGCTGCGCCCCTCATCAACGGAGCCCTGGGCCTGGATGTGGCGGGATTGGGCGGCTACACGATGTGGGACCAGCACGTCTATGTTGCCGGAACCATCTACCGCTCAGACCATATCGGCGATGCGCAGCCCACCACGGGGATGTGCTGCGCCAATAACATCCAGGGCGTGGCGCCCTATTGGCGGGTGGCATTCCAACAGACCGGGCAAACGGGAAACCTTGAAGTCGGCGCCTACGGGATCCATATGAAAGCGACCCCCGGCGCTGTCACCGGAACGGAGAACAGCTACACCGACTTTGGCCCGGACATTGAATATGACCGGACAATCGGCAAGGATGTTCTTTCCGTGCGTGCCACCTATGTCCGGGAGAACTCCGCACTTGTCGCAAGCGCGGCCAATGAAAGTGCGAACCCGGGTCCGCATCATCTGAATGCGACCAATGCCAACGTTGCGTACCACTTTGGCAATCGCTTTTCCGGGACGATGGCTTGGTTCCTGACCGACGGAACCAACGACCCGACCCTTTACGCGCCAGCCTCGATCTCGGGCAGCGCCAATGGCAGCGCCAGAAGCGAGGGGATCTCGGCAAACGTCTCCTATTGGCCATACCAAAACATCGACCTTGCCGTACAGTACACCGATTACACGCGCTTTAACGGCGGCTCGGCCAACTATGACGGCTCAGGACGCAACGCGAGCGACAACAACACTCTCTATTTACTGGCGCGCTTCGTTTTCTAATCCGGGCCGAATTGCCGGCCGGCGCGCAACCCCGAAATCTCAACAATTCAAACCCAGGAGATCTCATGAAACGCAATACTCTCGCAGCACTCGCGGCAATCGCCGCCCTCAGCACCGCGGCTCTTGCAGGCACCATCCACGGCAAGGTTTCCGGCGTCAAGGGCGAATCCGTCGTATACGTTGAAGCCGCCGCCGGCAAAACCTTCCCCGCTCCCTCGCAGCACATCACCATGGACCAGAAGGGGCTGATGTTTGTGCCCCACATTCTTGCCATCCAGCAAGGGACCACCGTCGAATTCCTCAACAGCGACAGCGTTGCGCACAACGTCTTCTGGCCCTCGATCGGCGGCAACAAGAAGCTGGGCCACAACCTGGGAACCTGGCCCCAGGGTCAGCGGCAATCCTTCAAGTTCGATAACCCGGGCGTTGTCGCGCTTTTCTGCAACGTGCATCCAGATATGGCTGGCTACCTTGTCGTCTCTCCCACGCCGTACTTTGCCACGACCGACAAGACCGGCGCCTACAAGATCGACAATGTGCCGGACGGCGACTACACCGTGACCGCATGGAACGAGGGCGCCAAGAGCAAGTCCAATCCTGTGAAAGTCACAGGCGATGCCTCGGCAGACTTCACCCTGAGCAAGTAATCCCGCGGGCGGGAGAGCTTTTTCTTCCCGCCCGTAGCTCTTTCCTCCAATGGAGAGGTCACCGAATGCTGGAACGCTACGCCAACAAGATGGTTGACCGGGATTGGCTCAACACCAACTTCCCCTGCATGATGGCCTGTCCCGCGCACACCAATGCCGGCCGGTATGTTGCGCTCGTTGCCGAAGGCGAGTTTGAAGAGGCCTATCGCGTTGCGCGCGAGCCGAATCCCATGGCCAGCATTTGCGGCCGTGTCTGCGCCCATCCATGCGAGACAGCCTGCCGACGCGGAGAGATCGATAAGCCCATCGCCATCCGCGCGCTCAAGCGGTTTCTCACCGAGCGGCACGGACCGGAGTCGCGCCAACCTATCGATGTAAACGCGGGCCGCACGCAGCCCAAGCTTCAGCTGCGCGTAGCTGTTGTGGGTGCAGGGCCGGTGGGCCTTTCTGCGGCGCACGACCTGGCACTGATGGGCTATCAGGTCACCATTTTTGAAGCGTCACAGGTGCCGGGCGGCATGCTCTACCTTGGCCTGCCCGAGTACCGTCTTTCGCGCGACGTAGTGGAAGCTCAGGTGCGCGAGATCCTCTCCACCGGCGACATCACTCTGAAATTGAATCACGCAGCGGGCCGCGATTTCACCGTTGCCGATCTGCGCCGGGATTTCGATGCCGTGCTGATTGCCGTGGGCGCGCATCGCAGCCGCGATCTAACCATTCCTGGCGTGAACCTCGACGGTGTCCACAAGGGCATCGATTTTTTGCTCAACGTCAATCTCGGTTACCGCTTCACCATCGGCAAGAAGGTGCTGGTGATCGGCGGTGGCAATGTGGCCATGGACGTGGCCCGCTCGGCGGCCCGCGAAGTGTTGCGCCAGCATGCGGGCGGCGTGGAAAACTTTGAGCCGTCGCAGGGAAGCATGGATGCCGTGGCCGCACGCGAGATGATGGACGTCTCCCTATCCGCCTTGCGGTTGGGCGCACAGGAAGTGCACCTGGTTTGCCTGGAAACTCGCGCGGAGATGCCGGCGGCGCTCGAGGAGATTGAAGAAGCCGAAGAAGAAGGCATCATCATTCATCCCGGCTTTGGTCCCAAACAGATCATCGGCGAGAATGGCCGCGCCGTGGCGCTGGAAGTACTCAAGACAAAGTCGGTTTTCGATGCCAACCGGCGATTCAGCCCGACCTTCTACGAGAACAGTGAGACACGCCTGGATTGCGACACCATCATTATGGCCATTGGCCAGGCGCCGAATCTGCAGTTCCTTGGCCCGGACGATGGCGTGGATGTTTCGCCGCGAGGCCTGATCGCGGTGAACCCGCAAACGCTGATGACCTCCGCCAACGGCGTGTTTGCTGGCGGCGACTGCGTCTTCGGGCCTCGACTCATCATCGACAGTGTGGCTGACGGTAAGCGCGCTGCGGTGGGCATCGACGAGTTTCTGCGCGGAACAAAGCACTCAGATCCGATTGTTGAGGTTGAGGTGCTCGAGCGCCATCGCATGCCGCTCGAATTGCTCGACCTTGTGCGGCAACCGATTCCGATGCTGCCTATGAATCGCCGCACCGGTGTCACCGAAATTGAGATTGGCTTCGACGAAGAAGCCGCGATTGCCGAAGCCCGGCGCTGCCTGCATTGTTGGGTCAACACCGTCTTCGAAGGCAATGCCGCGGACGCCACCTCCTGCATTCTCTGCGGGGGATGCGTCGATGTTTGTCCGGAGAATTGCCTCGAACTGGTCTCACTCGACCGCATCGCCTTCGACGAAGAAACAATCGGGCAACTTTCTGACGCCCGCGATCTGCTTGGCGTGGAATTGGACGACATCAAGGCGGAAGAGCTTGGCGTCATCACCGGCTCCGCAATGCTCAAGGATGAAACGCGCTGTATCCGCTGCGGGCTGTGTGCCACACGCTGCCCCGCGGGCACCATCACCATGGAGTCGTACAACCTTCTCTCCGCCGATCCGACCGGCTTGATCTCGGTTGAATCCATCGATCGCTCTCTACGTTCTAGACCGCCACTGGCAGGCGCTCCAAAGAGGTAACGGATGCCCGACGCAACACACATCGAGACAAAGAATCTTCCCGCGGAGTTCGACCGGCGGGCCTTCTTCACCAGGATCGGCCTTGGATCGCTGGGCATCGCCGCAGCGGGCACCATCGTCTTCTCCTACGAATACCTGTCGCCGAACGTTCTCTATGAGCCCTCGGCAGTGGTCAACGTGGGCAAGCCTGAGAGCTTCGCGGTCAATTCGGTCACCATGGACGTTAACTCCGGCATCTACCTGGTTCGCGCCGAAGAGGGTTACTTTGCGCTCAACGCGGTATGCACCCACCTGGGCTGCCTGACCGCATGGAACCAGGACCTCGGCATCATCGCGTGCCCGTGCCATGGCAGCAAGTTCACGCGCACTGGAGAGAAGATCGAGGGTCCCGCGCCCAAGCCGCTTCCATGGCTCAAGACCTGGGTGGGTGATGAAGGAGATCTGATGGTCGATCGCTCCACCGACATTCCGCCGCTGCAGTATTTGAGGATTTGAGAATGCCCTCCAAAGCCGACCAGATAATCGAAAAAGTTCGCGGAAGCCGGGTATGGCGATCTGTCTTTCGCAGCGGCAACGGGTCAAGCACGCTGCACCGCGCACTCGCAATCCAGCAGAATATCTTCCTGCATCTGTTTGCCACAAAAGTGCGCAAGCGCATGGTCCGCTTCAGCGCCACATGGTACCTTGGCACGCTGACCTTCGGGACTTTCCTCATCCTGATCGTCACCGGCATTCTGCTCATGCTCTACTACCATCCTTCCGCGCCTCAGGCTTACGCCGACATGAAAGACCTGCAGTTTGTCGTATCGTCCGGTCTGTTTCTTCGCAATCTGCATCGTTGGTCGGCCCAACTGATGGTCTTTCTTGTCTTCGCGCATATGTTCAAGGTCTTTTATCGCGGCGCCTATCGCACTCCGCGCGAATTCAACTGGGTCATTGGCGTTATTCTCCTGGTCGTGACCCTCTTGCTTAGTTACACGGGCTACCTCCTGCCCTGGGACCAGCTCGCATTCTGGGCCATTACGGTCGGCTCCAACCTGTCTTCTGCTGTTCCTCTCGTCGGCGGCAAGATTCACTTTCTGCTGCTGGGTGGCAACCAGGTAAACGCCAACGCGCTGTTGCGCTTTTACGTCCTGCACTGCGTCGTGCTGCCCCTCGCGGCCATTCTCTTAATCGCCATCCACTTCTGGCGCATCCGCAAGGACGGCGGCCTCTATGTCCAGCAATCCGAGCCGAAGCAACGGGCGGTCGATGAGGCAGGTATCACCGCAAAGGAGGGGCAATGAGCGATCCGAAAGACTTCGTCGCCGGTATCGACTCGGACCAGCGCCGCTCACCCACGCGGGTGGTCTTCGTTACGCGCCGCACTTCGGCGCAAGTGAAGGTAACGCAGGAAGACCAGGTGCAAACCTTCCCTGAAGTGCTCTTCCGCGCGGCCCTGGCCATCGAGTTGCTTGCCATTGCGCTCGTCATCGTCTCGCTGTTTTTCAATGCGCCGCTGGAAGGCATTGCCGACCCGACGCACACGCCCAATCCAGCCAAGGCGCCCTGGTACTTCCTGGGCCTGCAGGAACTCCTGCACTACTTTCCGCCTGTCGTCGCGGGCGTACTCGTCCCCACGCTCCTGATTCTCTCTCTGGTTGTCATTCCCTACTTCAACGTCAACATCGAAGCCAATGGTCTGTTCCTGAAAGATCGAATCAAGCGTGTGCGGATTTTCTACGTCACGGCTTTGGGCATGCTCATCTTCCTGCTGGCGTTTCATGTCTACGTCGCCGTCGCGCCCACAGTTCTGGTTGCGCTAGCTATGATTGTGGCCGCCTACAGCACCCCCGATTCGCCCTCGCGCCTGCGCCGCTACCTGGCTATCAAGCCGCTGGCTTACTGGATCATGACATGGTTTCTCTTGGAACTGATCGTGCTCACCGCGGTTGGCACGTGGTTCCGCGGCCCGGGCTGGTCCTGGGTCTGGCCCTGGAGGAGTTAAGTGCAACCGATCAGAAAGTACATTTCCTCTGCGTGGCAGGCGCTGTTCGGCGATCCGGTGCGGGCATTCGGTGTTGTAAGCCTGATCCTGCTGCTTGCACTCGCGATCGCGCCGGCAAAGGAGCACTTCAGCCAATGGCACAGCTTTCAACGGAAATACCTCACTCTCATCCGCGATCGAGGCGATGCAGTCAGCCTGCGTCGGCACTTCGAGCCGGGAATTCACCAGATCTGGCTGCCGGACCTGGGCGTCGTGGACCGATGCACAACTTGCCATCTGGGGCTGAAGGAAGCCAGCCTTTACGACGTCAGTCAGCAGCCCTTCCGCAAACACCCCGTCGTCCCTCATTCACTCGACGCATTCGGCTGCGTGATCTGCCATGGCGGCCAGGGGCAGGCCACAACAGTTGCGGAGGCACACTGGAGCGAACGCGCCGGTGAACAGCCCATTTTGCCTACTCGCTACATTGAGTCTGGCTGCGGACAGTGCCACCAGAATGCTCTGCCTGGAACTCCGCAGCTCAACCTGGGCCGCGCCATGCTCGCACGCTACGGCTGTGTCCACTGCCACGCCATTGCACGGCCAGACGGCAGCAAAGTAGAGGCTACAGACCATCCTCCCTCGCTCGCGCACATCGCCGACAAGACCACGCGCGAGTGGATATTCAGCTGGTTAAAAGACCCGCAGGCCTATGCGGCATCCACCACGATGCCCAATTACAAGCTCAGCGACGTCGATGCAAGCGACATCTCGGCCTATTTGGTAAGTAGCAGCACCACGCAATCAGGCGACACCGTTGCGGCCAGCGCCAAGCCCGCAGCGGCCGCCGAC
>Ga0182016_10006541_pt1 | contig 12198 bp, 15 predicted proteins | sample 712S2MmetaG_FD_120491 | JGI IMG/M metagenome (GOLD analysis project Ga0182016, IMG submission 120491) | Permafrost microbial communities from Stordalen Mire, Sweden - 712S2M metaG | ecosystem: Environmental > Terrestrial > Soil > Wetlands > Permafrost | place: Sweden: Stordalen | collected...
TCGTCGACGTTCCCAAGAGCCGCCTGGAAAGGCGGCTGCAGGCAGGATTGCCTGCCCCACAACAAATGCAGAATCCCAGTTGTGGGAAAAGTATGCGGCATTAACCGTAAAGGAGCGTTGCTGCTCCTCCGCATGGCAAGAACCGCTTGCTGGCGCGCGCGGCTCAGAAAACGCTGCGATGATTCCACGGAACTTGTTACCGAGCGGATTCCTTTCGATGGGGAGAGCTTCGCAGGGCTCACTGCAAATTCCACGACCTCTGGAGTTCTGAGTTTCGCGAGACGTGACTGTAAGGGGGCGGTCGAATTTCGCCGTGCCCTTACTTTACCGGTACCGTAACCTCTTGGGTCGACGATATTCCAGCGGCCATCATCGTTGCGTATCTCGGGGCTCAAGCCGGCCCCACACTTACGGCTCTATTTACGCTGGAAGACCAGGGTGATGAGACTGCGATCCGGCCTTACGACGTTGACGAGCATAGTGCCGTCCGCCGTGAGGCTGTAACTTTCCACGGTAATTGCGCCGGACTGCGTGGTGGTCACTTTCAGGACGTCGCGATCCCATCTGGTCTTGCTCTTGATGTCTTTGCCGGTGTGAATCGTGGCGTTGTTCTCGGCGTCTGTAATGTCCTTATAGAAGAAGGTATCGCTGTCGCCCCGATACACAAAATTGCGGGAAACGATGATGATTCCCTGCCGGTCTTCGATGGTCACGGTGCCGGTTTGGACCACCGGCTGGCCGGCAAAATCGCTCTTTGTGGGCGCCAACGTCCACACGCCGTTCAGCGCGCTGTGGTCGTGCGCCGAGGCGCAGAGTATGAAGAGTAAGAGGGCTCCGGCGAATCGAGTAGTTGAATGTGGCCTCATGATATCCTTTCGACATGGTATGTTGCGTGGAAAGCACGGGTATCCGGCGGACCCGGACACCCATGTCCCGGTTCAAACACCGCTCTGGGAAAAGGCAGACTTGTGTTCGCTGTCGTGTAACCAATATGGAGGGCGGCCGTAGTGGAAGTAAAGCCGGCTTTCATACTCTCGGGTGATGGGCTTGGACTCGATGTATTCAGGGCAGTCCTTGATGGCTTCCCGGGAGAGGCCAACGTAGACTTTTGACTCCACCCAACTTACCCGTTCGATCCAGGCGGGCGAAACCAGCACTTTCTTGCCCGGCAACCAATTCCGCGTGGCCACCTCCATGTAGCGGATCGCCCAGGCTTCATCGTCCACTACAAAGCCATCCACATGGCCGATTTCACCATCCACTGCGTCAATGTTATAACCGGTCACGGCTTCCGTGCTGCGCAGATGCGAATCCGGCGACTCTCTTCCAGCTCTGGCCGCGATCGCTTCCGCGGAGGCGGTTGTTGGTTCGGCTAAACCCGCCGGGTAGAACGCCGGCCCCCACAGAAGAGGACCGCCCCAATAATAGGGATACCCGTAATACCCAAGGTATGCGGCTTCGTGCTGCCGGGAAACGGGCTGGTGCGTGTTGATCTTAGGGCTGTGCTCCACCTGGCGTTTTGTCAGCGATACGTCTAATTGCTCCGCCGCCCAGTCCGTATTGACTACGGACATCGGCGATATCAGCACTTGCCGTCCGCCGAGCCAGCCGCCGGTGTCTACAACCAGGTAGCGAATGGCCCACGTCTCATCGTCGAAATAGATGTCAGTCACGGTTCCAAGCTCGCCGTCCAGAGCCCGGATGGTAAAGTCTCTTACGTGCTTATTCGTCAACATTGGTTTGTTCCTTAGGGCGTTATACCGCGGCCGCTACTTTGGCCGAGTGCAGGGTTATGTTGACAGGCTGTGTGCTTTCGATAATGGCCCTGGCCGTTTCCACTTCTTTGGCAGTGCCATGCACCATAAGCAGGAACTGGTCGGTCTTGAGCGCCATTTCGTACTGGAGGACGCTGTCTTTCGGAATGCCCATGCTATACAGCCCCGCACCGACCGCGCTCAAACCTCCGACTACCGCGGCGCCTTCCAACGCTCCCACGATCCACGCAACCACGGGGCCGGCCACCAGCACCGGACCGATACCCGGAATGGCAAAGAAAGCCGATCCGAAGAGCAATCCCCAGAAGCCTCCCCAGAATGCGCCGGTCTTGCCCCAGTACTTCATCCGGTCGCCGGTATTGTAATACCCCACCACGTGTTCATCGGTGTGGGTGTTCTTGCCAATGATGGACAAGGCGTGCAGGTCGATTCCCGAGCGCTGAAGCTCCTTGATGGCTTCTTCCGCTCCCTCGTGCGTTTTATAAACAGCAACCACTGCGTTGGTTTCAGACATTGTATCTCCTTGGCGTTTGAGCTTAGCCGCGGCCGTCCCGAAACGGCCACGCCGCAGTAAGCAGTGCACGTGCAGCGCCGTTCAAAAAGATAGGTCTTCGGCGCCGCTGGCGGGCGTGCAGGTGCAGGATCTGCCCTTACAAGTGCAGAGTTCGCACGGGGGCCAGCGGTTTCAAACGGCAGCGTGGACCATTCGCCAGCGCGTGGGAGTGGCCTCGCGGTTGGCAGGTAAGAGAGTGGTCCGCCTCGTGCACATGCGAGAGGAGTTACCCACGCTTCCTGAGGAGGAAACACCATGCACGAGACACACCGAGAAGCGGCCCGGCTGCACGAACTTGCGGCACTGGCCCATCGCACCGCCGCCGAACACAACGAAAAAGGCGACCTCAAAGAGGCAGACTGGCATTCGGAACGAGCGCTGGAGTACTCCGATCACGCTTACAAGCTTGCAAAGGAAGCCCATACCAAGTCCGGGGAGATAGTGAGCCTATAAATGTCTACTCGTTATAACAACGGATCGCATTACGAAAATCATCAACGAGCCGCCGAGTTGCACGATGCCGCCGCCCACGCACATCGAAGCGCCGCCGAAGCCCATGAGAAACAAGATCATCAGACCGGGCAGGAACTCTCCCGGCAAGCGCTGGAGCACTCCGAACTGGCTTACCAGCATACGGGGCAGATGCGCCGGGGCACAGTAAACGAACATGGCGTTGCGACGTTCGGACATAACGCTATCTCCGAACTGGCTCATAGACTATGGCAAGCGCGGGGCTGTCCGCTGGGATCGCCGGATGAGGACTGGTTCCGCGCCGCGCACGAACTGCGAGCCCGCGGAGAAGGTCTCCAAAAGTGAGGTTTCGAACAACTGGATGTTAGCCCCAAGGAGGCTGTAACTGTGTCAAGACTCACAAGCCGCGAAATTCGCCTGACCTCCCGCCCCAAAGGGATTCCAACCGCAGCGAACTTTACACTGGCGTGGACCGACTCGGAGCCACTGAAAGATCAAGAGGTGTTGGTTCGCAACCTCTTCATGTCGGTGGACCCGTATATGCGAGGCCGCATGAACGCCGGAAAGTCCTATGTGCCTCCTTTCGAATTGGGTAAGCCTCTGGAGGGCGGCGCGGTCGGCGACGTCATCGAGTCGCGGGCCCGTGAATTCAAACCGGGTGATGTCGTCACTTCCCACTTTGGCTGGCGGGAATACTTCGTGGCTTCGCCGCGGGACCTGCATCCGGTCGACCGCGAGATTCAGCCGCTCTCGGTCTACCTGGGCGCCCTTGGCATGACGGGCATGACTGCGTGGGCCGGGCTAAACCTGGTGGACGTCAAAGCCGGCGATGTCATTTATATTTCCGGAGCCGCGGGCGCCGTCGGCAATGTGGCCGGGCAACTGGCGAAACTGCGTGGGTGCCGCGTAATCGGGTCGGCGGGCTCGGACGAAAAGGCGGCGTTCCTCCGGGAAGAGTGTGGTTTTGACAACGCTTTCAACTATAGAACCGGTCCGGTGCTCGAACAATTGAATCGGGCAGCGCCGGAGGGGATCGACGTGTACTTCGACAATGTAGGGGGCGAAGCGCTGGAAGCGGCGCTCTCGGCTCTGCGGGTACACGGCCGGATCGTCGCCTGTGGCGGCATCTCCGGGTACAACTCGGAAACGCCGCGCCCCGGCCCTTCGAATCTATTCAACATCACCACCAAGCGGCTCACCGTGAAGGGCTTCATTGTCTCGGATTGGCTGGGTGGGCAAGCTGAGTTCGAGAAGGAAGTGGGGGCGTATTTCAAAGCGGGCAAGCTGAAGAACAAGGAGACGGTGGTGAAAGGAATCGATCAGGCGGCGGCCGCTTTCATCGGTCTCTTCGAAGGCCAAAACGTCGGCAAGATGGTGGTGGAACTGGCTTCAGCCAGCTCCGTTTGACGAGCAAGACCGCGAATCCGCGGCCTAATCTCTGTCCAGATACTCCGCAGGCACATCGTCTTCCGGCACCTGTTTCGTGTGCACTTCAGCCACGTCCGGATCGGGCGCGTCTTCCACGCCGGCGATTACTTCGGCTTCAAAAGATTGCCCCTCCTCAATCAGTTCCTCGACGCTCAGCGGGCCTGCCTCAGCGACATCGGACAAACCCTGAGTGTCGCCGGACTGGCCGGCTGAATCCGCCGGTCTGCGCCGTTCTTCAGTCGGGACGATAGCGTACGTGCGGTTTCCTTTATCGGTTTTCTGTTTCATGCTCTCTTCGTTGGCACGCGACATGCCAAATGAATTGTGATTTCCCAACGGCCACTGGACTGCTGATCTGAGTGTGGAAAACCATGAAAAACAATTCTTCACAACAGACGCATCTTACCGGGCGGGAGGCTGAAATCCAACAGTATGGAACAGTCGTCCATCGGCCTCTATCGCTCGATCACAAGGTTCGCTTGGCCGGCGCCGGCAGCCTCAACCAGATTCTCGCCGACACAATGACCTTGCGCGACATGTATAAGAAACATCATTGGCAGGTCTCCGGGCCGACGTTTTACCAACTCCACCTTCTCTTCGATAAGCACTTCGGCGAGCAGGCGGAGCTTGTCGATACACTGGCCGAACGCATACAGACCCTCGGCGGAGTCGCCATTGCCATGGCCCACGACGTTGCCGAGACGACGCGCATAGCTCGTGTGCCACGGGGACGCGAAGACGCCACCGTGCAGTTGTTCCGCTTGTTGCAGGCTCACGAGCTGATCATCACAGAAGCCCGCGAGGCGGCCCATGCCGCGGCGGCGAGCGGCGACGATGGAACCAATGACCTGCTGGTGAGCGACGTCCTGCGCCGGAACGAGCTTCAAGTCTGGTTTGTGTCCGAACAGCTAGCGGGTGCGGGTATAGCCGACAAAGACGAAGAGCCTGCACGTTCGGCAGTGGAAGCTCACGCTTAGATTAGGAAGCGCGTCGTGGCGCAGACACTCTTGTCTGCGGCGCCGAGACTCAGAACTCCGGATGTCGGCCCGCAATTTCTGTTTGGCGGGGAAAATGGGCTGAGCCATTCCTTTCGATGGCGAGAACCTCGCAGGTGGGGCAGGCGGCCGCCTGCCCGCCCGCGCTGAATCAGGCCCGCTGCTCGAATAGGATCGAGGGCAGGCGAGCACCGCCTGCCCCACCTTCGGGGCCGAACGCGCGCTAAGTGCCCGTGTGGAAATAACCTATTCAATCGCCACCGATGTCCGGCCGCACAAGTTGATACAATCGTCCACTGCATGGGCAGACGAGTGTCGCTGTTCGTTACCTGCATGGTCGATCAGCTCTTCCCCCAGGTTGGGATGGCCATGGCGGACGTTCTGGAGCGGGTCGGCTGCCAGGTGGATTTTCCGGAGAACCAGACCTGTTGCGGGCAGCCCGCGTTCAACAGCGGATATCGCGCCGAGGCGCGGACCGTCGCACGGCATTTCCTCGACACCTTCGAAACCAGCGAGTCGATCGTGGTGCCGTCAGGCTCCTGCACGGCCATGATCACCCACCATTTCGCGGAGATGTTCCACAAGGAGCCGGAAACGCTCGCGCGCATACACGCCCTGGAGAAACGCGTCTGGGAGTTCTCCACATTCCTCACGCAAGTGGCCGGCGTGGAAGATGTGGGCGCGCGCTTCGACCGGGTGGTCACCTATCACGATGGGTGCCACGGTCTGCGCGAGTTGGGCATCAAAGACGCGCCCCGGCGGCTGCTGGCCCACGTGCGCGGTCTGGAACTGCGGGAGATGCTGCCGGCGGAGGAATGCTGCGGTTTCGGCGGCACCTTCGCGGTCAAGTTCGCCGAGCTTTCCGGCGCCATGGCGCGCACCAAAATCGAGGCCATCCAGCGGACCGGCGCCGCCACCGTGGTTTCGGCCGATCCCAGTTGCCTGATGCAGATTCAAGGTGCGCTCTCGCGAGCCGGCTCGACGATCGGCACCCTGCACCTGGCCGAGGTCCTCGCCAGCCGCTGATTCTTATGTCCACCGAGTTCGATCGCAAGTCGCACAACACGCTGGTGGATGCCAATCTCCAGTTGGCCATCTATACGGCCACCGCACGGCTCAAGGAAAAGCGTATCGAAGTAGTCTCCTCCGAAGCGCTGCCCGACTATCAGGAACTGCGCACCCAGGCCAACGCCATCAAGAAGCACACCATCGACAATCTGGACCACTACCTGGAGGAATTCGAGCGCAACGTCGCGGCCCACGGCGGAAAAGTTGTGTATTGCAAGGACGGCACGGAAGTCTCCGATTTCGTGCTGCAACTGGCCAAGGAACGCGCCGCCCACCTGATTGTGAAGTCGAAGTCCATGACCACCGAGGAAGTGGACCTCAACGAGCGCCTGGCGCACCATGGTCTGGAATCGGTGGAGACCGACCTGGGCGAGTACATTCTGCAACTGGCGAACGAACGGCCCTACCACATCGTGGCGCCGGCGCTGCACATGACGCGCTACCAGGTGGCCGACATCTTTGAGCGCTGCCTCAATGTGCCGCGGGAGACGGTGATCGAGAAGCAGACCGCGCTGGCGCGCTCGGTGCTGCGGGAGAAATTTCTGGCGGCCGATATCGGCATCAGCGGCGCCAACTTCCTGGTGGCCGATTCCGGCGCGGTGGTAATTATCGAAAACGAGGGCAACGCGCGCCTCACTACCACGGCCCCGAAAATTCACATCGCCGTCGCGGGCATCGAAAAGGTGATCCCGCGGGCGCAGGACCTGGCGACGTTCCTGAAATTGCTGGCGCGCAGCGCCACCGGGCAACTGCTCTCGGTCTACACGTCGTTCCTCAGCGGCCCGCGGCGCGCCTCGGAGATCGACGGTCCGGATGAATTCTACGTCGTGTTGCTGGATAACGGGCGCACGCGGCTGTTGCCCGATAAAGCCAAGCGGCAATCGCTCTACTGCATCCGCTGCGGGGCGTGCCTGAACACCTGCCCGGTGTACCGCAAAATCGGCGGGCACAGTTTTCCGTGGGTCTATTCGGGGCCGATCGGGGCCATCCTCACGCCGCAATTCATGGGCCTGCAGCACGAGCCGTCGCTGCCCTTCGCATCGAGCTTGTGCGGCGCTTGCGGCGAAGTCTGCCCGGTGAAAATCGACATCCCCAGGATCCTGCTGGAACTGCGGTCGGACACTAGAAAGGCCGACGCGAGAGAGAATCGCAATCGCCTCGAAAAGCTGGCGTTTCGCGCCTTCGCATGGCTCATGACGCATCCCCGGCTGTTCGAAATGGCGGGCCGGATCGGGCGTTCCCTGGGTTGGCCGGCGGGAACCAAAGGGCCGCTGGGCGCGTGGTTGAGCGAGCGCGACCTGCCGCCGCTCCCGGCGCACAGTTTCCGGGAAATGTGGAGGCGCCGCTAATGTCGCGCGACTACATTTTGCACCGCATCCGCACGGCGCTCGGCCGCGGCGCCGGCCAGCCGGTGGCCGACCCTCCCCCCGCGCGCATTCGGGTACCGCAAGTGTCGATGGAAGCGCGCGTCGCCTCGATGGTGGAGCGCGTGCGGGCGTTGGCCGCCGAAGCGGTGGAATCGGACGATCCACGCGGGTTCGTCGCCAGCGCCATCGCGGGAAAGACGGCTGTGGCGTCGAACGCTCCGTTTCTCGCGGAGTGTGGCATCGCGGGTCTGCCGGGAGTACGGACGGGAATTACGGACCGCGAAGAGCTGCGCGAGTTGTGTGCCACGGCGGACGTGGGGATCACGAGCGCGGATTACGCCCTGGCCGATACGGGGACGTTGGTAATGCTGGCGAGCCCGCGGGAAGCGCGCCTGATTTCGCTGCTGCCGCCGGCGCACATTGCGGTAGTGCCGCGGGAGCGCATTCTCACGGGCCTCGATGAACTCTTCTCGCTGCTGCCGAACCCCGCGGAGCTGACCAGTTCGATGGTGTTGATCACGGGCCCGAGCCGTACCGCGGACATCGAGCAGATTTTGGTACGCGGAGTACATGGCCCGGGGATCTTGAGTGTGGTGGTGGTTTGAGCCCATTACAGTGACAAGTCCGCTCCCTTAGCCTTATTTCCTCTGATTTGTGAGATTCTTGACCCCTTTCCACGACTCATGAAAAGGGGCCACGGATGGACACGGATACGCATCGTCGCCAGAAGTATCCGCTGATCTGCCCACTGGCGGCCATCGCCGCGGGCATCCTGGTCTACCGCTTCCTGCCCATTCCGCAGGCCCAATTGCTCCTCGCCATCGGCGCTTTTCTGCTGCTGGGCGCGCTCTCCCTGTACCGCCGCTCGCGGAACCTGGCCGGCACTTGCTGTCTGCTCGGCCTCTTCTTCGCCGGCGCCCTGCTCGCGCACGTCCATGCTCCCGGACCGCCGCCGGAGATCAACGCCGAAGGGCGCGAGATCGTCATCCTCGGCGGATGCGTCGTCGAACCGCCGGCCATCTCCGACGAACGGGAACGCTTTCTGCTCGAACTCGCACCCCAGGCGCGCGCCCAGATCACGCTCTATACCAAGGAGGGCGAATCCCTGCCGCCGCTGCGCTACGGCCAGAATATCGAGGTCGACGCGCGCGTCCGCAAGCCGCACAACTACGGCAATCCCGGCGCTTTCGACTATGCGCATTTCCTCGCCCGCCAGGATATCTATTGGACCGCTTCGGGCGCTGCCGATACCGTCCGCATCCTGAGCGGCCACTGCGGCTCGCCACTGAAGAAGGCCGCCATGGATCTCCGCGCGGCCGTCCTCCGCCGCACCGAACAGCTCTACCACGGGGATGCCTATCTCGCCGGCATGATGCAGGCCATGCTGATGGGCCAGAGCTTCCAACTGCAAAGAATCTGGACCGAGGAGTACCGCAACACCGGGACTTTCCACGTGATTGTCATCTCCGGAACTCACGTGGCCATCCTCGCGGCCTTCTTCCTGTTCCTGCTGCGGCTCTGCTTCGTGCCGCGAAACCTGGCCATGCTGCTCACTGCGGCGGCCGCCTGGCTCTACGCCATGACCAGCGGGTGGGGCGCGCCCTGCGTCCGCTGCGCCGCCGGCCTGACGCTCTACATGGTTGGCAGTTATTTCTATCGCGAGCGGCGCGCTCTCAATCTGCTGGCCGCCATCGCGCTGGCCTTCCTGCTCTTCGACCCCGATCAGCTTTTCGAGGCCAGTTTCCAATTGAGTTTTCTAGCGGTGGCCTTCCTGGGCGCCTTCGCCACACCCCTGGTGCAGGCCACTTCCGGCCCGTTGGCGCGGGGAGTCGCCGGTCTCCACGATACCGCCCGCGACCTTCACCTGCCGCCGCGCGTCGCGCAATTCCGCATCGAAATGCGGCTGCTGGTCCAGACCCTGCGCGGCGCCCTGCATCTGCCGGCGCGCGTAGCCACCGCGGCCGTCACGGCGCCGGCCCGGGTGCTGCTGTTCTTCTATGAAATCGCGGTCATCTCCGCCGTCATTCAGCTCGGCCTGGCGCTTCCCATGGTGGTCTACTTCCACCGGTTGGGACTTTCCGGCCTCTCCGCCAACGCCTTCGCCATCCCGCTGATGGGGTTGGCGGTGCCCACCGGTTTCGTCGCTGTCTTCACCGGATGGAAATGGGTGGCCGCGGTTGGCGGATGGCTGATGCGGCTTTCGCACGCCATCGTCGGATGGCACGCCGCGCACGAGCCAGCCTGGCGCATTCCCACTCCGCCGCTGTGGCTCGGGATCGCGTTGTCGGTGGCGCTGCTGGCTTTCGCGGTGGCGCGCGGGAGATGGTGGCGCGCTGCCGCGGGCGCTGCCGTCGCCGTCCTTCTGGCACTGCTGGTGTGGCACCCGTTCCCACCCGAATTCCATGCCGGCCAGTTGGAAATGAGCGTCATCGACGTGGGGCAAGGCGACAGCATCCTGGTGGTCTTCCCCGATGGCAAGCGCCTCATCATGGATGGCGGCGGCATCCCCGCCTTCGGCCACCAGACGCGGTCGCAGCTCGACACCGGCGAAGACGTGGTGGCGCCCTATTTATGGGACCGCGGCATGCGCAGCGTCGACATCGTAGCGCTCTCGCACGCGCACGACGACCACATCGGCGGACTGCCGGCGCTGGTGGCGGATTTCCATCCGCGCGAGCTGTGGACCGGAGCGACACCCGATAGCCCCGGGTGGCGCAAACTGCGCGACGAGGCGGCGCGCGATGGCGTGAAAGTGGTGCCGCTGGAAGCTCCCGGTCATTTCGATTTCGGGCGCGCCGCCATCGAAGTGCTCGCGCCGCTACCCGATTACATCCCCAACGACACGCCCAAGAACAACGACTCCCTGGTGCTGCGCATCCGCTACGGCAGCCGGTCTTTCCTGCTGACCGGCGATGTGGAGCGGCCCATCGAACGCCGCATGATCGAGGAAAACGAGATTCAGCCCACGGACGTCCTGAAGGTGGCCCACCATGGCAGCCACACATCCAGCACGGAGGCTTTTCTGAGCGCCGCGAATCCGGCTTTCGCCATCATTTCGGTGGGACTCGACAACAGCTATGGCCACCCCAACCGCGACGTGCTCGAAAGACTGAGCGAGCATCACGCCGAGGTCTGGCGCACCGACCAGAACGGCCTGGTGACGGTCCGCACCGACGGTACGCATCTCACCGTAGAGACGCACTGGTAACGCAGGCTTGCAGGAGTTGACCGTCGGTAGCTTATAGGCTACTCTGAGAATGTGGCCCGAATCGAAATCCTTCTCTATCGCAAGGGCCGTTCGACTCCGTTTTCATACTGGCTTCGCTCGCTGAAGGATGCCCGGGCGGCCGGTATCGTGCGCGCCCGTCTCAATCGAATCCGATTGGGCAACTTCGGAGACTGCAAGGCTGTTGGGGGCGGCATTGAGGAATTGCGAATCGATTTCGGTCCTGGCTATCGGGTCTACTACGGAAGGGAAGGTTCATTTGTGGTGGTGCTGCTGTGCGGCGGGAACAAGAGGAGTCAGGCCAAGGACATACTGACAGCCCAGAAGCATTGGAAGGAGTATTTGGATGCCAAGACCGACGGTTAAGACCGAATCCTACCGAGAGAGCCTTCTGGAGTCTCTCCAGAATCCGGAAGATGCAGCTCAGTATCTCAACGCCTGTCTGGAGGACGAGGACGCCCGGGTCTTCCTTCTGGCGCTTCGCGACGTAGCTGACGCGCGGGGCGGCCTTAGGGCATTGTCGCGGGATGCCCACTTGAACCGGGAGAGCCTCTACCGAATGCTTTCCAAGTCTGGCAATCCATCGCTGGAGAGCCTGGCGTCGGTCTTGAACGCTTGCGGACTACGTCTAGCGGTTCAGGCGACTGCATCCCGGCGCCGGAAGCGGCGGGTCGCGTGAGGTTGCTCCGCACTCGCGCCAGCCTTGCGAATCGAACAGAAGTGTTCGATAATGCAAGCATGAAAGGGGCCGAGTTTCTTCGCAAGATGAAAGTCATCGCCAGGCGGAGGAAACTGACGTTCCGGTGGGTACCGGAGCGCGGCTCGGGCAGCCACGGCACGCTCTACGTTGGCGATCGCTTCACAATCGTGAAGGATCTCAAGAAGGAACTTGGCCCCGGTTTGCTGTCGGATATGATGAAGCAACTCGAAATTCGTAAGGAGGACCTGTAGTGTTTACCGCAACTTATCCCGCCAGTTTTCTGACCGAGAAGAATGGCAAGGGCTTTCACGTCCGGTTTCCCGACTTACCGGAAGCGCTCACTGGAGGAATCGATCTCGCGGATACGCACCAGCAGGCGGCCGATTGTTTAGCCGAAGCTCTCGCCGGACGGATCGCACGTGGAGATCCGATTCCGGCGCCTTCCAGGTTGAAACGCGGTCAATATCCAGTGAACGTTCCGCTCTACCTGGCGCCCAAGCTTGCCCTTTACCTGGCCATGCGCGAGGGCGGCATGCACAATACGGAGTTGGCCAAACGTCTCGCCGTCAGCGAAACCGTTATCCGCCGAATGCTGGACCCAAAGCACAACACCAA
>Ga0182016_10006543_pt1 | contig 12196 bp, 7 predicted proteins | sample 712S2MmetaG_FD_120491 | JGI IMG/M metagenome (GOLD analysis project Ga0182016, IMG submission 120491) | Permafrost microbial communities from Stordalen Mire, Sweden - 712S2M metaG | ecosystem: Environmental > Terrestrial > Soil > Wetlands > Permafrost | place: Sweden: Stordalen | collected...
CACTCCGTCTTCCAGTGCTCGTACACCTTGGCCTGCACGAACAAGGCGAATACCTGCGGATCGATTTCACCACTGTGCGCCATCTCGCCGAGAATCTTGAGCGCACCTTCCACGGAGACCGAGTGCTTGTAGGGGCGGTCGGATGCAGCCAAGGCATCAAAGACATCCGCAATCGTCATCAAGCGCGTTGCCAACGGAATGTTACTTGCATCGAGCTTTCCGGGATAACCCTGGCCGTTCAGTTTTTCGTGATGGCCGCGCGCAATCTCAGGGATGTTGCGAATCTCGCGCGTCCAGGGAATCTGTTTGAGGAAGTTGTAGGTGTGCTCAACGTGCGACTCCACTTCTTCGCGCTCGCATTGATCGAGAGAGCCTTTGCGAATGGAGAGCAGATGCACTTCTTCCGGCGTAAGAAGGGGACGCTCGGATCCATCCAACTCGCGAAACCTGCGCGCGCCGATTTCCTGCAACATCTCAAAGCTGCCTTCCGGCTGCACGGTGGGCTCGTTGGATTTGACGATGCACTGCACGAATCCGTCCAGATCGTCCAGTTGCTGCTGCAACTCGGCGTCGAACTGCGGAAGCATCCGCAGATACTCCTGCTGCCCGTGTTCCATCAGGTAACGGAGCTTGCGCTCGGAAGCTTCGGCCTGCACGGTGCGGCGCGCGAAATCGAAGCGGCTGAAGATGACATCCATTTGCGCGGGATAGAGTTTACGCGCCTTGGTGAGCACTTCTTCACGCACGCCGACCTTGCCGAAGTCATGCAGCAAGGAAGCGTAGCGGATCTCCTTCATCTCTGAGCGCGTGAACTTTACGTCGCGGAAAACCGTGTGATCGCGGTCGACCGCCTCAGCCATGGCGATAGTGAGATTGGCCACGCGTTCGGAGTGGCCGGAGGTTGTGGGATCCCGTTGTTCAATGGCCTTGATTGCGGCTTTCACGAAACCTTCAAAGAGGCGGTGAATGTTTTCGTAGAGATGGCTGTTCTCATAGGCGACGGCGGCCTGACTGGCGAGCGACGAGACGATTTCCATTTGCCGCGTGGTGAACGGAAGCACTTCATTTTCGATGTCTTCGGGCGTGTGCAGACGAGCGCGCCAGTTGCGCTTGGCATTGATGAGTTGCACGACGCCGACGATTTCATTTTTCGGATTCATCATGGCGACGGCAAGAATCGATTTGGTGCGGTAGCCGGAATCGGTATCGAATTGTTTGTTGATGGAGTACGGAACCCAGCTCTCCATTTCATAAGCGTCTTCGATCATGACGACGGTTCCGTGCTGCGCCACGTAGCCGGCGATGGAACTTTCGCTGATGGGCAGCACGACCTCGCGGAAGGAAACGTTGACGGTATCGTTCTGCGCCATTTTGAAGCGCAGAAATTTCTTTGGCTTGTGGTGATCGCGGACGGAGCGCTCGGCTTCGCCGGGATCGGTTTCTTCGACGAGATAGAGCGAGCCAGCGTCAGCGCGGGTGATTTCGCGGCACTTGGTGAGGATTAATTCGAGGAGTTCGCGGGTGTCATGTTCGGCGCTGAGAGCGGCGCCAACGTTGTTGAGTTCGTAGATCTCAGAGTTGGCAAGGGCGAGTTTGTCACTGGCTTCGCGGCGAGTCTGCACGAGGTGCATGTGATCGACGGCATTGTCGAACATGCGCTCCAGCAGCGGGGCCGGCGAGTCTACGGGCAGGTACGCGTACACCGTGCCGTCAAGGCGCGGGTCGCGAAAACGTTCGTCGGAGAGCACAATGACGCGCACGTCAGGCGAGCGCAAGATTTTGAGATTTTCGACAAAGAGACGTTCGTCGCCGATGACGAAAACGTTGGCCACATCGAGGCGTCCGGCATCGAGAGACTCAAAGCAGGCGTGCTGAATTCGTGCGCACTTGATGACCGCGGCGCGGGCGCGCTCGTCGGCCTGAAAGTAAACCGCGGTGGGCAGCTTGCGGCTGCGGGTGGGCAGAACAATGTGTTTGGAAGCGGCCATTCCTTGCAACCCCCGGTGCGCGCGAACGCGCGAAGTGCAATGGTGCGAATCATAACCCACGAACGAAAACTGCACTAGAGCACAAAAGGGTACGTCCGGCGAAGCGGTGGCGCGGAACAGCGCGGAAGGCAGTAAATATGCGGGGTTGCGATGGTTTTCGCGTGGAAATTGGATTCCTGACCTGAAAGATTGAGGATTGCAAGGATTGACTTAGTGGTGAATGGTGAAAAATCGAGATGTTACTGCTTTGGCACTAATTGAGGGATTTTCGAATTTATTACCTTGGAAGGCACTGAGACGTGGCTTGCGGTAACTGATCAGGCAATGGTTGCGAGGGCTGAGAGCGCGGCGACGGCGATGACGACGACCCAGGGTGAAAGTTTCCAGCGCAGAAGGGCGATGAGAGCGGCGACGGCGACCACGGAATCGAAGGGCGAGTGAAGAGCGCTGGAGCAGACGGGACGAATGAAGGCAGCGATGAGAACTCCGACGACGGCGGCATTGACGCCTCGCAGAACGGACTGCACGAGAGGACGCTGACGGAGTTCGCTCCAGAAAGGTAGGACGGCGACGACGGCGAGAAGTCCGGGAAGAAAAATTGCGATGAGCGCGAGAGCCGAGAGTACGACCGGATGATGAGCAGGACGGATGGACGCGCCGAGGTAGGCGGCGAAGGTGAAGAGAGGACCGGGGAGGGCCTGAGCGGCACCGTATCCCGAGAGGAAGGTTTGCTGATCGACCCATCCGCGAGCGACGACGGCGTTTTCAAGCAGAGGCAGAACGACGTGGCCGCCGCCGAAGACGAGCGCTCCGGCGCGGTAGAAGGCGTTGAAGACGGCTACGGGCGGCGAGGGCGCGAGCGAATCTGCGATGGGCAGAAGAAATAGCAGGCCGAAGAAGATAGCTGCGGCGGCGAGGGCGGTGGACTTGGGAAGGCGAAAGCCGAGCGGGTGCGATGGAGCGAGCTGAGCAGGGCGCGGAAGGATGAGTCCGAAAAAGGCTCCGAAGAGGATGGCGAGGATGGTTGCGGCGGAGGGCGGAGCGAAGAACATGATGCCCGCAGCGGCCGCGGCGAGGGCGAGGCGAGGAAGATCCGGCGCGAGAGACTTGCGCATGGAGAGGATGGCCTGGGCGACGACGGCGACGGCGACGAGTTGGAGTCCGTGGACGACGCCGAGTCCAGTCTTTCCGGTGATCCACTGGTGGCCGAAGGCGAAGGCGAGCATGAGGAGCGCGGAGGGCATGGTGAAGGCGATCCAGGCGGCGAGTGCGCCGGGCCATCCGGCGCGGAGGAGTCCGAGGGCGAAGCCAACCTGGCTGCTGGCGGGGCCGGGCATGGATTGGGCGAGGGCGACGATTTCCGCGAAGCTTTCTTCACTGCACCAGAGGCGACGCTCGACGAACTCGGTGTGGAAGTAGCCGAGGTGGGCGATGGGGCCTCCGAAAGAAAGGAGACCGAGACGCAGAAAGGCTCGGAAGACTTCGGCGGCTGTGCCGGGAGTGGAGGGCGGGTTGGGCGAGGCGTCGGTCATGGATAGGACAGAGACAGGCCATTATGCACTAACTAGGAATTCGTCCCTCGAAGGACAGACAACGCTGTCGAAGATTGCGCCATGCGCCAGAAGAGTGTTTTGTTTACTCGGGCGGGGCCCAGTGGTGGTTCCCGGCAGGATAGTGAGTTACTTGGACTGTTTGCGACAACAACGCCCGAAGAAATCTGCATCTCTCCCTAGCCGACGGCAACCAAGGCTGCTGCTTGGATTTCCAATCTACTTAGTAAGTTTCAGGTTGAGAGTGCAAAATTTTGAAAAGCAGGTACATATCGCGCCTTGTTTCGATCTTCTTTCTGACGGCTATTCTGTCGGAGGCGCGGGCTAAAGAAGCGTCTTTTCGAAGTAGCGTACGGTCTTGGTTCCGCCGTGAATAGACGCTTCTCCCACTGCTCTAAAGCCCAAAGCCAAATGAAATGTTTCAGAGACCGGGTTCGGGGGCTCGATATTTACCTCACAGACCACGCGATGTTGCCCCATCTGTAGTGCCGCAACAAAAAGGTCGTTGTACAGAATTCTGGCGATGCCCTGACCTCGGGCTGAAGCCGCAACTATGACGCGATCAATGTAGACGAACGGCTCGCGAGACTCCTTGAACCAACTGAAGTTCGGATTCCGGTAGGGGGCATTTTGATCGAGTGCGATCAAGAACGCAGTGGTGCCACGGTCGATACCACGGGCGTAAAAAGACATGTCGAGAAGTTCAGCAAGACTGGCCGCAGTGAGGGTGGACGTTTCCTTCGCGTGGATGTTATTCAGCGTCAAGACAGCGGCCGGGTCCAGCAAACCGCGATCATCAATCACATGTGCCTTCTTTGGATGCACCATTGGAGCGACCCGCATATTTGAACCATTCTGGATCCTTCGCTTCGCTCAAGGATGAACCTCAAGGGCAAGAGCAATTGCCCAGGGTGACCTCTACCGAATTGATGTCCGTTACGAGATAAGTGCCGGAAATTGGCGGGACCAGATTCATCTTGACGGCGTAGCCACCGACGAGGATCTTAGGGTGGTACGGGCCGGGCAAGGCCGCTATGCGTTCAACCAGACTGACGAGCGCAGGGTACTGTTCGGAGAGAGCAATCGAAATCAGAAGCAGGCGGGGATGGCCCTGAGAGATTAGCGAAACAAGATCATCGATGGCCGGAGTTGGATTCAGCACCCGAACCGGAATTTCTTGATCTGCAAACCAAGCGGCCAGAATACGAATTGCCATTGAATGACGGTTGCCGGGAGCGTTCATGAGCAGAACGTCAACCCTATCTGCGTTGGGCGGAGCGGTAGACCTGGAAGCTGTGACCTGATTGCTGAGTTGTCCGAACAGTTGTTCGCAGTAGCTTGTAAAACGGTGCTCTTCCGCGACGGTGATAGATCCCTTCCGCCATTCCTCCCCGATCTGATACAACAGCGGCGCGACTAATCCCATAAAGATATCGATTACGCGGACGTTGTTCGCGATCGCATTCCTGACGATACGATCCGCCGCTTCAAGATCACCGGAACGCCCAGCGGTCATGAGTTGATTTTGGATCGCCTGCAACCTTCCAGAGTCTTCGAAGCCCTGATTGGTTAGAGTACGCAAATTCTGCTTACAGGTTGCACATATGCCGTGCGTGATCGCGAGGTCTTCGTAAGGCTCCGCTTCTCCTAGAAATTTCTGGCAGTAAGAGCACCATCTCAGCATGGTGAGCCTTCTACGTTCTTGAGTTGCGTTACGAGTTCATTTACATTCGCGATCCATTCATCGGAGAAGCGACGCGAGTCGGCAAGCCAATCGTACACGGACGCCAGGGCACCGCGAATGCCGGAACGCTCGTCGACCCATGCCGAGGCGATCAACTCTGCAGCAGAAGGCACCTTGAATCCGGAGCAGACACGGAAGCTGAGGCCGAACTGTTCAATCAATCGCGCCATAGCACGGGCGACCGATTGGCGCTCAGCGTCAAGAGCAGAAAGAAACTGATCGAAACGCGTCCGCATTTCAACCTGATCTGGAAAATCAACGGCTAGCGCCTGCTGAATCAGGTGAAGCTGACGTTCGAGGATCACCGTGGGAATTCCCCTGACGGCGAGGACGGGGCGAATCCACTCGAGATTTTTCGTTGCTGTTTCCACGGGCATCCGCGTGAGAGCTACGAGCCAGCAACTGTCACTGTTGGTGAAACGCTTCCCGCGCTCGCCGTACCTGTAATCAAGGTAGGGATACTGCTGCCACGCATTGTTGCCCGCCCGAAGCGCCAATGCAATCTCAGAGGGGTCCTGAGGCATGGCGTGGTCGCCCGCTTCAAAGTTGATGGCCGTCACGTGAGCCTGCAGGCTTTGCTCGGAGTATGGATAGAGCGCAGTGCAGATCTTTTCGATCCAACTGAAACATGCCACGGCTGCAGCATCGACCAGAGTCATGCTCTCTTCGTCGAGTTCGAGTGAGTTCAGGAGATATTCAAAGCGCTGCCAGTGCGTCGCCGTTCGGTCACCGTAGCAGCCAACGTAGGTGAGCTGCGCTTCATGCAGATTCAAACAGCGGGCATAAGCCTGCCGAAGAATCAGCGCGCCATTCTGCGATCCCTCTAAAACGTAAAGCACGCCGACAAGGGAGAGCGGGTTGCGGGCATTGGAGAGAATTTCAGCCGCACAATCCAGTGCGGCATGCACCGCGCCGGTAATGCTCGGCACGGTCTGCGCACGCAAGGTCTCAAGATCGGCTACCAACAAGGGGACCTTCGGTGTGGCGTGCCCTGCCAACCGGGTAAATTGGGGAATCGTAACGTGGGAACATTCTGGTTCCAGCACGGCATGAAGGATGGCCATGCAGCGCAGGAAATTCACGATAGGAAGTGCCGGCAAACTGCCTGCCTGGAGAGCCTGGAAAAAAGGCAAGGCCTCTAAGCGGGAGTGAGGAACCAGTGTTTTCGTTTTGAGATATGAGCGCAAATGGGTCACTTCACCATCCTTCGCAAACAGATTCCGGGTTTCTGGATGCAATCTCGATTCCGGCGCTAGCTGGAGGTGCCGCAACTGGAGCTGCGTTTCAGTGGAGTGCGGGCGGTTTTATCGAGCACATGACGGACGAGGTGGAGCATGGTTTCCGGAGGGAACGGCTTCTGGAGAAAGACCATGTCGGGTGGAATGGTGCCGTTCTCAAAGAGAGCGTTGTCGGTGTATCCGGACATGAAAATGACGGGGAGGTCGGGGGTTTTCGCGACCAACATTTTGGCGAGGTCATTGCCGCGCATCTCAGGCATGATGAAGTCCGTAAGCAGGAGATGGACGTTGCCGGGGTGAAGTTCTGCCTGCTTGAGGGCGTCGTGTCCGTCTTTTGCGCTGAGAACTGCATAGCCTTTGGAGCGCAGTATCTGGGTAAGCAGTTCGCGCAAGGGCGCCTGATCTTCGACGAGCAAAAGCGTCTCTGAGCCGGAGTCGGCGCGTTCTTGAGATTCAAAGGGCAGAAGAGGCGTGGCGGCAACGGGCGAGGAGGTTGCCGGGAGATAGATTTTGAAGCTCGTTCCGTGGCCGGGTTCACTGTAGACGGTGATGACGCCGTGGCACTGGCTGATGATTCCGTGGACGGTTGCGAGGCCGAGGCCCGTTCCTTTGCCGACTTCCTTGGTGGTAAAGAACGGCTCGAAGATGTGGGCCCGTATCTCGTCGGTCATGCCATGGCCGGTATCGGTGACGCTTAAGCGGACATAATCGCCGGGCGCAACGCCGTGGTGACCTGCTTGCGCAGTATCGAAGAAGACGTTGGAAGTTTCGATGATGAGCTTTCCGCCGTCAGGCATTGCGTCCCTGGCGTTGACGACCAGATTCATGATGATCTGCTCGATCTGGCTTGGATCGGCGAGGACGTGCTTCAATCCTTCGCCATAAATGACACGCACATCCACATCTTCGCCGAGCAGGCGGGGGATTATGTTTTCGAGTCCGGCGTTGACCTCCCTGAGGTCGATGACCCTGGGATTCATGACCTGGCGTCGTCCGAAGGCAAGGAGCTGGTGAGTTAATCCACTTCCCTTTTCAGCGGCGGTGATGATCTGCTCACTGGCGCCGCGAATCCGTTCGTCACTGGGGCTGCCGTTACGGATCAGGTATGCGTATCCGATGATGACTCCGAGGAGGTTGTTGAAGTCATGGGCGACGCCACCGGCGAGGCGTCCGATGGCTTCCATCTTCTGCGACTGATGGAGGAGCATTTCGAGACGCAGGCGCTCGGTGTTATCACGCGAGATGCTGGAGGCTCCGATGACCACGCCATGATTGTCACGAATCGGAGAAACGGTTAACGCGACCTTGATCTGCGTTCCGTCTTTCCGCATGCGAACGGTATCGCAGTTGGTGCTGATTCCCTGGCGTGCGCGCTGGAGATTGGCGGCGACTTCGTCTTCGGCTCCGTGGGGCAGGAGAATCTTTGCAGGCTTGCCAAGGACTTCGTCCGCGGTGTAGCCGTACATCTGCCCGGCTCCGGGATTCCAGGATTGTATGTAACCGTCGAGCCCTTCGCCGATGATGGCGTCTTGCGACGATTCGACGATTGCGGCAAGCTGGCGCAAAGAATCCTCGGCAGCCACGCGCTGGGTCACATCGCGGAGACGCACGGTCATCACGGTGTTGCCTTCTGCGTCGAACTTGGAGATGGACGCTTCGGCTGGAAACCGCTTTCCATTCTTGCGCAAGCCCTGAATGCCGCGGCGCAAGTTCATGGGACGGAGAGCATCGGAGGAGTGGGCGAACACCTGGAGCTGGGCGATATGAGCTTGGCGAAATTCCTCGGGAAGGAGGATGTCAACGGACTGGCCGAGCACCTCGGCGGCTTGATAACCGAAGATTTTTTCCGCTCCGGTATTGAACAGGGTGATGTTCTGCTGCGCATCGACGGTCATGATTGCGTCTTCAGAGATCTGAACCACTCCATCGAAGCGCAGATGCGACCGGTTCAACTCCGACACCTTGCGCTGGAGCGAGGCTGAGAGGGCAAATACCAGGACCGCAGTAGCCAGGAAGCCTGCGTATTCCGCGAAGTTGAAGGGCGCCAGCGCAGCGTGCTGGTAAGGCAATGCGATGCAGAAGACGGCGAGGACAGCACTGAGAAGGGCGGACGCCGTTCCCGGCTTCCATCCACCGTACCAGGTGGAAAAGGCGATGGCGGCGACGAAAAGATAATAGGGGCGATTGAGAGCGGGAAATAACAGCGAGAGCGCGGCGGCGAGAAAGGTAACGATCAGCGCCAGTTCGAAACAGACGAACGGGTTGCGGCGTTGGGCTTTTGCGGGCTTGTTGCTCAATCCGCGTTGCTGACCGAGCCCGGATTCGCCACGTGCATGCTCAGTTTTCGACATCTATACTGTGCCGCCCAGGGGATACAGATTTGTTGGCTATTAGTTTGATGCAACGAAGCTCATTTGGTTGATCAAAACCGGTCACTCAAATATGTGACGAACGTCACAGACGGGTATTGGGCGGAACCGTTTCGTTTTGGAATTGCCTCCCCCGCATTCGCCCACAGAGGGCGGATGTGGGCCACCGGCGGGTACTGGCCGCGCCAATCAAGCCAAAAGCGGGCTTGAAGGGGCCACGCGCGGCGCGTGAATGGTATTCTTGAAGCATATTTTTGGAGGAGTCATTCGATGACAAATCGGAGCCCGAAGAAGGCTGCGGGTTGGACGAACGTACAGATTTATACGGCGATTGGAGTTGTGTTGATTGTGGGCCTGGTGGGGGGATACTTGCTGCATAGCTCGGGACCTTCTGAGAGCACAAGCACCTCGGCGCCGACAATCACAGGGGCGGGTGCGCCTCCTTCGACGCTGGAGATGGCGAGGCAGGCGCTGGATATGCAAACGAAGTCGCTGCTGACGCGGCTGGAAACAAATCCTAAAGATGTGCCGACGCTGACCGAGCTTGGCAACATTTACTTTGACGGCTCACAGTGGCCGAAGGCGATTGAATACTACACGCGCTCACTGAATGAGAATCCGAAAAATCCTGACGTGCGGACGGATATGGGCATTGCGTATTACTACTCCGGGGACGCGGACCGGGCGTTGAAGGAGTTCGACCAGGCACTGAAGGACGATCCGCGTCACGTGCAGACGCTATTCAACATGGGCGTGGTGAAAAAAGGCGGAAAGAACGATGTGAAGGGCGCGATTGCGGCATGGGAATCGGTTTTGAGGATCGATCCGCAATACAAAGACCGGGTGAAACTGGAAGGCATGCTGCAAGAGGCAAAGGCCGAAGTGAAGTAGGGATTTGCGGCTTATGTTTTGAAGAGTGCCCCGAAGAAATTCGGGGGCTTTTTGTTTTGGTAATCGGCAAAGGCAGAGTCAAGCACACGGCCCTCCCGCGTACCCGGATGCTTCGTAGCCGGGCACGCGACGGCACGGAGACGACCTCAGGGCCTTCTGCGTCCGCCACCGGCGGCGGGGCGTCCACCACCACCGGAGGGACGGGCGGCTGCGGCGGGATGTCCTCCTGAGCTACGCGGGGCGCTGGCGCGTCCGCCACTGGCTCCGCCAGCGCGGCTAGCCATGGCATGGGGAGCATTGGAGGTACGCGCTGCGCTGTTGGGACGGGTGGCGTTGCTGCTGCCGGCTCGGGCGGAGGCGGTGGTACGTCCGGGAGAAGCCGAGCGAGCAGCACTGGGCCGAGTTGCGGCATGGGTTGCTGCAGCAGGCCGTCCGGAGCTGGGACCACGATTTGCGCCATAGGCTCCACGGGCTGCGGGCGCCGAACGGTTCCCTGCACCGCCGGGTCCGGATGCACGAGCTGGGGCGCGTCCGTTGCTAGCGCCAGCCCTGACTCCGCCGCGGTTGTCGCCTGCAGAGCGACCGTAATCACCGGCGCGTCCGTTAGCGGCCCCTCGGACTCCGCCGCCGGGTCCGCCGGGACGGTTGAATCCACGGTTGACCACGGTTGTGCTGCGACTTATGTAGGTGGTGTTGTTGTAGACGACGGTGCGGTCACTCCATCCCACTCCCCAGTGGCCCCATCCCCAGCCCCAGGTAGCGAAGGCAGCGATTCCGACGCCGACGGCAAAACCGATCGCCAGTCCGCCCCAGACTACGCCCGGAGGCGGAACGTAGTAAAAGCCGGGATAGGCCACGACGGGTACGCCATAAACCACCCAAGGGTTATAGACGGGCGCGTAGACGAGCACTGGGTTTGCCGGTGCAATCACAATGATGCCGGCATCGCTGCTGACGTTCTGCTGCGGAGTGCTGCGCAACTGGCCTGCGGCTTCGGCGCGCTGGCGCATCACCTGCACTGCGGTCATGACGTCCTGAGGCTGGTTGTAGTAAGCGTTCCCGAGGTCCACGGTCCACTGGTAGCTATGGTCCATTTGCGAGAGGACGCTGGGAAAGGCGGTGAGCGCCTTGACGCTGGGATCCCAGTTCTGGGCATTTGCTGCGGCAGCAACCTGGTCGGGTGTGGCATTCCCCTGCGCCTGCCGCCATCGGTCTGCGTCGGCCGCCTGGCCAGGATAGGTTGAGGCGGCAAGAACCTGCGCGACGAGCGCATCAGGATAGAGGGCGATGGGGGCCACGAGCTGGTTCAGTTGGTCAGGCGGCAGGGGTTGCGGCGCCTGCTGGCCTTGCGGAGAGTTGGGCGGTGCCTGGGCAAACGCAACACCCTGGTCCATCGGGACCAGAATCATCAGGGCGCTGAGTACGACTACCAGCGCACGGCGAATCGACTCTCCTATTTTCTGTTCGGTTGCGACTGGGGCCTGTCTCGGTTGAAGAACGGCGCGCAAAATTTGCCTAAAGCGCCCTGTACTGCTCGCAGCTATCGCGAAAATCATCGTTTCCTCCAAGGCAGCACGTACAGGCTGCAGGTATTCGATTGGTAGCAGGTTCCCAACACCAGTTCGGGAGGGCGGGTATTTCGCGGTAAGTTCGTGCTCCGCAAGCCCGAGTCTCACCCTTTGATCATTCGGAGCTGAAGTTGGATGCCACGCTCAATAAGAGAATTCCTATGGATGATTAGAGTTGGGGAAGCAGACGCACTCGTGAAGGAAGAGTCGGGATCAAAAGCCGAATCAACTACCCCACCCTCCGCCAGAGGCAAAGGCAGGCGGAAGGGTAGGACACCCAACCGCAATAAGGAAAACTATCTCAGGCTCCGGCGAAAACGCTTCGCAGCCGACGCGGCAACAGCCACCGCTCCGGTCGCTGACGCCCGGCAGATATGAGGCGCCAAGCATCCGATCTTTTCTGGTTGAGAAGGTTTGGACCGTACGGAAGGCTTGAGCGGAGCGTGGGTTCTTCGCGTTGCTCAGAATGCCCCCTCAAGGCAAGGGCAACGGCAACAGCCAAGAACATCAGGCGTAGCGAATCCATTTGATCATTTCGGGGATGGTGGGACGCTTGCCGTACATGAGGATTCCGACACGGTAGATGCGAGCGGTGATCCAGACAAGGACGTAGAGCGAGGCGAGGCTGATGGCAATGGAAAGCACGAGCTGCCAGACGGGCGGCATACTGACGGAGACGCGCACATACATGATGATGGGCGAAGTGAGGGGAAACATGGAGAGCCAGAAGGCGAGCGGGGTATTGGGATCGCGAATGACGGACATGGCGCAGAAGATACACATGATGAGAGGCAGGGTGACGGGGAACTGCAACTGCTGCGCTTCTTCATCGCTGGTACACATGGCTC
>Ga0182016_10006544_pt1 | contig 12195 bp, 12 predicted proteins | sample 712S2MmetaG_FD_120491 | JGI IMG/M metagenome (GOLD analysis project Ga0182016, IMG submission 120491) | Permafrost microbial communities from Stordalen Mire, Sweden - 712S2M metaG | ecosystem: Environmental > Terrestrial > Soil > Wetlands > Permafrost | place: Sweden: Stordalen | collected...
CTCAACGGCGTGATGTGCCATCGCTCGATCAATTACATCGCGGAGATGCTGGAGAAGAAATTCGGCATTCCGTGGATCAAGGTGAATTTTATCGGCGCGGAAGCGACGGCAAAAACGCTGCGGAAGATCGCGAAGTTTTTTGACAGCAAAAAACTCACCGACCGCGTCGAGGAAGTCATCGCGCAGGAAATGCTGGCGCTCAAGCCGGTGCGCGAGGAGATCAAGGCGAAGCATCAGGGCAAGAAAGCCGCGCTGTTTGTCGGTGGTTCGCGGGCGCATCATTACCAGGATTTGTTTCGCGACATCGGCATGGAGATCGTTTCCGCCGGTTATGAGTTTGCTCACCGCGACGATTATGAAGGCCGGAAAGTTTTGCCGACGATCAAAGTGGACGCCGACTCGCGCAACATTGAGGAACTGAAGGTTGAGGCGGATCCCGAACGCTTCAAGCCGAGCAAGACGCCGGAACAAATCGCGGCGCTGGAGGCCGGCGGTTTCAACTTCAAGGATTACGAAGGCATGATGGTGGAGATGAAGAAGCTCACGCTGGTAATTGACGACATCAGCCATCACGAGATGGAAAAGCTCATCGAAATCTACAAGCCGGACATCATCGGCTCCGGGATCAAGGACAAGTTTGTGATCGAAAAAATGGGCGTGCCGTGCAAGCAGTTGCACAGCTACGACTACAGCGGCCCGTATGCGGCGTTCGGCGGCGCGATCAACTTCTATCGCGAAGTGGACCGGATGCTGACGACAAAAGTCTGGAAGTTCATCACCCCGCCGTGGGAGAAAGATCCTCAGTCCGTCACCCCGCTCACGCACACCACCAAGACGGAAGCGAAGAACGAAACCAAAGCCTGGCGCAAGCCCGGCGCAGCGGCGGACGGCGCCGAGGGCTGAACCAACAAAACCTTAACCCCATATTTATATGCTTAACGGAACCACTGCTGAAATCAAACCGCGCGAGGCGCTCCGCATCAATCCCGCCAAGACCTGCCAGCCCATCGGCGCGATGTATGCCGCACTCGGCATCAACGGCTGCATGCCGCACAGCCACGGCTCGCAAGGCTGCTGCTCGTATCACCGCAGCCACCTCACGCGTCACTTCAAAGAACCCGTGGTCGCCACCACGAGTTCCTTCACCGAAGGCGCATCCGTGTTCGGCGGCCTCGCCAACATGACCCAGGCGCTGCAAAACATCTTCACGATTTACAATCCGAAGATTGTGGCCGTGCACACGACCTGTTTGTCCGAAGTCATCGGCGACGACATTCCGATGATGATCAAGAAGGCCAAGGAGGAAAAAATTATTCCCGAAGGCAAATACGTCATCCACGCGAACACGCCGAGCTTCGTCGGCTCGCACGTCACCGGTTTCGCCAGCATGGTTACCGGCATGGTGAAATACCTGGCCGAATCCAGCGGCAAGACTGAAGCGCAGTTGAAGGCGGAGCCGCAACTGAACGTCATTCCCGGCTACATTGACCCTGCAGACATGCGCGAACTCAAGCGCATCATTGCGGAAATGGGCGTGAAAACCGTGATGTTCCCCGACACCAGCGGCGTGCTGGATTTGCCGCAGGACGGCCAATACCGGATGTTCCCCAGCGGCGGCGCCACCATCGAGCAGATCAAATCCTCCGGCGACAGCGTCGGCACGATTGCGCTCGGCCACTTCGCCTCGCATCCGGCTGCCATCGAGCTGGACGAGAAATGCAAGGTTCCCAGCGCGCTGCTGGAACTGCCCTACGGACTGACGAACACGGACAAGTTCATTCATGCGCTCCGCACCCACGGTGGCGTGGATGTGCCCGGCAGCATCGGCCAGGAGCGCGGACGCCTGCTCGACGCCATGAGCGACATGCATCAATATTTCCACGGCAAGCGCGTGGCCATCGTCGGCGATCCCGACCACGTCATCGCGCTGACGCAATTCCTCGTGGAATTGGACATGAAGCCCGCCTATGTCTTCACTGGTTCGTCCGGCAAGCATTTCGAGCAACGTCTCTCGGAGATTCTCGGCAACCACGCGCCCGACGCGATGGTGAAGCAGAACGTGGATTTGTTCGAGCTGCACCAGCAGATCAAGAACAACCCGGTGGACCTCATCATCGGCAACACCTACAGTAAATACATCGCCCGTGTGGAGAATATTCCGTTCGTGCGTTTCGGTTTCCCAATTCTGGATCGCATGGGCCACCGCTACTTCCCGAGTGTCGGCTACATGGGCGCGCTGCGGCTCATGGAGAAAATCAACGACGCTTTGCTCGACCACAAAGACCGCGAGTGCGCCGAGGAAAACTTCGAACTCATCCAATAAGTTATGAATATCAGCGCCCGCAACAAAATCTTCGGCAAAATCACCAAGCTCACCAGCGGCGTGGTGAACACCGAAGTCGTCATCGCCTTGCCCGGCGGCGGAGAACTGGTCTCGGTCATCACCAAAACCTCCGCCAAATCGCTCAAGCTGAAAAAGGGTTCGCCTGTCGTGGCCGTCATCAAGTCCTCGGACATTTTGCTGGCCGTGCCGTGCGGCAACCCAAATTGCAAATGCGGCAAATGAAATGAACCGCTTCACCATCAGCTCCGCCACCGAATCGGATGTGCCAATCCTCCTGGCCATGATCCGCGAGCTGGCGGAGTTTGAGCACCTCGCGCACGAAGTGGAAATTACCGCCGCTTCGTTGCGCGAGGCGCTGTTTGGTGAACGTCCAGTCGCCGGCGCGCTGCTGGCACGCGTGGACGGACACGTTGCCGGTTACGCGGTTTACTACCGCACCTTTTCCACGTTCGTTGGCCGCGCCGGTGTTTTTCTCGACGACCTTTACGTCCGCCCGGAATTTCGCAAACGCGGCATCGGCCGAGCATTGCTGGAACGTGTCGCCGCCGTGGACGCCGAAGCCGGCGGCGGCCGTTTCGAGTGGATTGCGCTGCGCTGGAACGAAAACGCCTTCCGCTTCTATCGCAGCCTCGGCGCGAAAGTCATGGACGATTGGGCGCTGCTCCGCATGAACGGCCGTGAAATCAGCAATCTCGTCAGCGCGAAAGTGAAGGTGTCCGCGTGAAGACCCCGGCCTCCGTAGCGGCAGGCATCCCTGCCTGCCGTAGAGGGTGGCATCCTGCCACCCGGAACAAGCGCCCATCGGGTTTGCACGTTCGAAACATTCCAGCGGCTCACTTGCACGCGACGCCTATTCCGCCGGGCTGGAAGCCCGGCTCTACGGCAGGCAGGGATGCCTGCCGCTACTCGCCATGATTGACCTTCTCCCAGACCGCGAGAAACAAATCGTCCGCAAGGGCGGCGACGGCACCGCCTCTACGGAAATCGCCTGCGGCAAGGCCAGCACCGCCGGGGCCGTCAGCCAGCGTGCCTGCGTGTTTTGTGGTTCGCGCGTCGTGTTGTATCCGGTGGCCGATGCACTTCATGTCGTGCATGGCCCGATCGGCTGCGCGGCCTACACATGGGACATTCGCGGCTCGCAATCATCCGGTTCGCAACTCTACCGCCACAGTTTTTCCACCGACTTGCAGGAGATGGACGTGATCTACGGCGGCGAGAAAAAGCTCGAAGCCGCCCTGCTCGAACTCATCGAACATCACCATCCCAAGGCCGCGTTCATTTACTCCACCTGCATCGTCGGCATCATCGGCGACGACGTGAGCGCCGTATGCAAACGCGTCGCGGCCAAGACCGGTATTCCCGTGCTAGGCGTGCATTCCGAAGGTTTCAAAGGCACGAAGAAAGACGGCTACAAGGCCGCGTGCGAGGCGCTTTACAAACTCGTCGGCACCGGCGACACCAGCCAGATCAGCCCGCACAGCATCAACATTCTCGGCGAATTCAACCTGGCCGGCGAAGCGTGGATCATCCGCGATTACTACAAACGCATGGGCATCGAGGTGGTTTCCACGATGACCGGCGACGGCCGCGTAGATGACATTCGCCGCAGCCACGGCGCAAAGCTGAACCTTGTCCAATGCTCCGGCTCGATGACGTATCTGGCGAAAATGATGGAGCGCGACCACGGCATTCCGTTCAAGCGCGTTTCCTATTTTGGCATCGAAGACATGAGCGCGGCGCTTTACGAGGCGGCAAAATTTTTCAAGGACGATCCGACGATCATGGCCCGCGCCCAGCAACTTGTGCGCGACGAAGTGTCGAAGATTTATCCCGAAATGCAGCGCTACAAACAGAAGCTCATCGGCAAAAAGGCGGCGATCTATGTCGGCGGCTCGTTCAAGGCGTTTTCGCTCGTGCGAATTTTGCGGATGCTCGGCATGGAAACCGCCGTCGTCGGCTCGCAGACCGGCGACAAGGATGACTACAAGCAGCTCCAGGAAATCTGCGATCCCGGCACGATTATCGTGGACGATGCGAACCCGCTTGAACTTGCGAAGTTCTGCCTGGAGAAAGACGTGGATCTCTTCATCGGCGGCGTGAAGGAACGGCCCATCGCCTACAAACTCGGCATCGGTTTTTGCGACCACAATCACGAGCGCAAGGAGCCGCTCGCCGGCTACATCGGCATGGTGAATTTTGCGAAGGAAGTCTATGCGAGCGTCGCCAGCCCGGTGTGGCAGTTCGCGCCGCGCCGCGCCAACCGCGCCGCCGCGCTCGCCCGACTGGCAAACGATCCCGATTTCAAGCCGGCACCAAAAAGCTGCGGAACCTGCCTCCCGGAATGCACTCCCGGCGATGGCCAGTTCGTCCGCGCCGCCGTGGTGCCGGCCTGACTTTCAAAGATTCCGATCAAACAACAAAGGAACAAAGCAACGAAGGCAACCCTTCTTGCTTTGTTCATTTGTTGCTTGGTTGTTCAAATCCTTCCGGAACTTTTTCAGGCGGCGCAAGCATCCTACATTTTTGTGGTCGGCTCGTCGCGAAGCTACGCGGATGTAGGAAAGCAGACGCACTGGTTTTCTCCTCCAGAAAATTATGCTGCTGAAAACAAGGCTTTCCGATCAATTTTTCAATATTTACGGCATGAAAAACACTTTGGCATCGGCATTGCAATAGGGTCGGTTGCCATGTTGAAAACTGACACATACGAAAGTCGGAAAGGAGAAGTTGCTGCGTGAGGTGCGCTGGCTGCAACGGCATCCCGGCAGAATGTGCCCGCTGCGATGAAGGCGGCGTGGCGGTGGCAGCCATCCTGCCCGAAAGCGCTCCTTTCAAGCCGATCGCTTCCACTCCCATCGCCAACGATCATCTCGGCTGCAAAAAAAACTCCGGCGCGAAAGTTGGTGCGGACGGCGAGCTGCACTCCAAGCATTTCACGTCCACGCGCAATGCTTGCAAGCTCTGCACGCCGCTCGGCGCTTGCTTGGTGTATCGCGGCGTCGAGGGCTGCATTCCGTTTTTGCACGGCTCGCAGGGCTGCTCGACTTACATCCGGCGTTATCTCATCAGCCATTTTCGCGAGCCGATGGACATCGCGTCGTCGAACTTCCACGAGGACAGCGCGATTTTTGGCGGCAGCAAGAATTTTTCCCAAGGCGCGCTGAACATCACGCGGCAATATCAGCCGCAGCTCATCGGCGCAGCCACGACCTGCCTGACGGAAACCATCGGCGAGGATATGCCGCGCTTGCTGCACGAGCTGCGACAAAATCACGGCGATGCCGCCGCGCCAATCGTTCACGTTTCCACGCCGAGCTATCGCGGCACGCACATTGACGGCTTTCACGCGGCGGTGAAGGCGTTGGTGGAACAGCTTGGCAAAGCTGGCGAGAAAACAGATGCGGTGAACCTGTTTCCCGGCATGGTTTCCACCGCCGACTTGCGGCACTTGAAAGAAATCCTCGAGGACTTCGGTTTGGATTACACGTTGCTGCCGGATTATTCCGAGTCCATGGACGGCGAGACGTGGGGCCAATACGAAAAAATCCAGTCCGGCGGCACGCCGCTCGCCGCCATCGCCGCGACCAGTTCGGCGAAAGCTTCGATTGAATTCGGCCCGACGCTCGTCGTGACGGAAACCGCTGGCACGTCGCTCGCGAAGAAATTCAACGTGCCACGCCACTTGCTCGGAATGCCGATGGGCATCCGCGAGTCGGATATATTCTTCAACCTGCTCGCCAAGTTGAGCGGACGCGCGGTTCCGCTGAAGTATCAGCGCGAACGCGGTCGGCTGGTGGACAGCCTGATTGACGGCCACAAATACATTTTTGAGAAGCGCGCGATTATTTATGGCGATGAAGATTTGGTGGTCGGCCTTACCGCGTTCCTGTGCGAAATCGGCGTGACGCCGGTGCTGTGCGCGAGCGGCGGACGCAGTCGGCATTTTGAGAAAGCGATCCGCGTCGCCGCGCCGAGCCTGCCTGCCGAAACCGTGGTGAAGGAAGGTTTTGATTTCGCCGAGACCGCCGAGATTGCGCCGGAGCTGAAGCCGGATTTTCTGATCGGCAGCAGCAAGGGCTACAAAATATCGCGCTCGCTGGACGTGCCGTTGATCCGCGTTGGTTTTCCGATTCACGATCGCATAGGCGGCCAGCGCGTGCTGCATCTCGGCTATCGCGGCGCGCAGGAACTTTACGACCGCATCGTCAATTCGCTGCTCGAAGCAAAGCAGGATTACTCAACCATCGGTTACAGCTACCTATGATTTCAACCCTGGAATCCAACTGCGGCGCACCGGCCACCGCCGGCATTGATTTCAACAACCATCCGTGCTTCAGCAAGGAGGCGCACAAGAAATACGGCCGCGTGCATCTGCCGGTCGCGCCGCGCTGCAACATTCAGTGCAATTTCTGCAACCGCAAATACGATTGTATCAACGAAAGCCGCCCCGGTGTGACCAGCTCGGTGCTGACGCCGGGCCAGGCGCTGGCGTATCTGGACAACGTCATCGCGCGCCGTCCGGAAATCAGTGTCATGGGCATTGCCGGGCCGGGCGATCCGTTTGCCAATCCCGAGGAAACGATGGAAACGCTCCGGCTCGTCCGCAAAAAATATCCCAAGCTGATGCTCTGCGTGGCCTCGAACGGCATGGGCATCGGGCCTTACATTGACGAGCTGGCCGATCTCAAGACCAGCCACGTCACGATCACGATGACGGCGATTGACCCGGCCATCGGCGCGAAGATTTATTCCTGGGTGCGCGATGGCAAGCGTCCGTTGCGCGGCGAGGAAGGCGCGTCGGTTTTGCTTTCACGGCAGATCGAGGCCATCGTCCGGCTCAAGCAGCGCGGCGTGGTGGTGAAAGTGAATAGCATCATCATTCCTGGCATCAACGACGAACACATTCCGGAGATTGCCGCAAAAGTCGGCGCACTCGGCGCCGACCTGATGAACTGCATGGCGATGGTGCCGGTGAAAGGCGCGGTGTTCGAGGAACTCGCGCCGCCGGACAACCTGATGACCGCCCGCGTCCGCCTGCAAAGCGAGCGTCACCTGCCGCAGATGACGCATTGCGCCCGCTGCCGCGCCGACGCGGTCGGTTTCATCGGCGAGGACATGACCAGCGAGCAGCATGACACGATCCAGCATTTCGCCGGCATGAGTTTGAACCCGGACGAAAACGCGCAGCGGCCTTACATCGCCGTCGCCACGATGGAAGGCGCGCTGGTGAATCAGCATTTGGGCGAAGCCGAACGGCTGGCAATTTACGCGCCTGACCTCGCCGCGCCCGGCAGATTCCGGCTTGTCGAAACCCGTCCGACGCCGGAAGAAGGCGGCGGCGACAACCGCTGGGCCACGCTCGCCGAAAAATTAAAAGATTGCCGCGCCATTCTTGTCACCGCCGCCGGGCCGACGCCGCAAAAGACGCTGACCGCGCACGGCTTGAAAGTCGTCGAGATGGAAGGGCTGATTGACGAAGGCTTGAAAGCCGTGTTCGCCGACCAGCCGGTCCCAGCCTCGATGAAACGGCGTTTCACCAGTTGCGGCGCGGGCGTTTCCTGCAAAGGCACCGGCAACGGCTGCGGCTAATTTCCCCATCAACTATCAACCAATAATCATCAATTAAATTATGAGCAAACCAGCACATCACATATTTGTCTGCGGCAGTTTTCGGCCCACCGGCGCGGCGGGCGTCTGTCACAAGAAAGAATCCTCACGCCTGCTCCAGCATCTTTCGACCGAGGTGCAGGACCGCAGTCTCGACGACGTCATGGTTTCCAGCACCGGCTGCCTGAACATCTGCGACAGCGGGCCGGTGATGGTCGTCTACCCCGAAAACGTCTGGTATAAACACGCGACCATCGAAACCGCCGAGGCCATCCTCGACAGTCTGGAGGAAAAGTCAGAATTGCCACCAGCCACGCTGTTCGCCTGACGGATGAATCCGCACCTAATCGACACCACGCTGCGCGACGGCGAGCAGGCCGCCGGCGTGGCGTTTTCGCGCTCGGAAAAAATCGGCATTGCGAAAATGCTCGCGTTTGCCGGCGTGACGGAATTGGAGGTGGGTATTCCGGCGATGGGCAAGGATGGGATAGCCGACATCAACGCTATTTCCGATCTCGGCTTGCCGGTGAAATTGCTGACGTGGTGCCGCGCGACGGAAAAGGATTTGGCCGCCGCCGCGCGCTGCCGGGTTCACGGCGCGCATTTCTCGCTGCCGACATCCAATATTCATCTCGCCGCTTGGGGCAAAAAACGGGACTGGGTTTTCAGCACACTGGAAAAACTCGCGGCGCAGTTTCGCGGCGTGTTCGGTTATCTCACCGTCGGCGCGCAGGACGCTTCGCGGGCGGACGCGGATTTTCTCTGCGACTTCGCCATCGCCGCGCGCGAAAACGGATTGGCGCGGTTGCGCCTAGCCGACACCGTGGGCATTCTCACGCCGGCTCAAACGATCCAGCTCATTCGCCGCATCAAAGAAGCTACGCCGGATTTGCCGCTGGAATTTCATGGTCACAATGACCTCGGCATGGCCACGGCCAACACCGTCGCCGCGCTTGAAGCCGGCTGCGAATGCGCGAGCGTCACGGTCAATGGCCTCGGCGAACGCGCCGGCAACGCGCCGTTGGCCGAAGTCGTGATGGCGCTCAAAGTCGCGTTGAAATGCGATTGCGGTTTTCGTTACGGTGATCTTTCGCGGCTGAGCGATTTCGTGGCGCACATTTCCGGCCGTCCGTTGCCGGCGGAAAAGCCCGTCGTCGGCAGCGCGGCGTTCCAGCACGAGTCCGGCATCCATTGCAGCGGCCTGCTCAAGGACTCGCGCACTTACGAACCTTTTGATCCCGCCGAGACCGGCCATGAGCCGTCGAAGATGGTTCTTGGCCGGCATTCCGGCACGGGCGTTTTGAGGCACAAGCTCGACGCGCTGAAAATTTCTTTTCCCGACGAACGGTTGGCGGATCTGCTGGCCGAACTTCGTCGGGTGGCGGCAAAACGAAAACACAACCTCACCGACGACGAACTGAAACGGCTCGTTCACAAATTCCAAAAAAACCATGGCCTTCTTGATCTATAAAAAATACGGCAACGCCGAAACCATCCGCTACGAAAAACTCCAGCCGCTCAAGCTAGGCGGCCGCGACGGACTCATCGCGAAGCACGTCAAGACGTTGACCGACGACCAGGCGCGGAGCTGGAAACTGGGCGTGGGCACGTTGCTGAAGCTGGCCGGTTTCGCCGGCGCGGTGGACGAACTGACGGTGCTCTTCGATGTCGCGGGCCACGACTCCACCAGCGTCTGCCTTTACGAGCTGGTGAAAATTCACGGCAGTTGCCGCGACACGTCCACGCAGCTCGCGCTCGACATGACCGTTGTCGTGGACAAGGAGATTGGTGATGAGGCCGCCGCCTACGCGAAAAACTTTGAAATCCCCGTGCCGGAAAGACCGCGTCAGCTCGGCGAAACTCTGGCGCTCTCAGGCGGCTCGGGCGGCGGTGATTGGAGATGGGGAACGCCACCGATGCAACTCGGCGCGACGATTGTCCATGCGCAACACCGCCACGGCACCGGCGAACCGTGCGCCAACTGCAACTGCGGCCGCCGCGAAACGATGAACAAATGATTTCCCATGTGCGTTGAGGCTGCTCCCAAAACCGGTTGCAACAAAAGTTCCTGCGGCTGCGGCGTTCATGGCCACGCCAAAACCGCATCGCCTGACCCGCGCGTCATTCTCGCCCTGAAATTCGGCGAAGAAGCCAGGCAGGAATGCAAATGCGGCGGTGGCACCTGCCCGCGCAATTACCTCGCGCTCACTGGATATTTGCTGGGTGGATTTTTAGCGCTGCATCTGGCCGTCAACGCGCTGGACCTGTGGCCGGAGACATTTCAGGCGGCAGTCGACCGCAACCACGCGCTCGGCACGCTGCTGCCGGTGCTGGAAGTCGGCTTGATTTTTCTGCCGCTGACGGTTCACGTCGCATTCGGGCTGCGCACGCTCCGCCGGGAAAAATTAAAATTTGGCGTGGAGAAACATCATCACGGCAGCGACCTGCGCCAGTGGCTGCAACGCGTCACTGCCTTGGTCATGCTGGCGTTTATTTTATTTCACGTTGTCGTGATGCACCGCTGGTTCGGCGGACGGTTTGATCCGCACAACGCCTTCAACTCGGCGTCGCACGCCGTCTGGCAGTTCTGGCGCGGGCAATCCGTTGGCAGTTTCCCCAATTTGCTATGCGCGCAATTCTACCTGCTCGGCATCGTCGCGGCGGTGTATCACCTGACGAATGGTTTCGCCACCGGCGCGGAAGTGCTGGGCTGGGTCAAGACGCCCATCGCGCAAGACCGGCTCTGGCGCATTTGCGTTATCGCCTCACCGGCGCTGCTGTTCGCCGGCCTGGCGGCATGGTGGGCGTTGGCGGTGCGATGATCAGTCCGCGCCGATAATGACGCTGGAGGCCTTGATGAGGGCGTAAGCCTTCTGGCCTTTCTTGAGCTTCAGGCCGGCGGCCGATTCGGAAGTGATGCTTGATACGATCTCGATGCCGGGCGCGATTTCCAGCGTGACAGAACTGCTGACGGGATCTTCTTTGAGGCTAAGCCCGACCTCCGAAGCGGGCGATGCCAGCCGCAACTGGACAGGCATCTTGCCTGTCCAGTTGCGGTTGAAGCAGGCGGAATTTTTTTGCGGGACGGTTATGAAACTCGACAGGCGGGACGCCTGTCCCACTACGCATCGTCGTTCCAACTTCGGAATTCGGGGTTAACGGTGGCGACCGCGAATAAACGCGCACCCGACCCGAAATCCAAACCGCTCCTCAGGTTTCCACAGCGAGCCGCCACGGCGACGGCTCCGTTGTTAATCGTCACTCCACGGATTGGCGGTGACATCCACGAAGATCTGGATATTGCCGGTGTGAAAAGCCATGTGCTCAACGCTGCCGGCGCGGGCGACGGGCGGCGAGAAATCACCCGTGCTGCGGACATCGGGCGGCGACAGCTTGCATTCCAGCCCGGCGTCGCAGAGGTTGGATTTGAAATTGCCGGTCATGATGTTGAGCAGTTCGCCGGCGACATCACGGACTTCGTTGAGGTCGGCCAACTCCTCGGCCGCGACCCCGAGAATTCCGGCGGCGATGAGGCGGCCGGCGTCATGGCTCATGCGCAATAAAACATGGCCAACCACCTTGCCGGAGAAATCAATGTTGCACAGCAGATGTTCGCCCGTCAGCGGGACGGCAGTGCGGGGATCCACGGCCTCGAGCTTGAGCGAGAGCATGGTCTGAAACGTTTTGATGAGCGCCGCCGCGAGCGGAGTGCTCATGGCCAGTACCAGCACGCAGCCCATGCCGTTGCGCATAAGCGCGTCCTCGACGGTTTCGACGGCGTATTCGACCTCGTTCTCGGCTTCAGGATTGGCGACGCGGAGCAGGCGAGCGCGCAGGGACGGATCCTTGTTGATGACCTTGGCAATTTCGTCCAGATCGGCGTCCTGGCGGGAAACCAACTGGGTCAAACGCGACGCACTTTCAGGTTTGGGGGCAAACCCGTAGCGCCGCGATAATTCCAAATAACTAGCTCCGTCGTTCATGTTAAAAAATTAAAATCAGACGGCCGGTTTTTTTTGCAGCGCCACGATGCGGCCGGCCTTTTCGATGAGCTGTTCTTCCTTGAACGGCTTGACGAGATAATCGCGCACGCCGAGCTTGGCGATCTGCAGCACATTTTCGCGGCCGGACTCGGCGGTGAGCATGATCACGGGAATGGTTTTCAGCTCCGGGTTTTCCTTCAATTTGCCGAGCATCGTCACGCCGTCCATGACGGGCATGGTGACGTCGAGGATGATCAGGTC
>Ga0182016_10006549_pt1 | contig 12188 bp, 9 predicted proteins | sample 712S2MmetaG_FD_120491 | JGI IMG/M metagenome (GOLD analysis project Ga0182016, IMG submission 120491) | Permafrost microbial communities from Stordalen Mire, Sweden - 712S2M metaG | ecosystem: Environmental > Terrestrial > Soil > Wetlands > Permafrost | place: Sweden: Stordalen | collected...
AGGGCATCCTTCTCAGGATCCCACTCGTACCGCATAAAGAGATGGTACGGCTAAGCCGTAGTCGCGTCAATCCCCAGCGACAAAATACCCATCCACTACAGCTTCCCCGCCCCAATTCCCCACGAGATCTTCAGCCCCGCCCGCACCGTAAACGGCAAGCTCGGATAGCCGATCGGCGCAATGTGCTGATTGTCCGTCAGATTCTCTGCCCTGCCATAAAATCCCAGCCAGGTCAGCAGGTTATAACTCGCGCCCAGATCCAGCTTTGCGTATCCATGATCCAGATTCCGGTTCGGCAGCAGCAGGCTGTTTCCACCATTCTCGTCCTCACCCTCGAGATAAGTCGAGTCATCGCTCCTGCTCGCAAACGCCGCATTAAACAGACCCGTCAGCTTGCCCTTCGAGTAAGTCGCCACAAAGAATCCCGTGTGCGGCGCTCTTCGAAACGGCCGCGCTCCCTCGAGTGGCGAATAAGGCCCAATCGGTGTTCCATCCGTGAATGTCGGAATCGGCCCCAGCAGCGCCTCATCGTCGTTCGTAAACGACCGCTGCACCACCGCATCTGTATACGTATAACCGCCGCGCAAAAAGATGCTCCCGCCAATCCCGCCCTCAACAGTTGCTTCAATGCCCTGTGCTCGGAACGCCTCGGAGTTCAGCGTCAGCTCGTATGCAAAGTCATTCTGCAGCGTCTGTTCAAGCGCCTGCTGCTGGGCCTGCGAAAGGCTCGGCAATAGCTCCGGAATCAGATCCAGGCCGACATATTCAATCTCCCGGCCAAACTCGTTGTGAAAGTAACTCGCTCGCAAAAGTAAGTGGTCACTGAAGAAGGCCTGCTCCACACCGCCCTCATAAGTCCGCGTCGTTGGTGCCTGCAACCGTCCCAGATTTAACTGCTGAATAGTCGATTGCCCGCCATTCTCCTGGAGAAATGTATAGAGCGATCCATCCTCATCCGTCAGCTTCGGCTCGCGCACCGCATTGCCAAAGTTAAACAGCACACGGGTCCCGCTGAAGATCCCTTTGCGCGGTTTCAGCGCATAATACGACAACCCAACCCGCGGTGAGCCTTGCAAACCGAACAGTGAATAGTGCTCCACACTCCCACCCAGCGTATAAAAGAACCGGCTCTTGAAGTCCCCATGCAATCCGCCATGATAGACGTAGTTAGTCGCGGTGACAGACGGGTAGTAACTGCTCCCCGGCTCCGATCCGCGCTCGTTCTCATACTCGGCGCCAACCAGCGCAGTAAAATGCGGCGTAAATCGGTAATCTCCGCTGTAAACTGCCTCATCGCGATTGTTCACGTTCTGGCTTTTCTGCGGATAAGGCGTGTACGTGCCCGGAAAATCCAACTGCGCCTGCCCAGTGGCCGAGTATCCGTTCGCGCCCACAATGGTAACTACATTGCCGTAGTAAGCCTGGTCGCCATAATCGTCATAGGTCAGCAACTCCCCCGAAGGCGACCACAGAGTGTACTGTTCCCGCTTGCGCGATGCCCCATATCGCAAACTCTGATGAAAGTCCGCCGTAGTCTGGTTGTCCACTGAAGCCGCCATATACAGCTTCTGATCCCTCTGCGTCGCACTGTCCGCCACATGATAGAGGTCCCACGCATTCGGATCGCCGACCGCAGCCACCCCATAGTGCGCTGTCCCGCGAATCTGCGTAGTCCCGTTCAGTTGCCAGCCAAGGTTCGCTGCCGCCGTCCCCACGTGGTACTCATCATTTGGCAAGTCATTGCTTGTCTGCAGCCAGCTATACGCGCCCAGATAGTCGACCTTGTTGTGCGCGCCCGCTATCTCTAACTCTTCGCGCGACGTCGACAGATTTCCCGCGTCGCCTCGAAACACCACTGAAGGAAAACTCGTAGTCCCGCGCGGCGTCGTCAGATTCACAACGCCCGTCTCCGCACCGGCCCCATAGAGGTTCGAGTTAGTCCCGCGATATACCTCAGCTCGTTCGATGCCGGTAGTCGACAGCTCTCCAAAATCAAATTGGTTTCCGAGGTCTCCTACATCGACCCCATCCAGCAGCACCGAGGTGGAGTCAGCGTTACCTCCCCGCGTAAACAGTGAAGTCTGCGACCCTGCCTGCCCAGTCTGCACCACAAAGGTCCCCGGCATAAGCCGCAGCGAGTTGCCCAGCCCATCCGCCGCCTCCAGTGCCTCTGGCCCAATCACGCTGGTCGCCGCGCTGGTCTGTGCCTGCGGTGTCGGAGTCCCGGTCGCCGTCACCACGATCGACTCCCGCACCCACTCCGGTTCGAGCACCACATTGCGCTCCACATTATCCAGCCTGCCTGCATAAAACACCGGTGTCTCCAGTTGCCTGAAGCTCTTCGCCGCAACAACCAGAAAGAACCGGCCCTCACTCCCCGTCAGAATCTGATAGCTTCCATCGGCCGTCGAAACCGCCGTGGCAACCACTTTGCCCTCGGCAAGCAGGTCAACAACAGCCCCAGTCACCTTGGCCCCCGACGCGTCCGTCACCACGCCGCGAATCGACGCCGCCCGGCAGAGCGAAGCAGAAAAACTCAAAGCCAAAATCAGGAAGAATAATTGCAGGCTCAGGCGAGCCTGCAGCAAGGCGGGAGATCGCATCTCTGCTCCTTCGTTCCCCTCGGAACGCAAGCGGGTTAAGCAGCCAATGGACCGGTCTCCTGACTTGCGCCCGTTTCAGCCACCTTCCCAACAGCGGGCCGCGTGGCCCACCGTCAGTGGTTTTTCGATCTCCTCCAATGCGAGGAAAAGGACTGAAATCCTGCCTGAACGACGTGCATCCTGGCGTGGAGCGCTCACAGTTGCGGGGCAGTGGCGGACTTTCACCGCCTTCCCGAGCATCCTGGCGATAGCTGTTTTAGTTGCGGCTGCGTTCCTTGCGTGCAGTCCAAAATCCCTGAAACGACTTTCAGTGATATCAACATTTATAGCTGCAGGTACCAGCGAAGTCAAAACCGCCCTCCTGGCCTCTAGTTCCCTCTCATCCCGCCGATGACTTCAATGTGACCCGGCTGTCCCGTCCGCATGTACAGGTCAGACTGGCCCTCAACCGGATCAACGCGGAGCCCTTTTGTTGTTCTGGTTCTTGCTCTTCGACAAAGTTCCTGTTCGATAACAGCAGTTTTTGCGTGACTTAAGTACTGACATTGCGTTAAATGTATAGAATATTCCCACAGAGCGGGATGGTCCTGCCTGCGAATCAGATCGATCAAGCAAATGGATGCGGGGGCTCATGTCTGCCAAACCGGATCAACTCAAAGAATTTATGCCGATTTCCGGCATCGGACCTCAGTCGTTCGGTTGGAAGCCCTGGCAGAGCGATCAGGAAGAAGCTCCTCGACAGGCTCCTCCGCAATCCGAATCCAGCCAGTGTTGTGCCTACAACCAGACCTCCCAGCGATTTCTGAGCGTTGATGTCGAGGCAGGTGACTTCACCCCCTCAAGCCTTGAAACCCGCCTCCAAACTCTCTCTCCCACCGGCAACGTTGGTCTCTGGCTTCTGCCTTTTCGCGGAATCTCGCCCACCAGCGTCCGCCTCCCCATCGACCTTCTCTATCTTGACCGCGAATACGTCGTCATTGAGGCCGTCGAATCGTTCCCCCTCTTCCGCGTCTCAAGCAACTGCCGTCCCGCCGCAAGCGTATTGGTTCTCCCGGCGCAATCCATCGCCTCCACAGGTACACGTTCCGGTGACCAACTCATCTTCCGGCCGCCTGCCGAGATGAAGCTGGTGATCGAGCAGCTTTCAAAAACGAAGACCGAAGCCCCGCAGAGTCGCCCCTCTGCTCAGTCTCCTCAGTCTCCATGGTTTGGCCTCTCGCAATCTCAACCGTTGCCACCCACGCCGGAACCGTCAGTCACTCCACTTGACGTCGCCCATGAGCAAGCGTCAGATTCGGTGCCCACTCCCGAGCCGCAAGCCCCAGCGAAGAGTTACCAGTCGAAGCCAAAAAAGACGAGTTGGCTCGAGCGGTTTCTATCTACGGAACCCCAGGATCGGCGCACCGCTCTCCGCCAGCCGATTCCCGGACTTGCTGCATTCTTCTTCACCGGCGGCACTCCCATTCCACACGGAATCCGCGATATCAGCGAAACCGGAATCTATGTCCTGACCGAAGAGCGATGGTATCCAGGAACTGTCGTTCGCATGACGCTCACCAACCAGCGCCAGCCTACTGCCGAGCAATCCTTCACCGCCAACGCCATGGTCATGCGCTGGGGCAACGACGGAGTCGGACTGCACCTGATGTTCCAGAACCAAAAGGACCGGCGCCGTGCGAAACTCACTCCAGAGGACCGGGCCATGGGCGTGGCCGATGCAGATTCGTTCAAAGAGTTTCTGACAGGTCTTCAGGGCAACAGGAGTTAGCTCAGCCACAGTTCCCAACCTTGCCAGGCTCCTCGTCTGAATCTGGGATTATGCTCCAGGCGAGCGAACAAGCCACTCTTGTAAATGAGCCTCAGCAGCCGTGCTTTTGGATGGTGACCCCGGGAAGATTCGAACTTCCGACCTGCGGTTTAGGAAACCGTTGCTCTATCCACCTGAGCTACGGGGCCACATGCTTAAGTATAGGCATAACGGTTAGCCGCCCGAAAGGTTCCGCGATGCACCATCCTCCGCTGAAGGTGTAGAGGTTGGCCCTCACCCTGCACAGGCTAACTGCAAAGGAATTCTGGGTCCCGGCCACCGCACTCCCCACTACCCGGCAATCACCCTGACCGCCGTTTCATACACGCTTCGCTTCGCCCGCAAGCGGATTTCATATCTCTCGGCGCGGCGTGGCCGATACACAAGGGCCGGTCGAAAGCAAGCCAGGCAGGCGCCGCCTTCATGCCGAACACTTGGATAGAGGATTCCGTTCGACCTTTGAGCGAGCAGTTGCCGCGCCAGTAGTTGCGGCTGCATGTAGCATTGCGGCACGGGTTCAGGTTGCAGGCATTCCGCATACTCAGCCGCTGGCTCCAAAGTGTGAAATGGCCCGTGAAAGTCGGCTTGCCAATCGTCATAGGTGGAGACCTCATCGTCCGGCCGCTTCTGGCGCAATTCAGCAACCACCATCTCCGATAGCCGCTTCGCCTTGTGATAAGCCACTTCAGCAATCGAAGTATCTACCTCTTCGGCCGCATACCAGGCGCCGCGAGTTGTGTCGTTGAAGCGGCTCCCAAATGGGCCGGGATGAAGGAACGCCGCCCGAATTATATGGGCGTTCGGGATTCCGTATACCAGCTCGAAATTGCTTATTCCGCTCAGACCGAAAAGTTCGCCCTGTACCCGCTCATTGGTCGCGGCATCCAGCCGCGCCGCATCCGCGAGCATCGCCTCATTCTCCGCAACCTCTTCCAAAACTGTTCCGGATTCGCTGTATCGAGACGGAATCAGGCGGTGCATTCCTTGCTGGCGGTACTCCCGAGCCGCAGGCGTCAACGGCCACCTCTCCAGGCGTCAAGCAGCCGTCGAACCTCCGCCATGCCCGGCTGGCCGTGGCGAAGCATGTAGTCGACTGGTGCCTGGCCCGCGAAAAGGGGGCCGCGATTTTCAAGCCCGATCCAGCGATCCGCCCAGGGCTTCCCAAAGTAGATATTCAGCGCTTTGTATATCCCGATGACCAGCGAAATTCGAGTCAAAGTATCCTGGTCGAGCTGTTTGCCCCTGGGTTTCGTCTTCCATGCATGAAACGTTGAGGATGCCACGCCGCCTAGAAGTCCGCGCGCCTGAACTTCATTCAAATCCCATTTCCGCGCAATGTTCACGAAAACCTTGATTGCGTTCTCGCTCAGTTTCCTGCGCTCTTCCACATTCGACAGGTCCGGTGCCTGGTCAAAGGAGTACCCTACAACGTTCCCGACAGCCATTCCCGGTATCGCCGTTGCCGTTGCTGCCACCGCTGCTCCCGCTGCTGCTGCCATATCCTCACTCGCCTCCGAGTCAAATTATCCACGATTTCGAGGACCCTGACAAGTGGGCAAATCGAACAATTCACTCTCATCCCTGCCTCTTTGCACATCGTTCCAGACGCAGAATCCAAATCAATCGCTCTTCGGCGGCTCCGAATCCGACGCTTTCAGAGCCGCCACACCACAGCAGAACCCCGGCAAAAGGACTAGAGTGGTGCTGGCAACACTGCGGAGAAATTGGCCGAGGATGCGCTTAAAATCAGCGCCTTGATCCAGCCCAGTCTCACGCAGTTAAACCAAATCTGCAGCAAGCAGTTGAACCAGGTCGTCAGCACACAAGGCAGGGGTAAAGCATTGGCACATTCCATCGATTGGCCTACGAAATCTGATTCGCCGCGGCCTCGCAACCGCGTCCTTTTCGCCGTTATCGCCCTCATCGTCATCGTGATCCTCTTCTCGGCGCGCACCCTGCTCTCCCTTTGGGTCGACCTGCTCTGGTTCCACTCGCTCGGCTACGGCCAGGTCTTCTGGACCACACGAAAGCTCGAGTGGGGCATCTTTGCGGGCTTCACTCTTCTCACCTTTGCCATCTTGTACGGCGCGTTCTCCGCGCTACGCCGCGCTCACCTCGCCGACCTCCCCGCCACCCACACAATCTTCGTCGCTGGAAACCCGATCGAGCTGCCCATCGCCCCGGTTCTGCGCGCCGCGGCCGGTCTACTTTCCGCCATCATCGCACTCGGCACCGGCGCATCCATGCAGGCTCAGTGGCCCACCCTCGCCCTCTTTTGGTACGCCCCCGCGCCTGCCGGCCCTGCCGCCGTTCTTGACCCAATCTTCGGCCGCCCGCTCACCTTCTACCTCTTCACCCTCCCCGCCTGGCAACTGCTCTCCGGCTGGCTGCTCACCCTCGCCATTCTTCTCTGCATCGTATCCGGCTTTTTTCTGGTTGTTACGGGTGGATCGCGCGCACTCACCGGCCAGCTTCGCAGCGCGAATCCCCTTCCCTGGCGCGGCCCTTCAATCGCCCTCGGCTTCCTGCTGTTAGTCATCTCAATTCGGACCTACATCGGCCGCCTCGAACTCCTCTTCGAGCACCACACCATCTTCGACGGCGTCACCTACACTGACGCCCACGTCAACGTCACCGGCATGTTGGTCGTTGCCGCTGCTCTGCTCCTCGGCGCAATTCTTGCCATCGTCACTGGCATCTTCCGCCCTCGCGGTCGCTGGCTGATCATCGCCGTTGCCCCCGCTATCGTCTGCTTCGTCGCGGTCGGCATCATCGCATGGTATGTCACAAGCTTCATCGTCAAGCCAAATGAGCTCGTCCGTGAACAGCCCTACATCGCCAACAACATCGAGCTCACCCGCCGCGCCTATGGCCTCGACCTCTTTGAGCAACGCCAGTTCCCTGCCGAAACCACCGTCGGCGCTACAGACCCAGCCAACAACCAGGCCACGCTCCAGAACATCCGCCTCTGGGATGTGCAAGCCCTCAAAGACACCCTCCGCCAGATTCAGGAGATTCGTACCTACTACGACTTCCCCGACATCGATATAGACCGCTACGTGATCGACGGAACCATGCGCGAAGTCATGCTCGGCACGCGCGAACTGAACGTCGAAAAGCTTCCCGAGAGCAGCCGCAACTGGATCAACGACAAACTCATCTACACCCACGGCTACGGCATCACAATGAATCCCGTCAACGGATTCACATCCGAAGGTCTGCCTACACTGTTGCTCTCCAACATGCCCGTGCAGAGCACTGTCCCAGGCCTCAAAGTCACCCGCCCCGAAATCTACTTCGGCGAAATGACCGACACCGACGTCTACGTAAAAACCCGCCAGAAGGAGTTCAACTACCCTGAGGGCGAGGCCAACAACCTGACCTCTTACGAGGGGAACGGTGGCATCGTTCTCGGCGGCTTCCTTCGGCGTCTAATCCTTGCCTTCGATCGTGGCGACATCGCCAAGCTGCCCTTCAGTGACGACGTCAACGCCGACAGCCGCCTGCTCATGCGCCGCAATCTTCGCGACCGTGTCGCCGCCCTCGCTCCTTTCCTCACCTTCGATCAGGATCCCTACATCGTCGTCGGCGAAGATGGCCGCCTGAGCTGGGTCATGGACGCCTTCACCACATCCAACAACTACCCGTATTCGACTCACAGCGCGATTGACAACCAACCCATCAACTACATGCGCAACAGCGTAAAGGCCGTCATCGATGCCTACGACGGGACCACCACGTTTTACGTCTTCGACTCCGCCGATCCCATCATCGCCGCCTATCGCGGCATCTTTCCCAGCCTCTTCAAAGATCGCTCGACCATGCCCGCGTGGCTCAACGCACACATCCGTTATCCCGAGTTGATGCTCAGCGTCCAGGCCCAGGTCTACGGCCTCTATCACATGACCAATCCAGAGGTGTTCTACAACCGCGAAGACCTCTGGACCGTCGCCTCTGAGACCCGTTCCTCCGGCGCAGACCAGGCCACCGCACCTATGGATCCAAACTTCGTCCTAATGAAGCTCCCCGGCGAAGATGGTCTCGAGTTTGTCGAGATCCTCCCCTTCACCCCCGCGAATCGCAACAACCTCATCGGATGGATCGCCGGCCGCAGCGATGGCGCGCACTACGGCACCGCCGTCGTCTACGACTTCCCAAAAACGCGCCTCGTCGACGGCCCGCAACAGATCGAGTCCCGCATCGATCAGAACGCTCAGCTCTCCGGCCAACTCACGCTCTGGAATCAGCAAGGCTCCCACGTCCGCCGTGGCAGTTTGCTGGTAATCCCCTGCGGAAAGGCTCTGCTTTACGCCGAGCCGATCTACCTTCAAGCCGAGCGCAGTCCGATGCCCGAGTTGCGCCTCGTGGTTCTCGCCTTACAAGACAAGCTCGCCTACGCTCCTACCTTCGAGGCCGCTCTCGCTTCGCTCTTCGGCTCCGAGCAGTCAACGCTTAGAGGATCGGAATCAACAACCCAATCCCCTCCCAATCCCTCCGCCCCCGTCGCCGCCACCGACCTCAAGGGCCTTGCCGCCCAGGCAGGCCGCGACTTCTCTGACTACCAGCGCCTAACCTCGGAAGGCAAACTCTCAGAAGCCGGCCAAAAACTCGACGACCTCAAGCGCGTAATCGACCAACTCAACAATCAAGCCAAGTAGTCAACTCCGCCCTTTGCCCCATTCATTCCGCGTCCTTTGCGGAATGAGTGGGAGGCCGCTACCTTTGCCCCCGCGCAGCAGCCCTACCTCCAGCGAAATATCCTCAGCGACACCGCAAACGGCACCACGAACCACGCCAGCAAAATCCCCACCTGCACCATCAACTGTCCAAGGTTTTGCCCCTGCAGCATGTTTCCGCGCATCGCTTCAATCGCCGCCGTCAGCGGCAGCGCCCGCACCACAGGTTGAATGATCGCCGGAAACCGCGTCGCAGAAAAGAACACACCCGACAAAATCCACATAGGCAACATCACCAGGTTCATCAGCCCTGAGACCGCTTCCGTTGTCTTCGCGCGCGATGAAACCAGAAGCCCCAGCGCCAAAAACGCCAGCGACGTGAACAGGCACAGCAATCCCAGTTGCGCCACCGATCCGCGAAACGGCACGCCAAACGCTACGCGCGCAAAAACGAGAAACACCAACACCTCGATGATCTGCATCGCCAGCCGCGACAAGATGAACGAACCCAGATACTGCCATTTCGGCATCGGCGACGCCACCATCCGCTTCAACAACTTTTTCTGCCGCGCCTCCACAATCGCAAAGCCCATCCCCCACATCGCCGAGCCCATCAAATTCATGCCCAGCAGACCAGGCACAACGAAATCAATGTAGCGCGCGCCAGTCTCATGCACCAGCTCATTCTGTGCGCTTACAGCATCGTGACGGCCCGCCGCGGCCTGCACCGCGCGATCCGCCAGCAACCGCGCCGTCCGCGCATCGGGATTCGTGTCATCGAATTTATATGCCACGCCATCCGCGCGTTGAATCGCCAGCAGCAGAATCTTCCCGGTAGCCAGCTCGCGCGTTCCCTCAGCTTCGTCAACGGTCGTCGCCGTCAATCCCTTGTCAGCGGCCAGCGCCTGTGCCAATTGAGTCGTCGTCGCGCCCACTTGCAGCACATCCGCGGGACGATTCCGAAATGCAATGCCCAATCCCATCGCAAGCAGAATGGGAAAAAAGAAAATCCAGAAGATCGCCTCCGGCTCGCGCAGAAATAGCCGGAAGCGCGCCATCGTCAGTTGATACAGGCTGCTCATCTCCAGCTTATTCATCGCGCAGATTCCTTCCCGTCAGCGACACAAACACATCCTCCAGTGTCGCCGAATGCGTCCGAAACTCGCTCAGGTGCAGCCCCGCGCTCGTCAGCGCCGCAAAGATCAGCGGCATCGCCTTGTGCAGCCCACTCACCGAAAGCTGGTGCAGCCCCGCATCCACGCGATGCGACTGCACTCCCTCTATCGCCGTCAGAGCCGCTATATCAACCTCACCTCCGGGTGCCCCATGTCTCGATTCTGAGACCTGGGAATCATCCACGGCGAACTCCACAATATCTTCCCCACCCAGCGTCGCAATCAGTTGTTGCGGCGTCCCCAGCGCAATCACTTTCCCGTGGTCCATAATTCCCACGCGATCGCACAGCCGCTGCGCCTCATCCATGTAGTGCGTCGTCAATATAATCGTGCGCCCCGACTTCTTCAGCTCATCGACAAGGTCCCACAAATGCCGTCGCGCCTGCGGATCGAGCCCCGTCGTCGGCTCATCCAGGAACAGCAACTCCGGATCGCCCACCAGCGCGCACGCCATCGCCAGCCTCTGTTTCTGCCCGCCGCTCAGCCCGCCCACCCGCGACCGCCGCTTCTCCTCCAGTTGCGCCGTCTTGATCGACTCGTCCACCGAAATTCCGCGCTTATAAAAACTCCGGAAGAGCGCCAGCGTCTCCTCCACAAGCAGCTTCTCCGGAAACTGCGTCTCCTGCAATTGAATCCCAATCCGCTGTCTTAACTCATCCGCCGCGTACCGCCATTCAAGCCCCAGCAGCACCACTGTGCCACCATCCGGCGTCGTCAAGCCCTCGCAAATCTCAATGGTTGTAGTTTTCCCCGCGCCGTTCGGACCCAGCAACCCAAAGCACTCGCCTCGCGCCACTTCCAGGTCAACCCCATCCACCGCCACCACGTCCGCATACACCTTGCGGAGGCCGCGAATCAGCAGCGCCGGCCCATTCGGCTTGCTCGCCCCGCCCGTCGCCAATTGCCCACGCCCCGACTGTGCCATATCCGTCATCGACCCAGATTAACCCACTTGTTTGCAGATTCAATGAACATCCATCAGTCCGTCGGCACTTGCCATTGCACTGGGCAAAACTCCGCCAGCTGGGCAAAATCCCTCTGGTTCGCCGTTAAAACCACAATACCCATTCGCGCAGCGCTCGCGGCAATCAAAGCGTCATTGGTTAATCTCGACCTGCCAATCCGCTCGTAGCCGTACTTCTGCGCCAAACGTCCAAGAACCTTTCCGGCAAGTGCCCAGTCGCCCAAGCTCGGAACCAGAGTTCGCCCCGCACGCTCAAAATCTCGCTCCAGCCGCGCAAGAGCGCGATGGTCATCCGCACTCGCCCCGGCATATAACTCTTCCAGCACCACGGCACTCAGCCACAGCGGACTCTTCCGCGCCCAACGCTCCAGCAGCAGCGTCCCATCCCCCCGCAGTGCCTTGATGTACAACGATGAGTCGAAGAGAATCGGCATTGCCTAATTCTCCAACGCACCAAATACATCGCGAATCGAAATGCCGCTCTTCAGAAACTTAGAATTCGCTTCGGCAACCAGTCGGTTCCGCTCGTACTCTGCAATCGCCAAATCCAGCGCCCGCTCTACCGCTTCCGTTTCCGTCGCCGCTGCCAAAACCTTCTGCGCCCTCTTCAACTTCCCCTGATCCAACCGGAAATGCTTGTGAATAGTTCCCGTATTCGTCGCAGCCATCGCAGCAACCTCTCTCAAAATCATAGCACCGATGTGTACAAATCTACATTTTATGAACATCCACCGTGTGCCCTAAAGCCGGTGCCCCATAGCCTCGCCTGGGCTTGCCGAAGAGTCTAGCCTCTGAGACATGGGAGTCGACTACCCGCTCGTAGTCGCCCTCCCGCGCCCCAACTGTGCCTATCCCTTCATCGCCCCAGCGTACCTGATCTTGGCGTCAATTCCATCAAAAGCAGCGGCCTCGCTCGCTGGCTGACCCGCTGAATCGCTGACTTGCATACTCAAATCCGGTAAA
>Ga0182016_10006552_pt1 | contig 12184 bp, 12 predicted proteins | sample 712S2MmetaG_FD_120491 | JGI IMG/M metagenome (GOLD analysis project Ga0182016, IMG submission 120491) | Permafrost microbial communities from Stordalen Mire, Sweden - 712S2M metaG | ecosystem: Environmental > Terrestrial > Soil > Wetlands > Permafrost | place: Sweden: Stordalen | collected...
ATAGTTGTCGTCATAAAAGCCGCGCAAAGTCGCCCCCACGCTCCAGTATTTCGGCCCGGTTGCATCATCGGCCAAGGCAGATTCACATGCGGCAGCACCTAGTGCCACCAGACCGGCGGAAATAAAAAAATTCTTCATATTATCTTCTTGTATTCTCTTTGACCAACCACTTTGCTTCACATTCAACAAAAGTCCTTACAGCCGATTGCAGCGATACTTTAGCAGTGCGGCAAGTTCGCCGTCAAAGTTTTTTTTTGGGAATTTCCATGTCCAATTTTTCATAATCTTTTGCAATGGACCTTATTGCTGTGGTCATGGTTTGGACACCCCTGCAAAACCGCCCGTAATTCCCGCCCCGGCAGGCAATTCACCACATCCCCCCGGGTCAGCCAGCCTTTACGCGCCACACCGGCGCCCAGTCGCAAAAAGGCCGCATGCTCGTTACGATGCGCATCCGGATTGATCACACACTTGACCCCCTGGCTTTTGGCATAGACCCAGTGGCGCCAGTCCAGATCGAACCGGTGCGGATTGCAATTCAACTCCAGCCACGTCCCGGTCGCCGCACAGGCATCGATCACTGCCCGCACATTGATCGGATACGGCTCCCGCTCCAGCAACAGACGACCCGTAAGATGACCGATCATGTGGACGAACCTGTTCTCCACCGCCCGAATCACCCGCTTGGTGTTTTCCGCCTCGCTGCCCGAAGGCACATGCAGGCTGGCCACCACCACGTCCAACTGCGCCAATACGTCATCCTCAAAATCCAAACGGTCCCTCAAAATATCCACCTCGCTCCCGGTCAACAAGCGAAATTCGCCGCCCGCCGCCGCGGTTTTTTCATTCAGCTCGCGGATCTTCAAGATCTGTTCGCGCAACCGGCCCGCATCCAGCCCGTTGGCTTGCACGGCCGATTTGGAATGGTCCGTGACCGCCCAATATTCGAGCCCCAAAGCCTCCATGCCGGCCGCGATTTCCTCCAGGGAATTCCGTCCGTCACTCCAATTCGAGTGATTATGCAAGGCGCCCTTGAGGTCGGTCCACTCGACCAATTTAGGCAGCTCATTCGCTTCCGCCGCGGCAAATTCGCCGCCGTCCTCGCGCAATTCCGGCGGCACGTACGCCAGCTCCAATTTTTGAAAAATCTCCGCCTCGTCCTGGCAGGGTTCCCGCAGACCCGGGTCGCGGGTTTCCTCCGCGGACCGAAACAGGCCATATTCATTCAGCCGCAGCCCGCGCTGAATCGCGCGTTGCCGCATCACAATGTTGTGCTCCTTGCTGCCCGTGAAATAAGCCAGCGCAAACGGGTATTCCGCGTCGCTCACCACCCGCAAATCGCACTGGATGCCGCTCTCCAAAATCACGCTGGCCTTCGTGTCGCCCCGCGCCAGCACCTTGAGCATCCCCGGTTGCGACACGAAAAACTCAATCACCTCCGCCGGTTTTTTCGACGACGCCAGCAGGTCAATGTCGCCAATGACCTCCTTGAAACGGCGCAGGCTCCCCGCCGCACCGCAACGGATCACCTCCCGGTGTTCCCGCAGTCGTGCCACCAGCGGCTCCGCGGCCGACAGCGCGCGGCTCAGCAAATGTTTGCTCGCATACCTCCGCCGCCGATCGATGCCTTCGAGGATATTCACCTGCGTCTTCTCCCCAAAACCGTCCAGCTCAGCCACCCGCCCGGTCCGGCATTCCGCCTCCAGTTTTTCAATGGAATCCACCCCGAGCTTTTGGTTCAGCGCCTGGATTTTCTTCGGTCCCAAGCCCGGGATTTGCAGCATTTCGGTCAAGCCCGCCGGCAGTGAAGCCTTCAGTTCCTCGTAATATTTCAATCTCCCCGTCTCCACCAGCTCCGTGATTTTCTGCTCCAGCGCCTCGCCAATCCCCTTGATCCGGCCAAGCCGTTTTTCCGCCACCAGCTTTTCGAGGGGCTCACCCAGACCCTGGATGGTGCGCGCCCCGTTGGCATAGGCCCGCGTCTTGAACGGATTTTCACCCTTCAATTCCAAAAGGGTGCCGATCTCCAGCAATATTTCGGCAACTGTATCTTTGTCCATGCCCCCAATAGTGAAATGCCCGATCGCAAAATTCAATGGTTTTAAGCTTTTAGGCCCCCCTTCAGCCGGGCTTGACCCCGTGCCGTTATTTCAAAGCTTTCCCTTGGTGCTCGGCAGTTCCCCGGCAATCCGCGGATCGTGCCGGCGGGCGGCGTCCACCGCCCGCGCAAAGGCCTTGAATAGCGCCTCCACAATATGGTGGGGCTCATCGCCGTAAAGCAATTCGAGATGCAAATTGCACCGCGCCTCGTTGCAGAAGCCCTGGAAAAACTCCCGCGCCAGCCCAAACCGAAAGGCGCTCGACGCGTCTTGTCGCTTCTCCTCATCCGTAATTTTCTTCATCCCAAACTTGTCCAGCCCGCGCCAGACGAGATGGGGCCGGCCACTGAAATCCACCACGCAACGCGCCAGGCATTCGTCCATCGGCACATACGCTTCCCCGGCCAGCCTGGCGGGCGCGGGCCATGGGTTTCCAGGATGAAATCCGTGACCATACCGGCGAATGCCCCGTTTGTCGCCCAGGGCTTCCGCAAATCCCTGGCCCAGCGCCAGACCGCAATCCTCAACCGTATGGTGGGCGTCCACTTCCAGGTCGCCGTCGCATCGCAGGTCCAGATCCACGGTCGCATGCTTGGCGAACAGGATGAGCATGTGGTCGAAAAATGGCAGGCCGGTTTTGATCCTCGACCGGCCTTTGCCGTCCAGGTTGAGCCGCAGGGAAATCCGGGTTTCGAGCGTATGCCGTTTGAGCGTGGATTGCCGTTTCATGGCGGAAATTAAACCAGAACCGCGCGGGAAAGACCAAGCGAATTGCCGGCTCAAAATAGCGGCTTGAGCAGGGGATTCAATTCCTGGCCAAGCTTCGAATTCAACAGGTTAATTCGATCTTGCAGGGGCTCGCGCGTGAGCGAAACTTTTTTCGCCGCCTCCAGCCACTCAATCGCCCGGGGCAAATTGCCCGCATTCTCCTCCAACTGCGCCAGATGCGTGCTGAGTTGCTCCATCGAAAGCTTGTCACCACTTTGCGCCGGCGCCAGATTCGTCGGCCGGGTGATCCAGTCCGCCACCAGTTCCCGGATGGGGCGATTCCCCCCGGTGATGGACGGATCCAGCTGGAGCCAGTAACGCACCCCCTGCTCCCAGACATTCCGGGCGCCTTCATGGTCATGGTAGCTTTCTTCGTAAAGCCGGCCCATTTCATAAAGAATTTCATGGCTCTTCGGACAGTTGCGCAGGCCTTCGTGCAACACCGCGTTGGCTTCCGCCACATTTCTCATCCGGGACCACAGCCAGTAGGCGGTCACCGTGTACGTCTGGACATTATCCGGATCCAGATCGGCCGAAAGCTTGAGCCAGGGCAGGATCTCCCCCACCTTCTCGCTGCCGCTCAAATCATCCGGACTGTCCTCATCCAAATGGGTGTGCCGGTTCGGAAAAAAATGGCGCCCAAACCGGTCGATCCAATTGCGCGGCGGACCGAGAAAACCATGCTCATCACCCTCGTTCTTGCTGTTGACCGCGCCGGTGTCGGCCGCAATGTGAGCGGTTTGAAACGCGGATTTATTGTCGAACATGCTCGGATAATACCCGCTGTGATAATACTCATCCGCCTTGGTGAAAAACTGGCTGGCAAACAACCGGCGGCTGTCGCCCAGCACAACATTCAATATATCGCCCGTGGAACGGCTGCCGCGCCAGCCCAGAAACTCCGGCCCCAAATGCGCCGCCATCCCGAAACACGCGACCAGCAGCGCGATCGCCAGCAGCAGGTTGGTCCGCATCGAAGTCATCGCTTTAATTTACCGCCTTGCGCCGGAATACCAGACACGCACTGATGATAAAAACCGCCATGTAAAAAGCCCCATACAACCCCGCCAAACCCACATACTCCCAGTCCACCGGCGGCCAGTCGTGGATGATCAGGTCGCGCAGGTCGTAGAATTCCAAATGCGGCAGCGCGTAATAAAAAATGTAGGCCACGGTCCGGAACGGTTCCGGCCGCGTCACCGCCACCTGGTCCAGATGCCGGGCGACGAACAGGATGCCCGCAATCACCACCGCACAGATCGTCGCATTGGACGAAGGCGCGGCAAAGACCAGCGATCCCAGCAGGGACATCGACACCACGATGCCCAGCAGGCACCAGTGCATCAGGGCCGCCTGAACATAATTCTCCAGCGGCCAGTGATGCTCGCGGCTCGCGGCCAGCGCGCCAAAAAACACATAAAAACAAAGCAGGGTAAGGCCGCAGGCCAGCCAGCATCCCAAAAATTTGCCGGCCACCAGCTCCGTGCGGCTGAGCGGCTTGGCCAGCAGCGGAATCAGCGTGCGATTCTCCCGCTCCGCCGGAATCTGCCGCGCCGTGGTTGTGATCGCAATGACCAGCGAGGAAATCCAGATCAACAGCAGGCTGATCTCCTTGAGGTAACGCGCGATATGCGTGTCGTCATAGATATTGACCGAGGCCATGACCAGGCAGATCAACACCGTCACAATGAACAGCACATAAAAATCCTTCCGCCGGTAAAGTTCCTTGACCACGACCCCGGCCACGGCGATTGCGTTCTTCATGGCAGAATGGCGGGTTGGGGTTTGTATCCGATGAGGTCCAGAAACGCGTTTTCTAAATTTTGATGGTTTCCCCTTATCTCCGCCACGCGGCCTACCGCCCGCAACTCGCCCTGGTGAATGATCGCCACCCGGTCACATACCGACTCCACCTCCCCCAGTTCATGCGAGGAAAAAAACACGGTCTTGCCCTCGCCCTTGAGCCGTTGGATGATTTCCCGAACCTTCATGCGACCCAACGGATCCAAGCCGCTGGTCGGTTCATCCAGGATCAGCAAATCCGGGTCGTTGATCAATGCCTGCGCCAGGCCAACCCGCTGCTGCATGCCTTTGGAATATCCCTTGATGGGCCGTTTGGCCGCCGGTTCCAACTCCACCAGTTTCAGCAATTCCGCAATCCGCCGGTCCGTCGTGGCGCGCGACAACCCGAATATCCGGGCATAAAATCGCAACAATTCCTCGGCCGTCAAAAATTTGTAATAATAGGTCAGTTCGGGCAGGTAACCAATGCGCTGCCGGGCAATGGGCTGGCGGACGTCAATCCCAAATAGGTAGGCCGCGCCGCTGGTGGGTGGCACAAATCCCAGCAACACGTTCATCGCCGTCGTTTTGCCCGCGCCATTGGGCCCCAGAAACCCGAATACTTCTCCCGCGGAAACCTCCAGATCCAGACCATTCACCGCCACCTTGGTGGCCTGTCTCATTTCCCGGCTGCGGTATTCTACCCGGAGTTTTTCGGTTTTCAGAATGATGCTCATGTGCCGTCTTTGCCGCCGTTGATCATGTTGCCATGTGGATGCGCCTTCGTTTTACCGCTAAAGCCTGACGTGAATCAATACAATATTAAGGGTTTTGAAAGGCCATCCGGAACGGTTGCCGCTGTTCGTAATGCTCCAGCCGCCGCTCGATGTTGGTGACATCCTCCGCGTCGCCGCCGGCCCGCGCCGCGGCCAGCGCCTCCCGGGCCCGCTGCACCGCCTCGTCAAAACGACCGGTTTCCGCGCAAGCCATCGCCAGGGTGTCCAGTACCACCGCCTGCCCTCCCGCCAGCCCGTCCGCCCGTTGCGCCAGTTCCAGCGCCTCGCTGCCGTTGCGTCCCGCGGAATTCCGGTCCGCCGCCAGCACCCGGGCGGTATAAAGCAAGAGGCCCAGATTATCAGGCTCCCGCCGCAATGCCTCGTTAAATTGCGCCACGGCCTCGCCATCGCGCCCCAGTTTCAATAATGCCCTGCCCAGCTGGTAATGCGGTGCCGCCGCGCCCGCGTCCAGCCCCGCCGCCACCGAAAACTCGCTCGCCGCCTCGTCGTAACGCCCCAACTCCCCAAGCACCACCCCCAGCCCAATGCGGGATTCCGCGGATTTTTTATCCAGTTCCACCGCCTGGCGACAGTACTCCAGCGCCTCCGCCGGTTTGCCTTCATCGCTGAGTATGCGTCCAATATTGTGGTAAACTTCGTGTCGGCGCGGGTCCAATACCAGCGCCCGCTGATATTCCAAAAGCGCTTCGTCCAGTCGATGGTCCTCCTGCAATGCCTCCCCCAGATTCAGCCGCGCCCCGGCACTGTCCGTCGCCACCGCCAGATCCCGCGTGAACAGGATTTCACTGTTGCGCCAGTAACCGATTTGCTTTTCGGTCACCGCCACGCAAACGCCCAGCCCCAGGATGGCTGCCGCCGCCAGCCAGCGCCTGACCCAGGGATGGCGCTCTCCGCACTCCGCCAGCGCCCAAACCCCGGCCAGGAAAATTCCAATCAGCGGAAAATAGGTGTACCGGTCCGCCAGCGCTTGGTCGCCCACCTGCACCCACCCAATCACCGGCACCAGCGTCCCCAAATACCACAGCCAGCCCACCGCCAGATACGGTCGCGCCCCGGCTCGCCACCAGACCAGTCCGGTGATCCCCAACAAGACCGCCGCCGCCAGCCCCACCACCGGCCACGCCGGCTGGATTAAGGGGTAAAATACCGCCAACCGCGCCGGCCAGACCGTCATGTGGAGGTAAGCCGCATAGGCGGTAATCACGTTTTCCAGGCGCAGCCCCAATGAATATTTTGCCAGCGGCGCCATCGCCTCGGCCCGCTGCGCCAAAACCGTAATCACGCAGACCGCCCCCGTAAGCAAGAAAAATGGCAGCTTTTCCGCCAGCAGCCAGCCCGCCGCGCAGTTTCGTTGCAGCGGCCACCAATCCAGCAATAACATCACGCAGGGCACGGTCACCAACATGGGTTTGGCCATCAATCCCAGGGCCAGGAAAACGACCGCCAGCCAATACGCGCCCGTGCCAGCCAGCCTTCCGGTCGCGCCGGCGGCCTGCACCGCTTCCACGTAGGCTAACAGCGTCAGCAGGGCAAAAAACGTGCTCAAAACGTCTTTGCGCTCCGCAATCCACGCCACCGATTCCACATGCAACGGATGCCAGGCAAACAAGGCGGCCACCGTCGCGCTGGCCCATTTCGCCCCGGTCAGTCGCAGCCATAAACCAAATAACAATCCGGCATTCGCCGCATGAATCAGCACATTGACCAAATGATGCCCCGCCGGATTAAGCCCAAACAGCCCGCAGTCCACCATGTGCGACAGCCACGTCACCGGATGCCAGTTGCTGGCATGCCAGGTCCCCAATGCCCACTGAATGCCCGGCCACGTAAGGCCTTGCTGCACCACCCGGTTTTCCGTGACGTAATCCTTGTCGTCGAGATTGACGAAGCCATTCCTTGTCGCCGGTAAATAAACCAGCAGCGTGGCCAGCACCAGCCACCACCCGAGGAAACGAGCGCGAAACATGCGCTGCGTTATAAACGGTTTGCGCGGCGCGGGAAAGCATCAATCCAAGCGCCGCCGCCCACCCCGGCCCCCCAAGGAAAATGACGCCAGGCCGCAAGCCTTGCGCCGTGGACCAGATTGTTAATACACATGCGGCGGGGAAACCGTCTTCCCCACCGAACACGACACCTGCGGGTCGGATCCCACCGGCCCCACCGTGTAATTGCCCCCCGCCGGACAAGGTGGTATCGAGCTGCTGGCGTTCAGCCGGAAATAGGGGGTCAGGTCCGACGGATAGTTGATCGTGGACCCCACGCTCTTGCCTTTTTCAATGGCAAACTGCGCGGCCGCCGAATCAATCTGCCGCAGGTTGTTGATGCAGGCATTGGCCTGTGAGCTGGTCCGGGCCGACATGAAGTTGGGAATCGCAATCGCTACCAATATGCCGATGACCGCGCATACAAGCATGATCTCCAACAAGGTGAACCCGCCCAGATGGTGTTTTGCCGGTGTTGTTTTCATAGTTCTTTTTACGGTGTGAACAACCAACCGGCAGATTATATAATAACGAAACGTTCACAGATTGCCGATTGGAACCGCAATAATAGGAAAAGCAGCTTTTGTACCACCCAAAACCGCTGAAAAAAACCAGGCATCGCGATTCACACCTTTCCCTTCAACCAACTTAAATTCAGTTAGTTGCAAGGCCGGCTGGGCAAACGCCAGCGCCGCCACATCATTCTTGCCCGCCACGAAAACCGCCCCGTTGCCAGACACCGCCAAAATAAATGACGCAAGGTTGACCGCCTTGCGCCGTGCTTCCCAGGCAATCTGCTTTACTGCACGTGGCTCGGGGTAACCGAGTTCCCCAAGGAACATACCACCGAGGGTATGCCCCCCACCGCTGCCACCGTGTAACTCCCGCCCGCCGGACATGGCGGTATCGCACTGGAGCTGTTTAGTTTGATATACGGGGTCAGATCCGACGGAAAGTTAATCACCGCCCCCACGGTTTTGCCCTTTTCTATGGCAAACTCCTGGGCCGCCGAATCGATCTGCCGCATGTTGTTGATGCAGGCGCTGGCCTGCGAACTGGCACGGGCTTTCACGAAGTTTGGAATCGCGATCGCAGCCAGCAGGCCAATGATGGCCACCACGATCAAAATCTCCACTAACGTGAACCCGACTGGATGAACTTTTGCCCGAATCACTCTCATAGTTTTATGGCAGCGTGAACTTCATCAGGCAGTTAATATATATTATAATGACGATCTTACTCGAAAATCGCCTGATGAGACCGCAACTTCTACTAGCATTTTTAGTGCCAAAAAATTTGACACTTTCCAAACTGGCTCATTCTAAGACTCTGGACGCGACAAAAAAACACCCCGATGCGTCGCATCGGGGTGTTTGAAAAGGAACTAAATCCGGATTCTATTACGGCAGGTAGTGACCAGGCGTCACCGTGTTGCCCAACGAGCAGGTCGGAGTCACGCCGACCGTCGCTTCAGTGTAGGTGCCGCCAGCCGGACACGGAGGAATGCTGCTCGACGCGTTCAGCTTGATGTACGGCGTCAAGTCCGTGGGGAAGGTGATGGCGGAACCAGAGGTCTTGCCCTTTTCCAGAGCGAACTCATTGGCAGCCGCGTCAATCTGACGGAGGTTGTTGATGCAGGCGCTGGCCTGCGAACTGGCACGCGCTTTCACGAAGTTCGGAATCGCGATCGCAGCCAGCAGGCCGATGATGGCCACCACGATCATAATTTCAACCAGGGTGAAGCCCGCTTTCCGCATGTTCTTGGTCTGTTTCATTACTTTACTTTCTCAAAACGTGGTGGAACAACGCGGCAAGCGGGTTTATTGATGATTACAATTTGTTCTCTTTATTGCTTGCCGCAACCACAGAGTAAAAAGGATAAAGCAATCCAAGTGCCAATGTCCAGTCCAAAATGCCGTATTTGCTCCTTGTCCAATAACTGCCTAAAAATGAGCATTTTGTTGCCCCAAAACAAAAACCAAAACGCCTCCAAGCCTGCCAGACCTAATTTTGCCGCCAATTATTGCACACTAATGAGACAGTCTGTCCTCTTGTTGGGACAAATTAGACAGTTTCTTCCCTTCAATCATAAGCTTTCCGATCCACGCTTTTGCCTTCCTCCCCCACATTCACCCGATGGGATGGTTACCTCTCATTCCGGCTTATGCTCTCCTCCAGATGGTTTTTAAATAGGCCGGCTCGGCTCGACTCACCGGAAAATCCGGCGGTTGCGGCACATAATGCCCCTGCCATTCAGTCTTCTCAGTCTGCTTGCCCGGTAACACGCGCTTAAGCGTCGCCGCAAAGTCCTCGGCCGGCCAGCCAGCCGCGTTGGCACACGCCAGCAATACGCCTCCCGGCTTTATCACCCGCCTCGCCGCCGCCACCAAGTCCCCCAATTGACGCTCCACGCGAAAAACCCCGGATTCCTTTGATTGCGAAAAGGTCGGCGGATCCAGCACGATCACATCGAAGCGCCGGCCTTTTTTTTCCAGCCGCCGCAGCCAGTCAAAAGCATCCCCACGAATGAAATCATGTTCCGCCGGATTCAACCCGTTCAGGACAAAATTCCGCCGGCCCCAATCCAGATATTTCCGGGATAAATCCAGGCTCGTCGCCCGCGCCCCCGCTTTCGCCGCGCAGACGGAAAAGCCGCAGGTATAGGCGAATACATTCAGCATCTCGGGCCTCACCCCGCCAACCGCCTCGGGCAACCGAAAATCGGACGCCACGTGCCCCGTCAAAAATCTTCGGCGATTGTCCCGCTGATCCAGGAACAAACCCACCGAATATCCCTCGCGGAAACTGAGTTCAAACCGGACGCCGTTCTCCACCACCTCAAACGCCGCCGGCGCCGCTTCGCCCCAAACCAGTTGCGGCGAGGCCTCCGCCATCGTCGTGCGCCTGACCTGCCGGGACAGCACTTTGTGGTACCCGCCCCGAACGGCGAAGGTCCCGCCCAGCCGCTTCAATTCCTCCAGTTGTCTTCCGTTCAACGGCCCCTCCGCCTGCGACAGCAAATACTCCCCCACCCGGTCCACCCACCATCCCGGCCAGCCGTCACTCGCGCCGTGTACCAGCCGATACGCATTCGTCAACCCCGGCTCAATCATGGCCGCCCGCAGCGCCAGCCGCGTATCCTCCTCAAAATTCAGCGGCGCCCCCAGCAACATCGGCGCGTCCGTCACCGGATGCGCAAACCCAATCTCGGCCGCGTGCAGAAAAACCCGCGACGAGGTCGTACCGCCATATAACGTATCGCCCAGGATGGGAAAACCATTTTCCGCCGCATGCACCCGAATCTGATGGGTGCGTCCAGTGAGCGGTTCGGCCCGAACCAGCCTCAATCCGGCATTTTTCACCAGCCCCTTGGCATCCGCCACTGGAATAAACCGCGTCTCGGCCGGCTCGCCGCCCGGGCGGCTGGCATACTTGTCCCCCACCCGGACCAGCAGGCTTTTCGCCGTGAACGCCGACCGCGGAACCGCGCGCTCCGTCAATAACATATATTGTTTGCGCACCCGCCGGCCGGCAAACTGCTCCGTCAGGGAACGGTTCGCCGCCGGCGTCTTGCCGAAGATCATGATTCCGCTGGTTTCCTTGTCCAAACGATGCAGGATGGCCAGCGTCGCCCAGCGCGGCTCGCGCTGTTTCAACCAGTCATAAATGCCCTCCCCCGCATACCGTGATGGCGCGTGCGTATTCCAACCCGCCGGCTTGTTTACCGCCAGCAGATGCTCATCCTCAAAAATAACGCACGGAAGCATGGGCCATGAAATCATTTTCCCTCCCCGTTTTGAAGCCCGAAGTATCGTTCAACCCGGCCCCCAAAGACCCGCCAGCCCGCTTGCCCCTTCCCGACACTTCATCCTGGCATGGTCCGAAACACCGCCAACAACAAGGCATTAATCGCCGCCTGGTGTCCGGCATCGCCCGGCACGGTCTGGATGCTGAATACTTCCTCGCCCACCTGAAACGAAAGCTTGTTGTCCGGTGATAGCACCACATATTCAATCCGCTTGAAAGCAAAACGCCGCGTGCCCAACGCGGCATTTTCATAGAACTCCACGCATTCCGGCTCCACGCTCAGATAATGCTTCGCGAAGAGTTTGTTATGCGAGATCTTCCAGGCCATCGGTTATCCCTTCTTGAACAAATTCCGCACCTTGCCCCAAACCTTCCCCCCCGCTCCCGACTCGCCAGACGGGGCGCAGGCGGCGCAAACATGAATGTTTCCAGGCATCAGCGTGTCACAAACGTCACACATCGGGACGCCACACAATTGGCAGATCCGGGTGGCCGCCACCCCGGGATGTTGCCGGCAGTTGCGGGTCTGCTCGCCCGGCTTGACCCCGGGATTTCCGCCGCGCACCACCGGTTGCGGAGCTCGCCGCCCCGCGCAAGCCGGACACAGCCGGCTGCCGTTCTCCTGCGGGAGCGCGCATAAATCACAAATCGCAACCTGGCAACGACGGCAGGAATACATCGCCGGCAGGTTGTCATGGTTGACGCAGTTGGTCACCCGGCGCGAAACCACCGCCGCGGGCGGCGCCATCGCCCCCAACATTGCCGCGGGTTTCGTGGCCGACGCGGGCGGACTCTCCGGCGACGGCTTCGCCGCCGCCGCCACCGCCGCTGCTGCCACCGCCGCCGCCGCCGGCGAAATGGTCGGCGAAACCACCGCCGACACTTCCCGCCAAAAAAGTATTTTGTAATGCCCGCCGTGCACCGTGCATCGTGCCTCCCCGTCGCGCAC
>Ga0182016_10006556_pt1 | contig 12182 bp, 18 predicted proteins | sample 712S2MmetaG_FD_120491 | JGI IMG/M metagenome (GOLD analysis project Ga0182016, IMG submission 120491) | Permafrost microbial communities from Stordalen Mire, Sweden - 712S2M metaG | ecosystem: Environmental > Terrestrial > Soil > Wetlands > Permafrost | place: Sweden: Stordalen | collected...
AGCCTTTCTGCAGCCCGGAAACAGATGCACTTCGATGCTTGTGGAGCGGGCGCAAGCCCGCTCCACCTAAAGAACGTCACCTTTAAGTGCCTAGTCGTCAGACCAATCCGGGTCTGCCGGATCGATTCCGCGACAACGCAGTATCCATCCGTAAAGCAATATCGGCCAGATCAGGAACATCGCCGGCGCCGCCAGCAGAGCGAGCATCCGGGCTTCGGGCGACCAGCGCAGAAAGAAGCAGTCCCGGCGGGGAGCAAAAATCAAAACCACCGGAAGAGCAGCAAGAAAGGCCACAGAACATGCGAATAATGCCTGATCAAGGAGCGGAAGCTGGCAGAAGAATTCCAACTCATTCATTAGTACCTCCAGAAGTGTAGAAAAACCGGTAGAGGATTAGGGAGAAATCAGATAGTGCTTTCCTTCTCTCGATTGAGGTCGACTTGCCTCGACTCAAGGGGCTGCATCGCCCCATCATGGACGGCCGCTCGACAGAGTTGTGCCTCAGGGCTCAGGTCCAGAGCCGTACATTTTCCTGCGTAGCACAGCTGCGACGGTATCCAATGCAGGTTGTTCGTTTTCTCGACCTCGTAGATGCCAGATTGGATGTCTACCTCTATTAGCACCCAGTGTGGCTTATATATCTGGTTCTCGATGAGGTAGCCGAAGTCGCTGGCGAGCTGCCGTGCGCGCAGTCTGTGACCGAGAACGTCGATCAGAATGGCGTAGGCAACCTGCCGACTCCACGAGTACACCTCGTGTTCACTCACATCAATCCTGGTACCGTAGTCCGAGTCGATGCCTGCTTTCTGGCGCCACACCTCCTGAGTGGGCATTCCGATATAAGTCACATGTTCAACTTTGACGGGTTTTGGGTCGTGCACGCGTTCCGCACGGAGGGCCTCTGCAAGTCCTTCCGGGACGCGGCCATATATAGATGCTCGCGTGACGACGATTTCCGCGTCGCGAATCAGGCCATTAAGTTCTGCGCTCGCCTTCCCCGATCCAAGCCATTCGCTCAGTTGCAGAGTTCCAGTCGCGTCTGTCCTCCTCACCTGGACAAAATAACTATCGATCAGCGCATCGTAGCCTAGGTCAATCCTGCCGAAATTGCTAGGTATCTGGATAGAGCTCATTCGGCCTCCTCACTGTAAGGAAACTCACCGATGCGGCTGGCGTTGCCTTCGCCGTTAATCTTCGGGCAGGTTGTTGGGAAGGCCATCGTTACCAGGGTCAGCATCATCGCAACGCAGTCATCGTCGTCTCGGGCTAGACAGTCATCCACCCACGTGAACGTGAGCGGTGGATCGCCCACCGGGTCCTTATTCATAGCCCTCACATATTCTTGGTCGAGGTATTCCATTGCCTCATCGATGAATGGTTCCAGCTGCCCCGATAGTTTTGCTCGTTCAGACGCGGAAAAGATGTGGAAACCAGGGTTCGCGGCCCGCCTTGCTTCTTCGCGCATGGGGCAGAGAATCTTCTCTCGTGTAAAAGTGCAAGCTGCCCCAGCGGAGCTTCGATGGTAGTGTTCCGAAGGGAAATTCACGATAGACCTCACGTTCTGTCCTCCAAAGCAAACCGGCCCGCCGCGTCTATGCCTTCGGGCAACGAGCGGCGGGCCGCGGGTTAGTTGTGGATTGATTCAGTGCAGTTCAGGACGTTTTGGGAGAACACCGTAGCACTCGCTGTCACTTCACTAAACGTCTGCCTTGATAACGGAGACTGCGCGTTGCAACAACGCGCCAAAGCAAGGGGCGATAATGTCGCGCCGCAGGCGGACTGCGATCATTTCGCGTCCTCTGATTGAGTCAAGAGACGCTGGCTGACAATGCCGAGCGCGGGTCAGTGGCTGGGATTCAACGACGGTCGAGTTGGCCCCAGCCAAGAGTTGATTCCGCATTTAGAGGCCGGCTATCTTGGACTTCGGCCCTTCGCCGGGACAGTTCGAGCGTCGAACCAGGGAACTCGGCCTCGAAGGCCTCGGCAAACTCGCGGTAGATCGCTCTGCCCATCTCATCCTTCCGGCCCGGAGGAGCATTACGCAAGCGGGCCCTAATTAGCTGCCGCATGCGAAATCGGTTGCTCTTTTCGGCGGCCGCCTTGTTGCGTTTGTTCTTATCGGCAGCCTCTTTACGGGCCGCACGAAATCTGTCAAGCGCCTGCCGTACAACCTCGCGGGCATCCGCGAAGCTGCCTGAGAAACTCCTGCCCAACAGGTCGTCGACTACCGTGTCGTACTTCCTTTCGGTCGGATCGTTTACCTCTTCGATGAGAGCGGCGAGGCGAAACTCACCCAATGTAGCTGCCTTTTCGGCCGCATTGATGATGTGGTCGAGAGTGGAATAGGATCGGTGAATGTGCAGTGCCAGAAACCTGCCTACAGGCATCCAGTTCTGCTCAGACTTGCACCGTAGCCGAATTTTGGCGGCGGCGAGGCCGAAGTCCAGGCGATTGAGTTGTAGGCCGGTCAATGCACGGAGTAACAAATCGATGTCTTTCGCGAGGCCCTCCAGCGTCCCGCTCGCGGCAAGTACGGCGCTCTCGATGATTACTTTCAGATTTCTAATTTTTACAAGTCTCTTGATTTCTTCAATATCCATTGCATCCTCTCGATTTCCGCCTGTTCGTTGGCAGGCTGCGAGCGCTTCCGCTCCAATCGGCACCAAAATTGGTGGTTGTTCGTACTTCGCATTTTCCGTGAGGATGGGATCGTTAAACAGGTTCACGGGAAACAAAAATGACGGGTAACTTGGGCAGGGACGCAGACTGTGCGGGACCGCTATTGCGATGGGCGGTATGGAGGGACAAGAAGCTGCTTCGCCTCCAGAACGAGATCGCTAGTTACGAATTGCTCATCGTCGATGAACTGGGCTTCGTGCCTCTATCCAAGACCGGTGGTTTCCGGGTGCAGCTCGGTTGCAGACTTCAGATTGAACCGCTCATCAAACATCTTAGGGATTCAAACCGGGCGTTTCTGCCGTTGAGAGCGGCTGGCGGCCAGTCGAATGCAAAGTGAGCCGAGGCTCAACCGTGGGGATACTTCAACTCGTTCACCTCGTCTTGGGCAGCCTCGATCACCCATTTCGGGTCAGACGCGAGTAGATCCGCCGGCTTCTGGCCATCCAGGAAGCTGTTCAGGCCGACAAACCAGGAGGCCATCCCCCACGAGGTTTCACGATCAAAAACGCGGCTCAAAATCCGGATGGCATCGGCGACGGCCGGATAGGGCCGGTATCCCTCGGCCGGATTGAGCGCGAACAGGGCGAAGTAATCGACGCCCTCGTGCCGGATCGACAGTATCCGGCCATCAGCTGCCCACTGATCGAGATCGTGCCGGATCTCGTTGGTATCGCGATCGGCCATGATCGCGAGTTGGCCTGCCGAACGCATTTCGCCAAGCACCACCCGCCGCATCTCTTGTTGCATGGCCGCCAATATCGCTTGTCCCCGCTCAGTGGATGTCGTCTTCGCGTCTGGTTTCATACGCCTCCTTCGGACCGGACAGCGTCTCGAAGTGCTCGGCTTTCAAGATACCGCCATGGCCCATCGTCAAATCAGCATTTCGCACCGAGATCACGAACGAGAGCTGCATTGTTTGACCGAACTGATTCCGGAGAGTCACCCAAAGAGGGCCCGACGCGATCCGTTCTAAGTCGCGTTATAAACGGGCTATGTCATGAATGAACGTTTCCGCCGGAGCTGTCAGCAGGCCAGAATCGCTATTGGAGATAATGCCGTACACTTCTGTTTTTATTGCAGTGGCCAGAACATACTCCCAGCGAAATGGTATGCCATAGTAGCCATTGGCCTCGCGCAGGGTAGGGTCGATGACCTGCCCGTCGGGGTCGATGCACCACGCGTGTTCAAAATAATTGTTCTCTTTCCAGCACCAGCCTTCGACGTAGATCATGCGGGGGTTCCTGTCGGCGAATGCGTAGGAATTCATGTAGCACTGCTTGCGCGTGGCTCGACGACCGGCGAAGGTCCGCTCTCCGATGTACCATGCCCTGCCATGCTCCAGGATCAGCGAAGGAATCGCTCTGTAGTAATTCATTGGCTCGATGGGCCGGTCGTGGTATGTGCGCAGCCAGGCAATGATGTTATTGATGGCCCGATCCTGCAGTTCTAGCGTGGGGACAGCCATAAGGTTCTCTCCTAGTTCAAAGAGGCATTTCTCCGCTGCAGTCTCACCGTAACGATGAATTTGCGTCCGGCTGGACGCTACGATCGCAAGGAGGCGGTGAACCTATTCGACCCTAAAACGATGGTCGAAGCCGGACCGTGGTCTCTGATGAGCATCAAGATTTGATGGGTCGCGTTAAACGCCTCGGCGGTGCAACTCCTAAGATTTCCGTTACGGTCCGTCAGCTTGATTTTGCGACTTGCTGTCATCCGCCTGTTTACAGGCACGACATGCCCGAGAACGTGCGCCTGATGGATTGCAGCACCGAACCGCTCACCGTCAAAAATAGTATGGAAAGAAACCGTTGGGATGATGCGGCGAACTTCGGCAGTAAACTGTTTGCCTTCCCCAGGGACAACCGGTTCCAAGACCAGCAGACAACAGGCATGAAGGCTCGTCGAAACATACCTTCGGAAGGCCGCATAGTTTGAGGCCCCATACTTCTTCGCCAAATCGATCGGTACTTTCATACCGAATGCCGACTGGTGGGCTTCATCGGCGAACACATTGCCCTGAAACAGCACTTCCGCGGCGAAGACATTGGCTTCGCGCTCGAAGAGGTCGGTAATGTCGGGATTGAGGTATTCTTCCCCGTCCTGCATCAGCGAATAGGCCTTCTTCTGATGAGGAAGAAGGCCATGCCCGGCTTCGTGCAGTTTGATAAAAGGCACGCGGATTGGGGGCGTGCCTTTATCTATCAGAACAATGTTATCTCCGGGATGGATCATCGCGAGAATCTTGCTTAGGGCGGATTTAATGGTTGTGATCTTTGCCTTTGCGGACCGCATGAACTGGGCGATGACACCCTCGTCGAGCAGGTTGTCATCGACCACCGTCAGCTTGGCCGCTGCCATGAGGCGGTCAACGGGAGTAGGGAAGATATGTAAGGCCGACGCTTCTTTGAGAAGAAGCGCGGCGTGCTTTTCGACTGTTGCCATTTGGCTGGGATCAAGGGAACAATCGTTCGGACGGGTCATTTCTTCCGCGTTTTTCGAATGAAGGCCAGATACTCTATCAACGCGTCCTCCTCTTCCTTACTTAGATCGCCAATGGCAAATGTCGCGACTTTACCCTGCCGGCGTCCTCCGTCGGCTACCGTCGTTGCAATGTACCCGGCCCTCTTCATCAGATCCTCGTAAGACGTCTTGTAGACGCTTGCCAGGGCGTGAAGAATGTTCGGCGACGGCTTGGTGATCTTGTCATTTTCGAGTTGACTGAGATAGGCGTTCGAGACCTCTTTGTCCGTTGCTTCTTCTACTTGGCGCAGACTCAAACCTGAGGCGGTGCGCAGGCGAGCGAGATGACTCCCGAGAGTGGATTCGGGAGATCGGCTATCGCCGACCTTTTTCATGCAGTTCCTCCAGATAGTGCCTTACAACTTCGCCCTGATTCTCTGCCTATTTGCAGCTTACGTCAAGCGTCGCTAAGGCAATGCTTGACAAACTTAGCAGTGCTAAGTTATGGTTGGTAGCGAGGCTGCAGTCAGGGCCGAACGCCAGAGAGAGGGAAAAACCATGAGTGACGAACTGGAACGGGCTGAGGCCCACCTGCACAGCGCCGAAGGAGAGTTGCACAAGGCCGAGCATGAAGAAGCAGTGGCAGTCCGGAAGATTGAGGCCGCCGTCGAGGAAATCAAGGAAGCCGAGGAACACCGGGTGATCCACTTCACCGTGGACGGTGAACCGCACAAGACGGATAAGCGGGAGTTGACCCCGGACGAGATCATCCGCAAGTACGGGGAACGTGATCCAGCGAAGAATTACCTGGTTCAGATTGTCGGTGGCCAGAAGGAGAGCTATCAGGGCAAGGGCGAGATCCCGATAGAGATGCGCGATGGGATGCGGTTTCAAATCATCTGTGTCGGTCCGATGACGGTGTCTGATGGTTCCCGCTAGCGGCGCACTCACGCTCTTCATGAATGGGCTGCGAGCCATAGGCTTTCAGCCCGTCAAGATTGCCGATCGGAGCGACTGCGTGTACTTCGACTACGCCGTGGAATCGGGGAGATTTTCAGGCAAGGCGGTACGTCTCGGGTTCATCGTGCCCCCGGACTTTCCGAATACCACGCCGACAGGCCCTCACGTCTCCCCCAATATTCACCCCTTCGCCCCGAGCGGAGCGCACCCGACCGGCGGCATCCACCAACAGCACGCAGCTCCCTTCCAGACGGCGGCCGGAGGCGAGTGGCAGTATTGGTCGCGTCCCTTTCCCGGCTGGGCCGAAGAACGAAAAACGGTCGCGGTTTATATGAGCCATATTTGGCATCTGTGGGACACCCAATGAGCCGTGTGACGCATAGCGCAGCTATGACAGGCGCGATCGACAGGGTCGCCCGGACCCATCTCTTGCGCTGTGACGGCCAGGAGGATCTTTGTTTCGCGCTCTGGTTTCCCAGTACGGGTAGAACCCGCTCAACTGCTTTGATTGGCGAACTGCTCTTGCCGGTGCCGGGCGAAAGAACTGTGCATGGGAATGTGAGCTTCAACCCGGCCTTTCTGGAACGCGCGCTGGCGGAGGCAACCGCTCGCGGGGCAGGGGTAGCTCTGCTGCATAGTCATCCGAATGGACGGCATTGGCAGGGAATGAGCCGTGACGATGTGACGACCGAAATTGGAATTGCAGGTCCCGTTTTCGGTGCAACCGGCTTACCCCTTGTCGGGCTCACGCTGGCAGGGGACGGCGCTTGGAGCAGCCGGTTCTGGCAGCGCACAGCTCCTAGGACTTATACGCGCTTCGACTGTGGAACCGTGCGCGTGGTCGCGGAAGACCTGCGCGCGACGTTCTATGACAAGCTGGCGCCTCCGCCGGGATCAAATGCCCGGCAGATTCGGACTGTTGCGGCGTGGGGCGAAGAGGCCCAGAACAATCTCGCTCGTTTGCGAGCTGGAATCGTCGGCGCGGGCAGCGTCGGGGGCATGGTGGGCGAGGCCCTCGTGCGGATCGGCTTTGAGGACGTAATGGTGATCGACTTCGACAAAGTCGAGGAGCACAATCTCGACCGTCTCGTTTATGCAACCCGTGCGGACATTGGTCGTCCCAAAATTGAAGTCATGGCAGAACATTTGTCTGTTCGTGGCACCGCCGATTCCTGCCGCATTGAGCCTATGCCGGGAGCCGTCTACGAGGAATCTGCGTTCCGCGCGGCGCTCGATTGCGACGTGTTGTTCTCCTGCGTCGACCGGCCTTGGGGGCGGTACGTCCTGAACCTGATTGCCTATGCTCATCTCATCCCCGTCTTCGATGGCGGTATTTCGGTTCGAATGAATCGCCTCGGCAAGATCGCGGCAGCAGACTGGAAAGCGTTGACCGCCGCTCCCGAAAGGCAATGCCTCCAATGCGCGGGGCAATACGACCCAGGTCTCGTGCAGATGGAACGCGAAGGCTTCCTCGACGACCCGACCTACATTGATGGCTTGCCGAAAGGACATCCGCTCAAGTCGCGAGAGAATGTCTTTTCATTCTCGATGGGTTGCGGAAATCTTCAGCTTTTGCAGATGTTGGCGATGGTGCTTTCTCCGCTGGACCAGCCCAATCCCGGAACGCAGCTCTACCACTTCGTCGGAAATGCGATGGAGGAGCCGATGTTCGGGGAATGCCATCCCCAATGCCAATTCCCCGGCTTCATTGCCAAGGGAGACCAGTGCGGTATAGAAGCCCTCGTTGCAAAACCATAGGGGGCTGTTCCGTCATACTCAGGCGGCGGCAGATCGGTGTTGTCAGCGAAAAGGGCCTGATCTCGTTCCGCACAATAAACTTGACTCGTACGGCAGTGTTTTACTTGTGATGGTGCGGCGACAATGTTGAAATACCGAGGCATGATTTATTAAAGAGTCTAGAAGGCGTTTCCGCACTCTCTAATAACACTAAACGCTTGACTGGTCGCATTTTTTTGGATGATAATTGACTCATACATGAGTCTTTAATCTAATTAAGGCATCATGTATGAGGAAAAAAACTATGGCAAAACCACAGCATCGCACCTATTCCCGTCAGAACCTGGAGGCCCTCGAACTGCTCGCCCAGGCTATCCGCGCCGGAAGGATCGGCCGGAAGATAACCATTCGAGAAATGGCCGACCGAGCCGGCGTCTCGCGATCGCTCCTGCAACGAATTGAGGACGGTGACCCGAGTTGCGCGATCGGCGCCGTCTTCGAGGCCGCAGTCATCGCGGGTGTATCCCTATTCGAAGCCGATCCAGATCGGCTCGAGACGCATCGCGCAGCACTGAAGGAAAAGCTCAGCCTGCTGCCTCAGGCCGCACGCAAACCAAGGAGGGTCATCCGCGATGACTTCTAAGGACAACTACAAAGAGGCTTATGTTTGGATATGGCTCCCTGGTGAGATGAAACCCGTCGTCGCTGGCATCCTCCAGCGTGTCGGAACTCAATTGCTGTTCAACTACGGCCAGAGCTATCTGGCGCGAGAGAATGCCATTTCCATCTACGACCCGGAACTTCCTCTCCGGTCGGGAGAGATTGCGCTCGCAGACGGCCTCTCGATGCCAGGTTGTATTCGCGATGCATCACCCGACGCATGGGGTCGGCGTGTTCTTATCAACCGCAAACTCAACGTCAAGGGAAAACAAGCCGCTAACCACGATCTGGACGAGTTGACCTGCCTTCTCGAATCCGGTTCAGACAGGGCCGGCGCCCTGGACTTTCAAATATCGTCATCCAAATACGTGCCGCGAGGGATGGGCCAAGCCTCTCTGGACGAACTGCTGCGCTCGGCGGAGCAGGTAGAAAAAGGTGTTCCGCTCTCTCAAGAATTGGACACCGCACTTCAGCACGGCACATCGTTGGGTGGGGCCAGGCCCAAGGCACTCCTCACATCAGACGACCAAAAGTTCATCGCCAAGTTCTCCATGAGCACGGACATCTACAACGTGGTGAAAGCGGAGTTCGTTGCGATGCGACTCGCGAGCCTGGCGGGACTCAATGTCTCCCCGGTGCGAATGGAGACAGCGCTCGGCAAAGACGTCTTGCTGGTCGAACGCTTCGACCGCGAACGTAAGAAGGGCGGATGGAGCCGAAAGGCATTCGTCTCGGCCCTCACGCTATTCGAACTCGACGAGATGATGGCCAGACACGCCAGTTACCAGTTGCTCGCCGAGATCATCCGGCTACGCTTCCAAAACCCGACTGAAGACCTTCGAGAGCTATTTGGAAGGCTTACCTTCAACATCCTGTGCGGGAACACCGATGATCACGCTCGCAACCATGCCGCGTTCTGGGATGGAAAGAATCTGCGTCTCACCCCTGCCTACGACGTGTGCCCGCAGCTCCGCACAGGTAACGAGGCCGGGCAGGGCATGTTGATCGTAAACAATAACCGCAGCAGTCAACTGGCGTTGTGTCTGCAATCTGCTCCCCAATTTAAGCTCTCAGATCAGCAAGCGCGCGCCATCATTTTGCTACAGGTAAATACCATCCGAGCACACTGGGATGTCGTCTGCGATGAGGCGAAATTGCCAAGAGCAGATCGCGCTCTCCTATATGGCCGACAGTTTCTCAATCCGTTCGCGTTCTACGACGCACCTGAAGAAATCAGATCGGCCGGTCAGCTTTAGCAGCGGGACGCTTGCCGGAATATATGTTTTCGCTCGCACGCTAGCTCGTTTGGGAGGTTTTGCATAGGATCTAAGGATAGCTGTTAAGTGAGTGATAAATATGGTAGACGCGACTGGTCTCGAACCCCGCGACCTCTTCCGTGTCAATCTGCATCTAACCTTTACTGTCAACAACTTAACCGCAGACGGAATACCGCCTAAGCACCTGTATTTACGTGTAAGCCGTCCCAAATTTGGGTAAATTCTTGGGTGAGTCCAAAGGCCGCCGCTCAGTCTCAGCCATCTGCCGCCGCCCACCCCTCCACGGCGAGGGGAGTCTACAAACTCCGCCCGGTTAGTTGGAGCGTACCGTTCGCCTAGTAACTCGTACCTTGCTGAAAAGGCTCTGGTGCAATGATCCCTGGCCGCCGGGTACATCGGTCTTTGGAGAGTTGAGGACCCGCATTCGCCTGCGGGTCGATCGCTATATAGGGGAAGATCGGCAGGCACATCTTCTGAGCGTCTTTGGAAATGACTCAGATGTCGGCGCAATCACGGCGGCCGTTCACGAGAAGGCTGCCTTCAGTTTGACCTTTCCGGACGTCACGACAAAGGACGTGACCCTCGGCGAACATGCCTCCTGCTACAAAGGTGCAGTGGCTTTGCCGGGGCGGAAGCATCCTGTGCGTCATCTTCTGGCGGTGTCCGAGGACCTCCACACCAATGGGAGCGCGGGGCGAACGATCCTATTGCGATACCGGCGCGAGGAGGCGTGGGCCACCCTGGTGAGCTTCCTGGGGCTGCCCGCCGATCCAGCATGGGCAGACCACATCCTTGCGATCGTCGAGGGAAAGAGGAGGATCGAGGAGATCGACGGCATCGGCTGCCAGCCTGTTCTGATCTCGGCGACTACAGATGAAATGCTCGAGTGGATTGGGGACGGCCTGAGATCGGGAAGACTCGCATTCCCGGACAATGATGGGCTGATCGTCTGGCCGCGAATCGTGATTGCGACGATGTTGGTCCGGTGTGCAACCATTTGAAATGGTCAGAGCCCTCAATTCTTTCTGGAAAGCCCATATAAACCTGTTGGCAGAGAGTTTCACTCCACAGTTGGAACTGCACAAGATGCAGTAGCCAGACGTGTTGTTGACCACGGCGCAAATATGGTCTAATATTTAGACGGTAATGGAGGGCCTATGCCACAGCCAGCACTGAAACTGAAGCAGGCCAGCGCGGTTCTGAAAGTTGAGCCGAAAGAGTTGCAAAACCTGGTGCAATTTGAAGTGGTCAAGCCGAAGTGGGTGGATGGCGCCTATCTCTTTGACAGAGAGACGCTTCTCACAGCGAAGGTTGCGTTGCGCCTGAAGGAGTCCCTGGGAACACGCGCCAATGTTCTCTCCAGGCTCATCGCTGTTTTTCGCGCCTCCGAAAAGAGGCTTCGTAAGGAAAACCCGGAGTACGTGGTCTTTACCTGCCGCTTTTCGGCTGCCGAGGAGCCGATCAAGCTGGGCGTTCCCTTTCGATCGCTCGGGGAGCAAATCGAGCAGGGTATGAGCAGGGCAGAACTCTACCGCGACCTGCCGCGCGGGCGGAAACGGCCCGGATGGAAGAAGGAGTTCCTCGATTCGCTTTCCGATGCGGCCCAGGATATAGGGGAGATTTCCGAAGAGGAAATCCAGCGCACGATCCGCAGCTATCGCGCTGAAAGGCGCACACCGGAGATCACCGTTGCAGCCGAAATCTAAAAAGCGAAGGCAACGCGCCGTGGTGGATACGAACGTTGTCGTGGCGGGCATCTCCGGCTTTCGGGAAAAATACGTTCCAGGCCGGATTCCGAGCGCCGATCTACTCCACCGCTGGGCCGGTGAGGAACACTTTGTTTGGCTGTATTCGGAGGATGTCCTTGCCGAGTACAAGGAAGTCCTGAAGCGATTGCACGTTCGATCCGCCGCAATCGGGACACTTATCAATATCATCCGAGAGCTAGGTGAGCCTGTCGAGATCCGCCACTCGGACGAAATATCGCCCGACCCCAAGGACGATGCATTCTGTCTCTGCGCCGAGGCGGGGCGGGCGGACATCATCTTCACACTCAACCCCAGGGACTTCCCGCAGGCCCGGTTGAAGGCGAAGGTAATCGAGCCCCATCCCACGCCTGGCCGTCATAGCCGCTGAGGCTTGCCCCAAGGCAGCGAATCATCTGACACCCACCTTTCCTCCCCACGAAAAATTCATCTCCTACAGCATCCACGAGGTTTCTCTATGGAGACGACCTTCCACTAGCCTCCTAAGTCGAATGCCTGGATAGAACATCCGCCGCGGCAGCCCCGGAGATATCAAGGCAATTGCTTGTCCCAGATGGGTCTATACAAATCCACCGGAGAGAAGTCAATCTTCTTGGTCCTGCGATCAACCCACAGAAAGACCGGCGTTTCGCCGCCGTTGATG
>Ga0182016_10006562_pt1 | contig 12175 bp, 12 predicted proteins | sample 712S2MmetaG_FD_120491 | JGI IMG/M metagenome (GOLD analysis project Ga0182016, IMG submission 120491) | Permafrost microbial communities from Stordalen Mire, Sweden - 712S2M metaG | ecosystem: Environmental > Terrestrial > Soil > Wetlands > Permafrost | place: Sweden: Stordalen | collected...
AGAAGCCGTTTCCCGGCGAATCGCCCGGGGAAATTCTCGCGGCGCAACTGCAGCCGGACGGGCCAATCCCGCTGCGCGAGCTAAACCGCGACGTGCCGCCCGCGCTGGAAAACGTGATCTTGAGATGCCTCGAACGCGAGCCGGAACGGCGGCATCCGTTCACCGGCGTGCTGCTGCGCGAACTGCAAAACGCGCTCTACGTCTGATTTTCCGCCGCTGCCGGCAAATGAAAAGGCCGCGCCCGGTAGTCCGCGCGCGGCTGATTGCTTCGGTTGGAATTATTTATTTTGCTGCACGCCGGAACCGGTCACGAAGCTCGCGGTGCCGGTCTGGGTCTTCGCGGGTTCAGCCGCTTTTTTTTCGGTTGGCGAAGAGTGGATGATATTGTCGTCGGCTTCCAGATCTTCATCGGGAATCCGCATGGCGTAGAACGAGCGGTAGATGAACACGAGCGCCACGATCAGAAAAAATCCGCCGATGATGGTCTTGACACTCTGGTGCGGGATGGTCACGGCGATTTCCACCGCCAGCAGGCCGAACAGCGTGGTGAACTTGATCACCGGGTTCAGCGCCACCGAGCTGGTGTCCTTGAACGGGTCGCCCACGGTGTCGCCGACGACGGTGGCGGCATGGAGGTCGGTGCCTTTCATCTTCAAATCCACTTCGACAATCTTCTTGGCGTTGTCCCACGCGCCGCCGGCGTTGGCCATGAAGATGGCCTGAAACAAGCCGAAGAACGCGATGGCGATGAGGTAACCGATGAAGAAATACGGGTTGAAAAACGACAGCGACAGCGCCAGGCAGAAGATGACAATGAAGATATTCCACATGCCTTTCTGCGCATAGACCGTGCAGATGCGGACGACCTCCTTGCTGTCCTTTTCGGACGCGGTCGTTTCGTCGAGCTTCATGTGTTCCTCGATATAGACCACCGCGCGATAGGCGCCGGTGACGACGGCCTGCGTGCTGGCACCGGTGAACCAATAGACCACCGCGCCGCCCATGAGCAGGCCGAGGATGATTTCCGGCTGCACGATGCTCAACGCCTCGATGACGGGCTTGAACGGCCCGGGCAGCCCGGACAGCACCTGCGCCTCATACATTTTTTGCAGCAGCATGATGATGCCAAAAACCATCGTGGTTGCGCCGACCACCGCCGTGCCGATCAAGACCGGTTTCGCCGTGGCCTTGAAGGTGTTGCCCGCACCGTCATTTTTTTCCAGCAGGTGCTTGGCGTTTTCAAAGTCGGGCTTGAAGCCGAATTTGCCCTGGATTTCGTTGGCGATGTCCGGCTGCGCCTCGATGCGGCTTAATTCATAGACGGACTGCGCGTTGTCCGTCACCGGGCCGTAGCTGTCCACGGCAATCGTCACCGGCCCCATGCCAAGGAAACCGAACGCCACCAGGCCGAACGCAAAGATCGGCGCAGCGAAGGTGAAATGCGCCGGCATCAGCGCGACGATCGGCGATTCGGTATAGGTCGCCAGCAGGCACGCGCAGAACATCAGGCTGAGAATCACAAAGCCCATCCAGAACGCGGAGAAGTTGCCGGCGACAAAGCCGGACAGAATGTTCAGCGACGCGCCGCCGTGCTTGGAGCAGGTGGTGACCTCCTTGACGTGCTGCGACTTGGTGCTGGTGAAAATCTTGGTAAACTCGGGAATCACCGCGCCGGCCACCGTGCCGCAGGAAATGATTGCTGATAGCACCCACCAGAGATTGCCGTCAATGCCGGTCTGCTTCGCCAGCAAAACATAGCTCGCCACGAACGTGACGACGATGGAAACCGCCGACGTAATCCAGACGAGGTGCGTCAGCGGCGCCTCGAAATCAAAATCTTTTTTGCCGCCGAACTTGGCGTTGGTGATGCCTTCGTTCAGAAAATAGGAAACCAGCGACGTCACAATCATCAGCGCCCGCATGGTGAACAGCCAGATGATGAGCGTGGCGCAGGTGGTCTGCGATTCCGGCGCCGCGAGCGCCAATGAGAGGAACGCAATGAGCGCCACGCCGGTCACGCCGTAGGTCTCGAAGCCGTCCGCCGTCGGGCCGACCGAGTCGCCGGCATTGTCGCCGGTGCAGTCGGCGATGACGCCGGGATTCTTCGGGTCGTCTTCCGGCAGTTTGAAAACAATTTTCATCAGGTCGGAACCGATGTCGGCAATCTTGGTGAAGATGCCGCCGCAGATGCGCAGCACGCTTGCGCCGAGCGACTCGCCAATGGCGAAGCCGATGAAGCACGGGCCGACGAGTTCGCGCGGCAGCAAGACTAAAATGCAAATCATAAAGAACAGTTCCACCGATACGAGCAGCAGGCCGACGCTCATGCCGGAGCGCAGCGGGATGCCGACCACGTTGACCGGCGCGCCCTTTAGCGCGGCGAAAGCCGTGCGCGAGTTGGCGGTGGTGTTGATGCGGATGCCGAACCACGCCACGCCGTAGCTGCCGAGGATGCCGAGGACGGAGGCGGCCAGGATGACGGCGACATCGCCGGTGGTTTTTCCTTCCAGAATTTTAAAGTAGGAAAAAATGCACGCGGCGATGAGCAGCCAGAGGATTGCCAGGAATTTTCCCTGCTGGAACAGATACGTCTTGCACGTCTCCCAGATTATCTGCGAAACATCCGACATGGACTTGTGGACGGGCAGCGCCTTGGTCTGGCGGTATTGCACCAGGCCGAAGATGGCGCCGATGGCGCAGATCACCAGACCGAGATACATCAGCTCAATCCCGGTGACGCCGAACAGCCCGTCAAACTTGACGGGGGCGAAAGACGGGATGTGAAGGTCGGCCTCGCTGGCGCGCAGGCTGGCACCGGAGGTGAGAAACGCTGCCGCCGTGGCGACGGCCCGGAAGGATTTGCGGATGTTCATAAAGTTTTTAATTCGGACAATGTCGGCATGGCATAGGTTTTGGCAAAGGCATAATTCCGCCAAAAAAACAACGCTGGCCGCAGCCTAAATCTGATTGAACGGCGGGAGAATGGCTTTCCAAAAATTGACAATGGCTGCACCGATTTTGACCTGCCAGAAGCCCTGAGAAAAATTGGCGCGTGGGCTAAACGCATGGTTGTTTCAGGTTGAAACTGGATTTGGCATCTTTTGGCGACGGAAATTTTTCTTTTAAAAAACATTCGCCGGCGGCGGGAAGGCGCGCATAAATTCTCCGCCGCCAACCAGGTTTTCGCCCAAACATTCCGTCAGGTGAATCACAATTAAGGGTATGTCTTTGGCAAGAAACGTGGGGATTGAAAAATCAAAACCGCTAATCTGAATTCATGCATCTCCGGCATCGTCTGATGGCTCGGAAATGTGCAACTGATATGACCACAAACACGACGGCTGTTGAACAGCCCCTGGCGGCCCCGGCGGCGCGGCATGCCAGCGGCGACAAGCGCTTCAAGATTCTTGAAGTGCACATGAAGAAGCACCAGTTCCGGCATGACGCCCTGATCGAAATTCTTCACAAGGCGCAGGAACTCTTTGGTTATCTTGAAGACGACCTGCTGCTGTTTATTTCCGGCAAGCTCAAGCTGCCGCCCAGCCGCGTTTACGGCGTGGCAACGTTTTACCATTTTTTCACGCTCAAGCCGCAGGGCGAACACACCTGCGTCGTCTGCAAAGGCACGGCGTGCTATGTGAAGGGCGCGGACAAAATCATCAATGCCATCGCGGAACTGTATAAAATCGCGCCGGGCGAGACGACGAAGGACAACAAGATTTCACTGCTCGCCGCGCGCTGCATCGGGGCATGCGGCATTGCGCCGGCTGTGGTTTATGACGGCCAGGTGGCCGCAAAGCAGACGCCCGAAAGCGCGCTGGAAAAAATCAAGAACTGGATTTGAATTATGCAATTGGACGACCTTAATGCGATCGCGGAGAAACACAACGCTTCCCGGAAAAAAATCATCCTGCGCACCTGCATGTCGGCGGGCTGTATGTCTTCGCAGGCGGATCTCATCCTGAAAAACCTCGACGCGGAGGCCAAGACGCAGGGGCTGGAGGCGGAGGTCGAAGTGCGGCGGGTCGGCTGCATGGGCTTCTGCGGCCAGGGTCCGCTCGTGGGCGTGGATGGGTTGAGCGCCAAGGAGAAACTTTTTGAATTTGTCAAACCGGAGGACGCGCCGGCCATCATCGGTTCACTCAAAGGTGGTGAATGCGGGGTCCGTGTCGGCAACCCGGACCATCCGTTTTTCGCCAAGCAGATGAAGATTGTCCGCGTGAACGGCGGCGTCGTGGATCCCGAGCGCATTGAAGATTACATCGCCATCGGCGGTTACACGGCGCTCCATCACGCGCTCACGGAACTACAGCCGGCACAGGTCGTCGAGGAGGTGACGAAGAGCGGGTTGCGCGGTCGCGGCGGCGCGGGATTTCCGACGGGGTTGAAATGGGGCACGGTGGCCAAGTCGCCCGGCGCGAAAAAATACATCGTCTGCAATGGTGATGAGGGCGACCCCGGTGCGTTCATGGATCGCAGCGTTTTGGAGAGCGACCCGCACCTCGTGCTCGAAGGCATGGCGATCGCGGCTTATGCGGTCGGCGCGGATCAGGGTTACCTGTATGTGCGCGCGGAATATCCGCTGGCGATTTCGCGGCTGCAGATTGCGATCAAGCAGGCGAAGCAGCTTGGTCTGCTTGGCGCGGGGATTTTTGAAACGCCGTTTAATTTCAACGTGGATATCCGCATTGGCGCCGGCGCGTTTGTGTGCGGCGAAGAAACGGCGCTCATGGCGTCGGTCGAGGGCAAGCGCGGCACGCCGCGTCCACGCCCGCCGTTCCCGGCGGAAAAAGGCCTGTGGGATTGTCCGACGCTGATCAACAACGTGGAGACCTTCGCCAACATTTCAGCCATCATCAATCGCGGCGGGGAATGGTATGCGGGCATCGGCACGGAAAAGAGCAAGGGCACGAAGGTGTTTGCGCTGACCGGCAAAATCACGAACAACGGCCTGATCGAGGTGCCGATGGGAATTCCCCTGCGGCAGATCGTCGAGGAGATGGGCGGCGGCGCGCCCGATGGCCGCACCATCAAGTCAGTGCAGACCGGCGGACCTTCGGGCGGCTGCATTCCCGCGGCATTTCTCGACACGCCGGTGGACTACGAATCATTGATGAAGCTGGGCTCGATCATGGGTTCGGGTGGCATGGTCGTGATGGACGACACCACGAACATGGTGGAGATCGCCAAGTTTTACATGGAATTCTGCATGGAAGAATCGTGCGGCAAATGCATTCCCTGCCGCGCGGGCACGGTGCAGATGTTCAACCTGCTCGAAAAAATTACGCAGCGCCGGGCCACAGCGCGCGACCTAGCCAAACTTGAAGAGCTTTGCGACATGGTGAAAAACACCAGCCTGTGCGGCCTCGGCCAGACCGCGCCCAATCCCGTCCTTAGCACGCTGAAATTTTTCCGCCCGGAATACGAGGCGATGCTGCAACCCGATCCGTCCGGCCCGCATTCAAATGGCGCCGCCGGCCAACCTGAACCCGTGACGAAATAATTTTATGTCCGCCAGAACTCTGACCATTGACGGCAAGCAGATCACCGCCGAGAAAGGGGCGACCGTTTTGCAGGCCGCGACCGAGGCCGGCATCAAGATTCCCACGCTCTGCCATCTCGAGGGCGTCTATGACGTCGGCGCGTGCCGCCTGTGCATCGTGGAAGTCGCCGGCACGCCGAAGTTGCTGCCCGCCTGCACGCTGAAGGTCGCCGAAGGCATGGAGGTCAAAACCGATAGCGAACGGCTGCGGAAATACCGCCGCATGATCCTGGAACTTTTATTCACCGAGCGAAACCACGTCTGCGCCGTGTGTGTGGCGAACGGCCACTGCGAATTGCAGACGCTGGCCTACGGTCTCGGCCTGGACCATGCGCGCTACGACTACACGTTCCCGCAATGGAACGTGGACATCACGCACCGGCTCTTCGGCATGGATCACAACCGCTGCATACTTTGCACGCGCTGCGTCCGGGTCTGCTGGCACATCGAGGGCGCGGGAACGAAGAATGTTTCCGGCCGCGGCAGCAAATCCAAAATCATCACCGACCTCAACCAGCCGTGGGGCGATTCCGAAAGCTGCACCGAATGCGGCAAGTGCGTCATGTCCTGTCCGACCGGCGCGCTGTTCAAAAAAGGCTCGGCGGTGGGCGAATCGGTTCGCGACCGCGACAAACTCGAATTCATCGTCAACGCACGGGAGAAAAAACAATGGAACGCTTAAAAATCGCCACAGTCTGGCTCGGCGGCTGCGCCGGCTGCCACATGTCATTCCTCGACCTCGATGAGTTTCTCATTGATATCGCGGACAAAATCGAAATTGTCTTCAGCCCCATCGCGGATGTGAAGGAATATCCCGAAGGCGTGGACATCTGCCTCATCGAAGGCGCCGTCTGCAACGCAGATAATCTGGAACTCATCCACAAAATCCGCGCCCGGACGAAGGTGCTCGTCTCGTTCGGCGACTGCGCCGTGACCGCCAACGTGCCCGCCATGCGCAACCAGTTTGGCCTCGGCAACGCCGAAAGCGTGTTGCAGCGCGCCTATATTGAGAACGCACAATACAATCCCGTCATTCCGAAAGCCGATGGCATCGTGCCGAAGCTGCTGGACCGCGTGCTGCCCGTCCACGAAGTGGTGCAGGTGGAATATTATATGCCCGGCTGCCCGCCGCCGGCGGATCGCATCAAGGCGCTGCTCGGCCAGGTGCTCGCCGGCCAGACGCCGAAGCTCGAAGGAACGCAGTTGAAATTTGGTTGATAGAAATGGGCAGGGCGCGTCACTCCGTGCGCGCCGTCAGCGGGCAGGGGACTGCCCGCGCCCTGCCGGAAATATATTTGTTATGTCTAAACGCATTGTCATTGATCCCGTGACCCGCATCGAAGGTCACGCCAAAATCAGCATTTACATGGACGACGCCGGCAACGTGGCCGACGCGGAGTTCCATGTCGTCGAGTTTCGCGGCTTTGAAAAATTCTGCGAAGGCCGGCCGTATCCGGAAATGCCCGGCATCACGCAGCGCATCTGCGGTATCTGCCCCGTCAGCCACACACTCGCGTCCGCCCGCGCCGGCGACGCCATCATGGCCGTCAACATCCCGCCCGCCGCCGACAAGCTGCGCCGCCTGATGAATCTTGGCCAGTTTGTGCAGAGCCACGCGTTGAGCTTTTTCCACTTGAGCGCGCCGGACTTTTTGCTTGGCTGGGACACGCCGCCCGCCACCCGCAATGTTTTTGGCATCATCGCCTCCAACGCCGGTCTTGCCCGCGCCGGCATCCGCCTGCGCCAGTTCGGCCAGGAAATCATCGAGATTCTCGGCGGCAAAAAAATCCACCCCGCGTGGGCGGTGCCCGGTGGCGTGCGTTCCAATTTGTCCGCCGAAGGCCGCGCCAAAATCAAGGCGTGGCTGCCGGAAGCCTACGCCACGACGAACGTCGCGCTGGAGCTGTGGAAAAAAGTCATGAAGTCGCACGGGCGCGAAATCCAGATTTTCGGCAACTTCCCTTCGCTGTTCATGGGCTTGGTCACGCCGGACGGTTCGTGGGAGCATCACGGTGGCAAGCTGCGTTTCACCGACAGCAGCGGCAGCATCATCGCCGACCAGATTGATCCGGCGAGCTACAAGGATTTCATCGGCGAGGCCGTGCAGAACTCCTCTTACCTCAAGTCGCCGTATTATCTGCCGCTCGGCTGTCCCGAAGGCATCTATCGCGTCGGCCCGCTCGCGCGGCTCAACGTCGCTGAGCAGATGGGCGTGCCGAAGGCGGACGAGGAACTGAAGAAGTTCAAGAAGCTCGGGCGCGGCGCCGTCACCTCGTCGTTCCTGTATCACTACGCGCGGCTCATCGAACTGCTGGCGTGCCTCGAATACATCGAACGCTACATGGAAGACCCGGAACTTTCCAGCGATTATCTTTGCGCCGATGCCGGCATCAACAGCCTGCGCGGCGTGGGCGCGAGCGAAGCCCCGCGCGGCACGCTCTTCCACGACTACACCGTGGATCGCAACGGCCTCTTGCAAAAGGTCAACCTTATCGTCGCCACCGGCCAGAACAATCTGGCCATGAACCAGACCGTTGCGCAGATCGCGCGGCACTATGTGCGCGGCGACAACATTCCCGAAGCCATGCTCAACCGCGTCGAACACGGCATCCGCTGTTACGACCCGTGCCTGAGCTGCTCCACGCACGCCGTCGGCCAGATGCCGCTGCACGTCCAGATGATCGCGCCGGACGGCCGGGTGCTGGACGAGAAGATGCGCGGGTGATGGCGGCGGCGGTCATGACCGCCGCCGGGCAGGGGACAACGCCGGGAATTTCGCGTTTGGAATATGGTAATGGTTGGAAAGCAATTTGGATTTGCCGCCTGCGCGCAGGCCACCGTGAAGTTCGCCTCGGAATTTGGCGAAAGGCCGGTGGCCGGCGGGTCATGCCGGCAACGTCCGGCTGTCGAACGGTGTCCTCGGGGCGGTTGGCGCGTCCGCCGGGACGGTTCCCGCCGGCAAAAAGTGCTTTCCCCCGGAGTTTTGGCCGGTTCCCCCGCACAATTATCGCCTTCCCCCGATATTTTGGTGGGTTCCCCCGGCCACCGCGCCAGTTCCCCCGAACAATTATCGGGTTCCCCCGGGCAATTATCCGACTCCCCCGCACATTTGGCGGACTCCCCCGGACAATTATCCAGTTCCCCCGGACGTTTTTTGGGTTCCCCCGCACACCGGACGCGTTCCCCCGGGCAATTGGCCGATTCCCCCGCACAATTATTGGGTTCCTCCGCGCATTTGGTGCCTTCCCCCGGAGTTTTGGGTCGTTCCCCCGGCCATTTTGGCGCACCGAACGCCGCCGAACCGGCTTATTTTGAGGAAGTTAAGATTTTTTAGCCCATTTCGGTCAGTCAAAACATGAACACACATCAAAAACACAACACATACACAACACCATGAGCAAAAAAACACCCGTGCACTTCCCGCTGTCCATTGTGGTCGGCGAAGGCAAACTCATTCTGGATGCGGCCACCGCCCATCCCGAACTTGCGCCCCGCTTCAAGCCGGGCTTCCTCACCGGCGCCAACCTGCTGCTGGCCACCGTCAAACAACAGGTCACCGGCCAGAAACAGAAACGCGGCAACGTCGGCATCCTCTCGCAGGCGCAACTCGACGAGATCCACGATTTCCAGCATCTCGTGCACGCGGCCAAGGAAACCGCCAAGCTGGCCTTCAAGGGCCAGGACGTGCTGCTGTCCCAGGAGTTTTACGTCGGCGTCAACACGCCGAACGACCTCCAGTCGCAGCTTGCGCGCGGCCGCACCGTGCTGGACTCCCTCCAATTGGCCGCCAATGCCGACGCCATCGCCGGCCAGGGCTGGACGGCGGACGAAACCACCGCGCTCACCAACATCATCGCCAGCATCGAGGGCGACAAGACCCTGCTGGAAAAAGCCAAGGGCGCCAGCCTTGGTTCCACCGGCGAGCGCAACGCCAGCGCGGACAGCCTGTATGCCGCGCTCAAAACCGTGCAAAACGCGGCGAACCTCCAATGGCCGGAATCCAACCCGGCGAATGCGGAAGTGCGCGCCGAATTCCGGTTCGCCACCTTCCCGCCCAAGCAAAGCGCCGCCGACGAACCCGTCCCGCCCGTGCCGCCGCCGGTGACGACGGCGAAATAAACCCGGCCATGCGTTATCAGGTTGAATTCCTGCCGGTGGCGCTCGCCCAATTGCGGGCGCTGCCGAAGGATCTTCGCCGGCTGATCGGCGGGAAAATTGACCGGCTACAGGACGATCTGGCGGCGGATGTCAAAAAGCTCAAGGGATTCAAAAACAAATACCGGTTGCGCGCCGGCAATTACCGCGTCCTTTTTGAATTGGAAGGCGCGACGATTGTCGTTTATGATGTGGGCAACCGGAAGGACATTTATGAGTAACACGCTGGCCATGCCAAATAAGACGCGGGCGTCCTGGTCGCAATTGGACACCCAATTGACCCAGGCCAAATCCCTGCTGCGCCGGATGCGGCAGACCGTCGCGGACATTGAGGATGCCCGGACCATTGAACGGGCCAAGGCCGCGCACGGCAAAAAAGCGCGCATCCCGTGGGCGCAGGTGAAAAAGGAAACGGGACTGGACTGACGCACAGCGCCGCCGACGAACCCGTCCCGCCCGTGCCGACCCGGTCACGACGGCGAAATAAAATAGATTCGCAAAATAACGAACGGCCGCTGGCAACAGCGGCCGTCTTTTTATGCGCTGAAGGCGCTACGGAAATCAGCCCAGGGTTGGAGCGCAGCGACTACCCTAGGAAAACGTCCCGCAAAATAATTCCTTCTCCGCATCGGATGGGGAGAAGGTGGCCGCAGGCCGGATGAGGTGAACCGCGAACCACGCCAACCACGCGAACGCAGAATTGACGCTGGTAAATTTCCAGCGCAAACTTCGCCGCATGGCAAAAAAATCAGACGCGAAACCAGCCGCTGCCGCTCCACGACAGAAACCCTCCGCCCTCGTGGACACCCGCGTCATTTACTGTGGCGACAATCTGGACCAGCTCAAGAAGCTGCCCGATGCCTGCGTGGATTTGGAATACATTGACCCGCCGTTCAATTCCAACCGCAACTACGAAATCTTCTGGCCGGAGACCAGCGAGAAGCGGCGGTTTGACGACCGCCACGAATCCACCACGGCTTACATTGACTACATGCGCCCGCGCTGCGAACAACTGGCGCGCGTCCTCAAAAAGACCGGCAGCTTTTATTATCACTGCGACTGGCACGCCAGCCACTACGTCAAGGTGATGCTCAATTAAGAACTAAATTTTTTACGAAAGGAAAAATATGATTGTAAACATGGCATGTCCAAAATGTGGCGGACAATCAACGGAATACGACGACAAAAAGTGGTCTTGCTTGAAGTGTGGCAACAAATTTGTTTATGAACCCACGCAAACCAGTCATACGTTGATTCAGAGCAATGTCCACATACAAGGGCAAGCTACATTTGAATTGGATGTCGAAAATGCAAAATCGCCATTACCAAAAATGGTTAGAATGATTGAGCATGACCCAAATTATTTTGGAAATCAGATTGAAGATAAAAAAAGAGCAATCACTGCCAGCAAAGCCTTAAAATACCCCATCTATATCTTAAAGTATTTTTTTCTTATTATTTGTGTTATTGCGGGGTTGGCTGAAGTGTTGGGTGGTATATCCCTTTTGCTGCATAAGTCCAATTCTGACGATGATGTGATTGGCCTTTTTGGTGGTATATGTTTGTTTGCTTTTGCTTTTATGTTGTTTTGGAAATTCCGCAGTTCAGTCAAGCGGCACGACGTTGTAATTCAGCACTGTCAACAAACGATATATTCGCTCGAATACCAAAATCAAACGGATACAAAAATCGGTGACTATATCATTTGCCCGCATTGCGAGAACCATTTTGAATATGTTGCCCTAAATTCTATGCCGCCAGCGGAGAGCCTAAAACACTGTCTAAACTGCGGGCGACAGTTCTTTACTAGCGGCCTAAATTCGTATCCAGTTAAATTCAAATAATCAATGTCATCATCTGACAATTGGAAATTTTGTTTTCTACTTCATAACTTGGAGTTAAAAGCCGCATTTGAGTCCGAGTTCATGGCAATAGTCCCGAACAACGACGCCAGACTAGCCAAAATAATAGCCGACGAGCCACTCGTTGCACCATTGATTCAGAATTTCACCGATCAACAGGGAAAACAGAAATGCCCCTGTGCGCTAATTGGTCGGACGGACGCACCACACCAGATTGGGTCGTTGGAAGGGATTATTGGATTCCGCAACATTTTTGCTTTGTCTTGTTTGCTCTATGCGTGGCCGCAAACGATTGGCAGTCGCAATGTGTCTTTTCCACAGTGGTCAGATTTCTTTGATTTCTATCCTATGAGGCCAAGCAAAGACGGGACATTCTTGCACACCCTTTCACCAGCGATTGATGGAGGGTGTCTGCCAGAAAAATTCAAAGGGCAGGTTTCGCCAAATTTACCTCCTGATGTAAACAGTTTGAAATTCCAGCCCGACGATCAAATTCTTCCGCTGCTTCTCGATGTCTGGAAAAAAGAGTTCGCGGAAACAAATTCACCTGATTGGACTCGGACTGTGCTATTTAGGTCATTGGAAATGGCTTATCAGGCAGCAAGGCTTCCTTCAA
>Ga0182016_10006563_pt1 | contig 12173 bp, 11 predicted proteins | sample 712S2MmetaG_FD_120491 | JGI IMG/M metagenome (GOLD analysis project Ga0182016, IMG submission 120491) | Permafrost microbial communities from Stordalen Mire, Sweden - 712S2M metaG | ecosystem: Environmental > Terrestrial > Soil > Wetlands > Permafrost | place: Sweden: Stordalen | collected...
GAGAAGTGCCTATTCAGACGGATGGCTCCTTTCTGGCGGAAGTGCCGGCGGACGTGCCGCTGGGATTTGAGAGCCTTGATGGCAGCGGGGCGGTTTTGCGGCGGGAATCACCGATGCTCTGGGTGCGCCCTGGCGAAAACCGGGCCTGCGTGGGCTGCCACGAACCGCCAAACCGCGCGCCGCACAACCATCGTCCTCTTGCCGTGAGCGCGCCCGTGCCGCGATTGAGTTTGGCAGAGGCGAAACTGGCCCTGGGGAAAGCCGATTGATGCGCAACCGATCCCTGGTCCTACTGATTGTCCTGGCGAGCTTTGCCGGAGTCGGGTTCTGGTTGAAACAGTACTACTGGATTAATCACATGTTGCGCATGTCGCATCAGAAGGATTTGGCGAAAGTTTCCTGCTCGAATTGCCACTTTGTCAGCACCGCGCGTCTGCCTTGGGCCAAGCCCCGCCTGCATCATGACGCGCCGGCCGGTTTGGCGGTCTCACCTGACGGAAACAGGATCTTCATCGCGCTGGATGACTTGGACGAGGTAGCCGAAGCGGATACGGCTTCATTGCGGGTCCTGCGCCGAATTGCGGTGGCCGGACGTCCTTTTGGGTTAGCCCTGGATAAGGGCGGCGGGCAGCTTTTTGTCACCTGCCGGGACGGTGACCGTTTAGCGGTTTTGGATACCGTGTCCTTGAAGGAAACGGCCTCCGTGCCAGTGGGCCGGGGACCGGTGGCGGTGACGTGCTGCACAACCCCAGCCGGGGAGCGTCTCGTTGTGGCCAATTCCATTTCCGATGACATTTCTGTTCTAGCCCTGTCGCCAATGCGCGAGTTGGGGCGGCCATCGGCCGGGCGCGAGCCTTTTGCGGTGGCGGCCGCGCCTGACGGGACGCGGGCCTTCGTTGCGAACCGGTTGGTGACGCTGGCCCCGGCAGAGAGCCAGCCCGCCGCCGAAGTGACCGAGGTTGACCCAGTCTCGGCGCACTCCATCCGCCACGAACCGCTGGCCTCGGCGCATCTTTCCGAAGGGATTTGCTTTGTGCAGGCCAGAGACTGGGCGCTTACTCCGTTGATCAAAGTCCGCAACCTGGTGCCGATTACGCAGGTGGCTAACGGTTGGGTCATGTCCAGCGGTTTGGCGGTCACGGACGTCCGATCCGGCGACGTTCTGCAAGTTCCACTGGATGAGGCAAACGATTTCTTTGCCGACCCCTCAGCCATCGTGGCGGACGCGCGCGGGCGGCGGGCCTACATCGCCTCCGGGGGCGCCGATGTGGTGACGGTGATGGATCTGGACCGGCTGGCTGCCTGGATGGCAGCGGCCGACGCGAGGACGCGGCAGGAAGCCATTTACGACATGGCGCTTTCGCCAGAATACGTCACGGCCCGCGTTCCCACCGGACGCAATCCGCGCCAGTTGGCCTTGAGCCCCGATGGGGGCAAACTCTTCATCGCGGAGCGGCTGGACGATAGTATCCTTGTCATTGACACGGAGAGCCTGGTGGCGCGCGGGCGGATCATGCTGGGGGATGGCGGTCGGAACGACCCGATCCGCCGTGGCGAGAGGGTTTTCACCAAGGCGGCTTACACATTTCAGCACCAGTTTTCGTGCCGCTCTTGTCATCCCGACGGCCACGTGGATGGTCTAAGCTACGATTTTGACACGAGTGGCGTGGGAGACAACTTGCTGGACAACCGCAGTCTGCTGGGCGTGGCGGGCACCGAGCCGTTCAAGTGGAATGGGAGGAATCCAAGCCTGGAGGTCCAATGCGGCCCGCGCTTTGCCCGGGTGTTAATGCGCACCGATCCGATTCCAACCAGGGAATTGCTCGATTTGACGACCTTCATCAAATCGCTGCCGCCCGCGACGGACACTCGCGGCCAAACTGGCAAATTGACGCCCTCGCAGGAAAGGGGCCGCGCTATTTTCTTCGCCACCAAAACGCCCAACGGCCGGGAAATTCCCCACGAGCGACGGTGTTCCACGTGCCACCGCCCACCGCTTTATACGGTGCGCCTCTCCTTTGATGTCGGCACGGGCGGAGTCTTCGACACGCCTCATCTTCTGGGGGTGGCCACGACCGCGCCATATCTGCACGATGGCCGCGCCCTGTCGCTGGAGGAATTATGGACGACATTCAACACGAATGATTTGCACGGCGTCAGCAGTTACATGAACAAAATCCAGCTCAATGACTTGGTGAATTTTTTGAAAACTCTTTGACCGGCGCGATTGCGAATTATGAAAACCATGCCTGTGTCTTTGTTTACAGCCGTAATAGTGGCTTTGGGCCTGCCATGTGGCGTTACGACCGCTGGGACGGGTCAGTTGGCGGGCCAACTGCCCTTCGCGTTAATTGACCGCTTTGAAAACTTTGGCCTGGCCGACGGCCTGCCCTCGCACAAGGTCCACTGCGTTTTGCGCTCCAGCGATGGTTTGCTTTGGGCCGGCACCACGGAAGGGGCGGTCGTGCGGCAAAAAGGGAAATTCAGCCGCGTGGGAGTCAAAGAAGGGTTGAGTCACAAAATGGTCATGTGCCTGGCGGAGGACCAGCGCACCGGCGACCTCTGGATCGGAACGATGCGTGGCTTAAATCGGTACAACGCCGGGCGCATCACCAGCTATTTGCAAACTACCAGCGGCTTGCCGAATAATGTGGTCTATGGTTTGACCATTGCGGGGGACACGCTTTGGGTGGCCACGGCCGCGGGATTAGGCGCGCTTAATTTGCGTTCCGGCGAATGGACCATTTATGACCAGAGCAATAGCGTCATGCATGAGCCGTGGGTTTATTCCGTGACCGGAGCCAAAGACCGCGTTTTTGTCGGCGTTTGGGGCGGGGGGATACTCGAATTTGAACCCGCGAGCGGTATCTTCAAAGAGCATCGCGACCCGGATCGGGACTTTCATTTTGAGCTGGTGCATGATGCCGGCCCGGTGGCGGACGTGACCTCCTGGGTGGCGTGGGAGGATGGCCTCCTCTGGCAAGGGACCTATTTCGGCATGTCGCGCTATGACGGTTCCCGTTGGCGGACCTGGCAGGAAAAAAAATCGCCGCTCATTTCCAATTTCATCAACTTCATTTGGACTAAAGGCCGGGTGGCCTGGATTGCCATGGATCGCGGTCTTTCCGTTACCGATGGTGATTTCTGGGCCAATTACCGTACGGATGAAAAAGGACAAGGCCTTGTGGAGATTACTCGTCCAGGTCAGGCGGTTGAGACGCGGAGGATGGCGACGAAACTTCCCCATGATTTCGTCCTGGGCATCTGGACCAATGAGGAGGAGGCCTGGATCGCCACTTCCGATGGCTTGGGGCATGGGTTTTTCGGAGGGCCATCCCAATGAAAACCGCGTGGCTCAATTTGCTGGCGGCTCTGGCCCTCGCGCCGGCGACTTGGGGTGGTTATGCCGACAAGCCAGAGACAAATACCAACTTCCTGAGTGAACCGGTATTGCCGCCCGGCACCCCTGCCGTGCAGCAGCCCGCGGGTGAGTATCCGTACTACGGGAATGTCCCGCCGGAGATGCTGCCTTACCGCAATATCAAGCCTTACTACCAATATTGGTTGACCCGCCTGAAGTTTTACGGGCCGGGGCGCGATTATCCCGCTCCGCCTGATTTGAAAACGCTCAAAATCGGCTTATTGAGCCCGCCGCCTTACGGCCCGGAAGCGGTCCGGGGGGAAATGAGCAAGCGCGGCGTGATGCTGGCGATGGAGGAAGCCAACGGGGCGCGCAGCCCTGGTGAACTGCCGTTTGAGATCATCGAGAAAGCCGATTCCCCGCAGTGGGGCAGCGCCGCCAATATTGCGGTCGAGTTCGCCGACCGGGAGGTGCTGGCTTTCATCGGCACGATTGATGGCGACGCCACGCATGTCGCTCTGCGCGTGTCGTTGAAGATTGAAACGTTCATGGTCAATTGCTCCGACCCGGATCCCTCGCTGACGGAAACGCAGATCCCTTGGTTGTTGCGGGATTTTCCCGACAACCGGCAGCAGGGATATTTGCTCGCGCGGCTGATCGTTGAGGAGCGCGGCTTGACCAATATCATTGTCTTGCGCAGCAACAGCCGCCCGGGGCGAATGGGGGTGCGGCCCTTCGTGGATGCGGTGCGGCGGCTGGGACATCCGGTTTTGCAGGAAATCAATTTTAGCGAAGGCGACCGCACATTTGACACGCAGACCGGCGTGATTAAACAGGCCAAGCCCGACGCCGTGGTGTTCTGGGGCAACCCGGCGGAAACCGGCCCGGCAGCCGCGCAATTGCGCGGGGCCGGAGTAACCGCCGCTTTCTTTGGGTTTGACAGGCTCGTGGACCCGGATTTTATCAAGCTGGCCGGTGCGGCGGCGGAAGGGGTGACGGCGGCTTATTTTTTTGACCCGGCCAAAACGGACGAGCTTTGGACGAATTTCGTCGCCCGCTTCAGCAAGCGCTATGGGGTGAGGCCGGATGTCTATGCGGGCTATGCCTACGATGGTGCGGAAATGCTGATCGCCGCGATCAAGAAAGTCGGACCAAACCGCTACCGGGTCCACGACGCCATGACTAGCATCAATGAATACACAGGAGTGACCGGCTACATGCGCTTTGATGGACGGTGGGACAACATCGCGCCGATTGTCGTGGCGCAGTGCGTCAAGGGCCAATGGGTTTATACTCCGGCCCCCAAACCGCGCCTCGCGCGCACTGAACCAAAATAACCGATGGCAAACGACACTCGCTTCGCCCTTAGCCGTTTCCGTGCCGTAAGACCGGGGGAATTCAACGCAAAGGCGCAAAGACACGAAGGCGCGAAGAGGCACTTGGTGATGCCGATCAGGTCACCAAACGGGGAGTGTTGGTCTGGGATTCTTGCTTGCCCTTTTCCCTTGCGACTCCCTGTCTCTGCGCCTTTGCGTTCAATTTCCATTGCATCGGTTATCTTCGTGACATTTTTGGCGGCGGGGTTATGTCCGTGCGTTGCGGAAGAAAACGCCAGCCGGACCAATCTGGCCATTGGCCTTCTGCTACCCCCGGACGAACCTGAGGTTGGGAGCTTGCGGGAAGGCGCGGCCCTTGGCGTGGAATTAGCCAATCAATGGCCCGGCCCGCATTTCACTCTAGTTGCGCGCGGCCGTGCGGGGCAATGGGGCTCCGACGGAGTTGAAGCCGCTGGTCTGGTGACAGAGGATGGCGTGCAAGGGTTGATCGCGCCACCAGACGGCTCCGCCTCGCACCTGGTTCTGCAAGTGTCCGGGCGCACGGCCGTTCCGGTGATCTCTTTATGCGCCGATTCCTCCGTCAGCCAGACCGGGGTGCCTTGGATGGCGCGAATTGTCCCGCGCACGGTAGAAGAGGCCAAGTTGCTCTTTGCCAGGATCGGGGCGAAACGTTGGGCCGTAGCGGTGGCGGAGGACCGGGCGGGACGTGAAACGGCGCGGGACTTGCGGGCAGCGGCCGCGCAGGGTGGCAGAGTCATCGGCAACATCATCGCAACAAAACTGTCCGGCATGAATATGCGACAGACCGCAAAACGGCTTCTGAAAGATCAGCCCGAGGGAGTGCTGCTCTGGCTGGATTCCGCGACCGCGGCCAGAATGGCAAACGCCCTGCGCCAGGTTGGTTTTACAGGCACACTCGCGGGACCGGGACGGTTACAATCGGAGGGTTTTTTGCGGGCTGCCGGAGAGGCGGGGGATGGGTTTTTGGTGGCGGGGCTGCCCAGGCACACTCAGGCGGAAGCGGAACACCAACGATTTGCTTCCGTTTTTCGGAGCCGTTGCGGCCATGATCCCAACCCAACCGCGCTAATGAGCTACGACGCGGTTGCTCTCTTGACTGCGATCCTCCGTCAATGTGGCGCACGAGCGCCGCGCGAGCTTTTCCCGCTTACTTTTCCAGTTTGCGGCGCTTCCGGGATTTTGGTTTTCGACGCGCTGGGCAACCGGCAAGTGAATCTCCAATTATACCGGGCGCACAACGGGCGTTTCATTGTCGCTGACCGGGGACAACAAACCGCGGAGGGCAACGGTGAATAAGGTTCGCTTGGGCGTCTGCGCGTTTCTCGTGACCAGTCTGATGGCTGTCGGCGGTCTCGGATGCGGCAAGCGAGCGGCGCTGCCGGGCGAACCGCCCGCTGTCGTGACGTTTAAACCGCAGGAACTGGCGGACGCCCTGCATACGGTGATAGTCGCGGACCAGGGACGGTTCTTTGAGCCGGGCCGCGCACCCGCTCTGATGTCATTGCATGCGGTGGAATTGCGCGAGGCAGCGCAAGCTGTCCAGCGGCAGGGGGCGGAATTCCACTATGTCCTGCGCTCCCTCTGGCCCATCAATCCGAAGAGCGCGCCGGAAACGGAGACGGAGAAAACAGGACTTAACTATGTCGCCCACGAACCGGATTCCAATTATTATGCGGAAGAATCCCTTGGAGGGAGACGCTATTTCACGGCCATTTATGCCGTGTCCTCGACCACCGGCTCCTGCGCCGACTGTCACAACCAGGATGTCCGCAGCCCCAGGAAGAACTTTAAAACGAACGACGTTATGGGCGGCTTGATCGTGCGTGTGCCTTTGGAATTCTAGAGCCATGAACCCTATCACCGCAGCCCATATCCACTTGATGTTGAGCCATGTGCCGGTCACAATTGTCCTGCTTGCGGCTGGCTGGCTGGCCTTTGGGCTATGGCGCCAAAGCCAGGAAGCGCAAAAAACGGCCTTGGCCATGTTGGTCCTCGCATCTCTTCTTGCAGTGCCCTCCTATCTTACGGGTGAACCGGCGTCCGGCGCCATCAAAGGTGTGCCCGGTTTTTCGGACCGTGTTTTGGAAAGCCATCAGGCGGCGGCCGGGATCGCGCTGGCGGGTAGCCTCGCGCTGGGCGTCGCCGCTCTCGCGGGATTGGTTCATTTTCGCGGGCGAGCGGTCGTGGGGTGGTTCAGCCTGCTGGTCCTGCTGGGAGCGATCGCCGTAGGGTGCTTGGTCGCCTGGACGGCGAACCTGGGCGGCCAAATCCGGCATGCCGAAATCCGCATGGAGGAAGCGCCAGAGTAGGTTGGCGCATTTCCCCGGAATTGTGGAAAAGCAATTTTTGCAAAAATATTCGCAAAGGACGGGGAGTTTTGGCGAGGGCCTTCCCAGCAAATTTCACTTCTTATGACAAATATAAACAATGCAGATCAAAACTACCTTTGGCGCGAACGTGCTTTGCTTCTGGGAGCCGTCCTGGCCTCTTTGCTCGCGATCCAACCCGCCCGCGGCCAGGCCACCGAGGGTGATTGGAAGGCGCAAACCATATCGCCGGTGGCGAACCCCATTTATTTTGAAGACCCGCAAATTGACAGCGAAGTGCGGCCGATTTTTATGGAGCATTACCTGCCGGGAACTTTCCGTTACAATGGCGGGACCGCGCCGCTGGGGGGAGCTGTGCAGGTCTTTGCCTTGCAGTTGCGCTACGCCTTGAGCGAGCGGTTGGCGATTATCGCCACGAAAGACGGGTACATCGAGTCCCAGCCGGATCACACCTTGCCGCACACGTATGGTTGGGGAGACATCAGCGCCGGTCTCAAGTACGCCTTGATTGACGACAAGAAGGACAATTTTATTTTGACTCCGGGTTTGACGATCGAGTTGCCAACTGGGAATGAAAACGTCTTTCAAGCCCGCGGTTCCGGTTTGTGGAACGCGTTTGTGTCCGCCGAAAAGGGTTGGGACAAATTCCACATTACGGGCAACCTCGGTTTCCTGATTCCGGACAATTTTGGCGCCCAAACCGCCGAAGCCCATTACAGCCTCCAATTGGACTACCAGGTCTGCAAATATTTCGTCCCCTTTGTCGTGGGCAACGGCTATACGGTGCTGACCGAGGCCGACCACAACTATCTGGCCGGTGTGCCGTTGAACACGGAGCTTTATGATCTAAGCGACCTGGGCAGCACCGGGGCCTCGGGCCAGACGCAAATCGTGCTGGGCGCGGGACTGCGCAGCCATCTGTATAAGAGCTTTGATATCGGCGTTGCCTACGAATTCGGCGCGACCAATCCTCAAGGCATCTTCAGCCAGCGGGTCACGGCCGACGCCATCTGGCGTTTTTAGACTGAGTGTGCGAAGGTTTCCCACTTGCAAAAGCAGGGTGGTCATGATCGCTTGACCGCCCTGACGGAAACCTGCCGCAATCCAAAGCCCCTCCGTCAACCTTGGCGAATGATAGCGCAATCGGCTTCCCGCACTTCGGAGAGTTTGGTCCGCTTCAGGCGGCCAACAGAACGCCGGACGCAGGATTCATTGGCGGTGACAATCCGATGAGGCAAAGCAAAGCTCGAGCGGACCAGGCCACCGTTATCGAAATCCTCCGGAAGGATTTGAACGGACACAGGATGTGCCCCAATTTGGCTGGTAATCTGACACAGAATAATATCGCCGCGGTTCAGAGAAACCAAAACGAGAGCGGGGCGTGTTTTCGCGCTTTGGAGATCGGTGAAAGGAAAGGGCACGACGACGATTTCGCCGCTCACAAATCGCGCCATGCTGCGTCCTCTTGAGGAGTTTCCCAATCCGCCGCCCAGACGGTTTGCGCCAGGGGGAGCAAATCATCGCCCGCCTGATCTGCGGAAGCGTGGCGGGCTTTCAAGAAGGCTAGAAAATCCAACACTTCCCGCTGGACAGGCTCCGGGGCTGATTTGATCTCATCTATCTGGGTTGCGGTCAATCCACTCACAATCGCACTGTAACGAGTTGGAGGCTGGTCTTCAAGTCGGCTTTTGCCGCTTTTAAGGAAGCGGGGTAACCCTTCCGGGCGACGCTCCCTTTTGACGCGCGGCGTAAGATAATTTAAGCGAGAAATGGCTTTACACGGGCCACTTTGCGGGCACATTACGGCAGTGTCTGTAAACCTTACCCAGAACGGACGGGTTGTCATGCCGCCCCAGGCCTCTGATTTTGACTCGTTTACTTTGCCGGAATTGGACGCCGCCATCTCCCGGTCGCAAGGCTTTCTTTTGCGCGAGCAAAAGCCGGAAGGCTATTGGATTGGCGAGTTGATGGTCGATGCCACCCTCATGTCGGACATGATTGCCTTCCGCCATTGGAATGGCCGGGTGGATGAGAAGTGGCAGCGCAAAGCGGTCAATCATATTCTATCCCTGCAATTGCCCGCCGGCGGATGGAGCATCTATCCGCACGGCCCTGCGGAGGTCAACGCCACCGTCAAGGCTTACCTGGCGCTCAAACTGGCTGGCCTGCCCATGACCGATCCCCGCATGTTGCGCGCCCGGCAGACCGCGCTCAGCCTGGGCGGGATACCCCGCCTCAACACGTTTTCCAAGCTCTTCCTGGCTTTGCTGGGCCTTTTCCCATGGGACTATGTGCCAACGATTCCTTGCGAAGTGATCCTGATTGGCAAATGGTTCTTTGTTAATTTGAACGAGATGAGTTCGTGGAGTCGGTCCATGCTGGTCCCGCTCTCCATCATCAACCATTTCAAGCCCACGCGGAACTTGAATGCCAAGGTCTCCTTGCAGGAACTTTATCCCCTGGGCTTTCACGAGCGCGATCTGATGTTGGCGCGCGATCCCAAACTCTTTACCTGGCGCAATTTCTTTATTTGGCTGGACCGTTTGCACAAATTCGCGGAAATTTTTGCCCGGCATAACCTCCATCCCTTCCGCAAGCGCGCCATTAAGAAGGCGGAGGAATGGATGATCGAGCGTTTTGAAGGGAGCGACGGGTTGGCCGCCATTTTTCCCGGCATTCTCAATTCCATTATCGCTCTCAAAGCATTGGGCTATCCCGACGATCATCCGCTCATTACCTGGAACGAAGCCGAACTGAAAAAGCTGGAGCATGAGACCGAGCACACGGTGCGGATGGAGCCATGTCTCTCGCCTGTTTGGGATACCGCCATCATTGCCATCGCTTTGCATGAGTCGGGCCTGCCCAGTGATCATCCGGCCCTGGTTAAGTGCTGCGATTGGCTTATCGATCGTGAGGTGCGTTTCCGCGGCGATTGGCGTTACAAGAACCCGGCGGACGTGGAGCCGAGCGGGTGGGTTTTTGAGTTCAATAACAAGTGGAACCCGGACGTGGATGACACGGCCATGGTCCTGCTGGCCCTGCGCAAAATCCCCACAGCCAACCCTCCGCGGCGTGATGCCGCGTTCGAGCGCGGTCTCAAGTGGACCCTGACCTTCCAATGCAAAGACGGCGGCTGGGCTTCCTTTGACAAGGACTGCACCAACAGCATCCTGGAAAAGGTCCCGTTCGCGGATCATAACGCGATGCTTGATCCGGAGTGCGCGGACATTACCGCGCGCATTTTGGAATTGCTGGGCTATGAGAATTTCAGCCAGGACCACCCGCAAGTGCGCAAGGCGCTGGATTTTATCCGCGAACATCAGGAGGAAGACGGTTCCTGGTACGGACGCTGGGGGGTCAATTACATTTACGGCACCTGGCAGGTTCTGCGCGGGCTTCGCGCCCTCGGCCTGGACATGCGCCAGCCCTGGCTGCTCAAAGCGCGCGACTGGCTGGAAAGTGTGCAGCGCGAAGACGGGGGCTGGGGTGAACGGTGTGACACGTACGATGACCCGGTCTTTAAGGGCCAAGGTTCCAGCACCGCCTCTCAAACCGCCTGGGCGGTGATGGGGCTTTGCGCTTTTGATGATCCCAACCGGCCCAGTATTGAAAATGGGATTGAATATCTCATCCGCACGCAGAACCCGGATGGTTCCTGGAGCGAATCAGAGACAACCGGCACAGGTTTCCCGCGCGTCTTCTATTTGAAATACGACATGTACCGCAACAGTTGGCCTTTGCTGGCCCTGGCCACTTATCGCAACCTGTTGCCGCGCTCGCATGGGGAAAAGCCGGAGCGGGCGTTGGCCCGGGCCGCCGCCGCGCGGTGACTCCCTTGCAGCCGTGAGCTGGTTCTATCGCGGTATCATCCGCCCGGCGCTTTTCACGCAAGAGGCCGAGAGAATCCATGACCGGGTGATGGGCGCTCTTGGCTGTGTCAGCCGCAGTCGGTTCCTGGGCAAACTGACGCGCGCGCTTTACCGGGCTCCAGAATTGCCCGTGCAGCTTCTTGGCTTGCGCTTCCCTAATCCCATCGGCTTGGCGGCGGGCATGGACAAGGCGGCCGCCGCCGTGCCGGCGTGGCGGGATTTGGGCTTTGGTTATAGTGAACTGGGCGGCGTGACCTGGCACGCCCAGCCCGGCAATTCGCCCCCGCGCCTTTTTCGCGCCATCCCGGATGAGGCGATTGTCAATAGCATGGGTTTCAATAATCCCGGCGCCACCGTCGTGGCCAACGCGCTCGCGCAATGGAAATCGCGCGGGCGCTGGCCCGATCATCCGGTCGGCATCAACCTTGGCAAATCCAAAGTCACGCCGCTGGACAAAGCGGCCGAGGATTACGCCAGTTCGTTTCGCGCGCTTCGTCCCTATGCCGATTTTTTCGTGGTCAACGTCAGTTCGCCCAACACCCCCAATCTGCGACAACTGCAGGACAAAGCCGCTTTGGATGACATCTTAACCGCCCTGCGGGAATGCAACCCTGGTCCCACGCCGATTCCGATTTTGGTCAAGGTGGCCCCGGACCTCTCTTTTGATGCGCTCGACGAAATTCTGGCCCTGGCTGTTGCTCCCAAGCTCGCCGGCATTGTGGCCACCAATACAACGATCACCCGCCCGGACTCGGCAAGCCCGCGCTTGCGTCAAGTCTATGCCAACCCGGGCGGTTTGAGTGGCCGTCCGCTGCGCCAGCGCAGCACCGAGGTTATTCGGCACCTCTATCGTCAGAGCCGGGGCGCCTTGCCGATTATTGGCGTGGGTGGGATTTTTGATGCCGCGGATGCCTGGGAGAAAATCACCGCCGGGGCGTCGTTGTTGCAGGTCTATACGGCCATGGTTTATCGGGGTCCGGGTGTGGCCAAGGAGATTGTCGCGGGCTTACAACGGCGGTTGCGCAAGAGCGGGTTTAGCGACCTTCGTCAAGCCGTCGGCACAGCAAATGGAGGATAACTATGCGCCGCTTCATCAATAATTGCCCGTTGCGGTAGGGCGAGACTCCGTCGAGCCGTGACTCGATTCCTGGCGGACAAAGGTAACCGTCCGGCGTCGCCGTCTTACGCTGAGGTAGGCGGGATGGCAGGATGGCAGGGTGAAACGACAATCAACTCAATCCCGCCCAAGCCAACGACA
>Ga0182016_10006566_pt1 | contig 12169 bp, 9 predicted proteins | sample 712S2MmetaG_FD_120491 | JGI IMG/M metagenome (GOLD analysis project Ga0182016, IMG submission 120491) | Permafrost microbial communities from Stordalen Mire, Sweden - 712S2M metaG | ecosystem: Environmental > Terrestrial > Soil > Wetlands > Permafrost | place: Sweden: Stordalen | collected...
ATCGGGCAATCGTTTTGCGTTCTTCATGCCCAAGCCTAAAAAAGTCGTGCGCCGTAAGTCCAGCAAAAACACTCAAATTTCAGGCCGTCAATTACTTACGCCCTACTAAGCATTGGCCCTGAAGGATGGCTTCTAGTCCCTTTCGGGATCGAGGATTGAGCTCCGAAAAGCGACCGCTACAAAACTTGGGATTCTGAACGAGTTTTAATGTATTTTTCAGCAGGTCTTAATGTTGATGCTGTCAGATAGAACAGGCGCTATGAGAATCCTGGTAGTCGAAGATGAACGGAAGGTGGCGGAGTTTGTTGGGCGTGGTTTACGCGACCAACGCTTCGCCGTGGATATGGTCAACGACGGCCAGGCCGGATGGGAAATGGCCAGCGCCGGCCCGTACGATCTGTTAATACTCGATTTGATGCTCCCGGGCCTGAGCGGTCTGGAGATTCTCAAACGCATTCGACGGCTCGGTTCCCAAGTGCCGGTTTTGGGCCTGACCGCGCGCACCGAGACTGCCGAAAAGGTCGAAAACTTCGAGGCGGGGGCCGATAACTACCAGATCAAGCCGTTTGCTTTCGCTGAATTGCGGGTCCGCGTCAAAGCCCTCTTGCGCCGCGGGTCGCCTGACCGGGCGAATCTGGTTCAGATAGGCGATTTGGAAATCGACCGCCAAAACCAGCAGGCCCGGCGAGCCGGCAAACGCATTGAGCTGACGCCCAAGGAATACAGTCTTCTGGAATACCTGTCCGCAAACGCCGGACGAGTCATTTCCCGGACGATGATCATTGAACACGTTTGGGACAAAAGTTTCCAAGGACTCACAAACATCGTGGACGTCTATGTGCGCCACCTGCGGGGCAAGGTGGATGATCCGTATCCGAAAAAACTGATTCGAACCGTCCGGGGGGTCGGGTATTCCATCAGCCATGAGGCCGAACCATGAATCCCCGTTCGATCCGCTTCCGCCTGATTATCTGGTACGCCGGTTTGCTGACGGGGGCGTTCTTGGTGTTCGGCGTTGCGCTTTATCAAGTTTTCCAGAGCTATCTGGAGAACAGCCTGGCGCAGTTGCTTTTTCACCGCTCCAATCAAATTGCTTTGTCGCTCTTGAGCGGCATCGCCAAGACTGGGGAACGCTATGTCGCGGATCAGATTGCCACTCGCTATGCCCCGGAAAACTATGATCGGTTCATTCGCATCACTCGTCCGGATGGCAGCGTGCTTTACGCGTCGGGCCGGACATCGTGCTTTGATCCCTCCCCCTTGCGCCCGTTGGCGGCCGACGCGGTGCGGGCCGATTTCGCGGAGAAGGAGTCACTCGGGGACGGAAATCGCATCCTCGTAACCGTCAAAGTTGTGCCCATGCGCGGGGGGCGTCGGTTTCTGGTCGAAAGCGGCGGGCCCTTGGCCCCGATTGAAACAAACTTGTCCCACATGCGTTTCTCGCTGCTGCCCGGCGTGCCTTTGCTTGGCCTTGTCGCTGTGGGTGGCGGGTATATTCTGGTGGGCCGCGCGCTCGCGCCGGTGGTGGAAATCGCGCGCAGCGCCGAGCAGATCACATTGCGCAATCTGAACGAGCGCCTTTCCGGCCTAAACACCGGAGATGAGCTGGAGCACCTGTCGCTGGCTCTCAATCGCATGATCGTGCGGTTGAGCCATGCTTTCGAGCAAAACCGCCGCTTTTTGGCCGACGCCTCCCATGAACTCCGTACGCCGCTGGCCGCGTTGCGCGGCGAGCTGGAAAGTGTGGTCGAACAAACCCGCGCTTTGCCGGAATTGAGCGACCGCGTGGGCAGCGCCTTGGAGGAGGTCGATCGCCTGGCCAAAATTGTGGACGCCTTGTTTGCCATTTCGCGTCTCGACGCCGGTGAAGCGCAGCAAGAGCGGGCGCGCTTTGCTTTGGGCGCGCTGGCCGCCAGCGCAACCGGGCAGATGTCATTGCTGGCCGAGGATAAAGGAGTCTCAGTGGCCTGCGACGCGCGGGGCGAAGTCCCCGGGGAAGGCGACCAGTCCCGCCTTAAACAAGTGGTGGTCTATCTTCTGGATAACGCTATCAAATACACCCCTTCGGGCGGGTCCATCAACCTCAAGGTTCAAGCCTGTGAGAGCAAAGCCGTCCTCGAAGTGGCCGACACGGGCATCGGCATCCCGGCCGGCGCGCTGCCGCATATTTTTGAGCGCTTTTTCCGTGTGGACAAGGCGCGCTCGCGGGATGCGGGCGGGGCTGGCTTGGGACTGGCCATCGTCAAATCCATTTGCGCGGCCCACGGCGGCCAAGAGCATGTGGAAAGCAAGGAAGGAGGGGGCAGCCGATTCATGGTGGAATTGCCCTTGGCGCAACCTCCGCGCCCGAACTCCAATCTATGACGGACGACGCGCCTCAACCCAACCCCGCCCTTCCGCCCCTGCCTCCGCCCTGGCAACGCCGCGAAAGAAACCGCCAAGGCGGAGGGCAAATTATTTTATCCGACGCTGAGCGCGGTCGGCACGGCTGGCCTGATCCCGACGGGCGCTCCGCAATTGCCTTCGGACTACGCGGCGGCCGGAGTGAATTTGAACTTCCCCTTGTTTACCGGCGGACTCTACACGGCGCGCCGCCGGGAAGCGGAACTCAAGGCCAGGGCAGCCGGCGAAGAGTTGCGTAACGAGGAGAACGATACGGAGGCTGGAATTGGCCCAGGCGCGCTTCAAGAGCGGCCTCAGTTCAATCATCGAACTAAGCCAGGCGGAATTGAATCAGAGTTCCGCCCAAATCGCGGAGGCGGGCGCCCGATATGATTATAAGATCCGGCATTCCGCGCTGGATTTTCAACTCGGCCGCCTGCGGTAGAAGACACGCTCCACGCCCAACGGCCGGTTTGGCGTTCTTAGGTCAGGACGGATTCAACCGGCAAATTCGGATCAAACTGGTGCTCGTTCAACCAGGCCGGGTTAAAAAGTTTGGACTGATACTTCATTCCCGAATCGCACAGCACGGTGACGATCGTCTGCCCAGCACCCTGGTCTTTAGCCCATTGCACCGCTCCCGCAATGTTGATGCCGGAGGAAAGCCCAAGGAACAGTCCTTCCTCCCGCAGAAGTTGATAAATGATAGTCAGGGCGGTCTGGTCTTTGATGCGATAGGCGCGGTCAATGACAATGCCCTCGAGGTTCTTTGTCACCCGGGTCTGACCGATTCCCTCCGCGAAGGAATCGCCGTCCTTCGTCTCTGTGTTGCCGTTGGTGAACCACGACCACATCGCGGCGCCGTATGGATCGGCGCAAACGGTGGCGATCTTGGGGCTGCGCTCCTTCAAATACATGGCCGTCCCCGCCAACGTGCCGCCCGTGCCGACGGAGGACACAAAGCCGGTGACCTCACCGTTCGTTTGTTCCCAGATTTCCGGACCCGTGCTGCGGTAATGGGCCAGACGATTGGCCACGTTGTCAAACTGGTTGGCCCAGAACCACCCTTTCTCCCGGGAAAGCCGCTGGGCTACATGATTGTAGTTGCCGGGATCACTGTAGGGTTTTTCCGGCACGGTGATGACTTCCGCGCCGAGCGTGCGCAGCAAATTGATCTTCTCCACAGATTGGGTTTCCGGAATGACAATGACCGTCTGGTAGCCTTTGGCGTGGCCCACGATGGTCAATCCAATGCCCGTATTGCCCGCCGTTCCTTCAACAATCGTGCCGCCGGGCGGCAACAGGCCCCTAGCTTCCGCGTCGGCGATGATGCCCAAGGCGGCCCGGTCTTTGACCGATCCGCCGGGGTTCATAAATTCCGCCTTGCCCAGAATCTCACTGCCGGTCAGTTCCGAAAGCCGGCGCAGTCGGATCAACGGCGTCCGCCCGATATGGTTTTCCACTCCAAAATAGCGCGCGACAGTCATAACCGGTCTTCCAAGTCGATTTCCTCAACTCATCGTGCTTTGCTTTCCTGCAAGCTCCCTCTGGTCCGAGGGTTAAGAACCGGCAGTGCTCGCGGCTGCCTGCGCGGAACCAGCGAGCGCACCCAAGCGCCCCAGGACCTCGAGATCGAACTTATGGGCGGATGCTACGGTCACACCGAATCGTTGGCGGCGCTCGCGATCATGGCGCGTGAGGTTGAACTCGCCATGCCCCAGCACGGCACGAAGGCCGGCCTCAATTTCCGGCAATGCCACCGCGTAGGTCTCGGCCGTGTTTGGCGCGAGGCCGCGATCATTGACGATAATCTCAAATTCCGTTCGGCTCAGTGGCAGCGCGCCTGGAAATGCCGCCTCCAAAAGGACGGCCGCCTCCGCCGCGCTTGCGATGGCCTGCGTGAGGCGATCCTGATTCGAGCCGCCCAGAGTAGTCTTGCGACGATAGAGAACTCCCCAGGCTCCTCCCGTGTGGTCCAAGGCAAAATCGGCTTCAAGCCCGACCGCAATGACGCCAGGCCCATTGGGCACGTGCAGCAGTTCCGCTACATCAATCAGCAAAACGCCGGGTTTGTTTTGCCGGGCGACCCAGCCGTGAAAAAGGTCAACGGTCTTCGCGGGGTCCAGGCCCAACGGGCCGTCCACCGGGATTTTGACGATGAGATGTTGCAGTTCCATGTCGGGTGTGGCGGGCATGCTTAGACCTTGGCCGGCGATGACCCTAATTTGTTGTAACAATTGTAAACGGCTTCGATGAAGAGTTGGGCCTCGGCGATGCGATGATGCGCGGTATCGGCCGTAAACTGTTCGCCTCGCGCGGCATGGGCGGCGAAAAGAAAGTTCGCGAACTTCAACCCAACAAACGGGTCGGAAAAAAGCTGCGTGTCGCAGAACCGCTTCTTGAACTCCGCGAGGACTTCGTCAGGTTCGTCGGCCACATCGTCGTATTGGGCCTGCACCAGGGCCCGGCCCGCCTTCATGAAGGCGGCGTAAGCGGTTTCACCAGCCTGCTGCACTGCTCCACGATCAAGATGCAACCCCGCCTCGAAAACCAATCGCTCGGCCGCGGTTAATTCAAATTGGAAGCGCGAAACCACCTCACCCGCGCATTCCCCCACCCCAAGGTCCCCGATGCCGTACTGGCGAGGGTCGCCCCAGTCGGAATAAAGGCCCGGCTCGCTGCTATGCGAAGGCAGGTTCTGGTTGAGCGGCTCAAGCAGTTCGCGGATCGGCCCCTTGCCGACTCGTTTGACAAAGGCGTAGAATTTTTCGGCCTTTTCGCGGTGCTTCACGTAATAATCCGTGATCCGGTCCACTGCCTGGGGCGCCCGCTTGGACGGAATCGCAATAATCGGCAGACCGTAAGAACCGGCGTTGTTCTCCCATTGGCCCCCCAGGACAACTTGGAAATGGGGCACCTTGTAGCCATTGACTGTGCGGCTGACCCCGTAGAATCCAAGATCAGCCACATGATGCACCCCGCAGGAATTGAAGCACCCGCTGACCTTGATGTGCAGGGCTCTGACCGCTTCATCCAGCTCATGGCTCTTGGCCACAAGCCGGTTGCGCAGCTCACCCCCGAGCCCGCGCGACGAGGATATGCCCAGTTTGCAGGTATCTGTGCCGGGGCAGGCGGTGACGTCCACAATGCTGCTCGCCCCCGGCTGGCCGAGTTGGACCGCGTCGAGATCGGCCAAGAGCGCGGCCACGTCCGGCTTGCTGATCCAGCGGATCAGGAAATTCTGCTCGACGGTGGTTCGGATGGTGCCGCGAGTATAGCGGGCCACGATGTCCGCCAGCGCGCGGAGCTGGTCCGCCGTGATGTCCCCCAGCGGCAAGGTCACCGCGCAGGTGACATAACCCGCCTGGCGTTGGTCGCGGACGTTGGCCTTCAGCCATTGCTGGAACTTGTCGTTTCCATTGACCGCGGGAAATTCCCCCGGCGGCTTGAGGGGACCTTCCACGGCTTGTTCGGCATCCTTGAGGCGATCCAACCAGCGCGGATCATCGCGGAGTTCCTTGCGCGTGGTGAAGACCTCTTCGCGAAATTTGTCGATGCCCCATTTGTCCACTAGGAACTTGATCCGGGCGGCGTTGCGGTTCTTCTTCTCGCCGTGCTTGCCAAAGACACGGCACACGGCTTGTGTCAGCGGCAGCAACTCCTCCACGGGCGCGAATTCGGTCAGGGTCCGGGCTTGGCGCGGCACCGGCCCCAGGCCGCCGCCCACCACAATCTTAAAGCCGCGTTGGAGACGGCCCTCAACTTCCCGCACGAGGGCGGTGTATCCGATGTCGTGCATTTGCGTGAGGCCGCAGGCGTGTTGGGCGCAACCGCTGAACGCGGGCTTGAACTTGCGCCCAAAGTCCAGCGTGTCCGGATGGCCCATCAAAAACCACGCGAGCGCGTGGGCGTAGGGCGAAACGTCGAAGACTTCGTCGCCGCACACCCCGGCAAATGGGCAGGCGGTAACGTTGCGCACCGCATTGCCACAGGCCTCACGGGTCGTGATGCCGACTGCCGCCAGCCGCCGCATGATGGACGGACAATTCTCGATATGGATAAAATGGAGCTGAAAGTCCTGCCGGGTGGTGACATGGGCGATCCCATCGGAATACTCCTCAGCCAGCTCGGCCATGGTCTCGAGCTGCTGTGGGTTGAGGCCGCCAAACGGGATCTTGATCCGCAGCATGCCTGGGGCATCCCACATGGTGTGCGGCCCTTTGGTCGGCTTGTCGGCAAAAGGCAGTTTGCGGCTTTCTGTCCCATCGTAGCGCTGGCCGTTGTCGTAGCGCTGGCCGTAGGCGCCCCGGCGCAAACGCGTTTCCGCGAAGACTTTTTCATCGATCTTCCCCTGCTTGCGCAGATCGATTTCCGTTTCAAATTGATCTATTTCACTCCCGATTGGCTCGGGCAATTTGCCTTTGAACCGGTCCTTCCAAATGACATGGCTGGCTTTCATGGCATGGCCTCTGGCAGCAGTTTTTCTTTTTTCATCAACTCGCTTTTCTCTACTAAGTCTCATCTCATAAGTCCCGCTTAAAAATAAAAATCTTTTTGCCTCTGCTTATTTCACGCCCGCCTGCGCGGCGGCGGCTGGATCAATTTTCTTCAAAGCCGCGCGCGCGGCCGCGATCACGTCCCGGTCCCTCGCCTCCAACACCAGCACGCGGTGATTCTGGGGTTTCAACATCGGCACAATTTGGGGCGCCGCGGCTCGGGCCAAGCTCCCATAATCGCCGAGCGCCGTGGCCGCCTCTGCATTGCAATCCTCATTCGTCAATAGCGGGATGAGAAGAGGAATCACCACCTCCGGGGCGCTATGAATTTTCCCCAAGGAGACAACGGCGGACGCCTGCAAGCCGGCCGTTTTACTCGTGAGCGCCTCGAGCAACGCCGGCAGGGCCGCCTTGGCGGCGGGGCCCAGTTCACCAAGGCTGCTTGCCGCCTGAGAACGGCGTCCGCTCGCATTCAAATAGTAAATCTGAATGCCCGGCAGGCTGTTCATAAAATCAACCGCCGCCATTCTGATCTTGGAATCGTCGGTGTCGTGGAACATGGCGTCGATCAGCCGGGGAACAATCTGCCCATTGACGACCACATAAGCTTGATTGCTCGCGCCCGTGTCGCGGCCATCCAACTGTTGGCGCCAGTAACTCAAGGACTGCCCTGCGTACTTCGCTTCGCTGGTGTTGCCCAGCGTCTTGAGGAGCAACCAAAACACGCCGATCAGCCCCAAAAGCCCCGCCAGCACGCCCATCGCAATGTACTTTAAACGATTGTTCGCAAACACAAATTTGCGGCCGCCAATTCCCCCAAACGCAGTTGGCCATCCGCTCGAGCCGCTCGGGGTTGTTTGTCAACCCGGCCGGAATTCCCAGACCGACCCGCCGTTCGGCATGGCTCTCAAGTGCCGCTTCGGCATTCTTGCCAACCGCCGCATTATTACGGCGCTGAAATTGAAAACACACCATAGGCGCCCAAAGGGAGCCAAAGGCCGGAACCCAGGGCGCCGTCAGCCCCGGCGAGGCTTAACCACAGGCATTGGCTCGATGCTCCGCTCCCCACAGAAACCAGTTGGTTTGGGTTGGTGATGTTCACCAACTCGAGACCAGAGCCGACTTGCAGGCCAAGCAGGTTCCCAAAATCAGCCATGCCATAATCTGGCTGCGGCAAAGTCAAGCTGCCCTCTAGCGCGAATTGGCCGCTATTGGCCAACGTCCAGGCCTCCAGCAAGCTGGTGGTGCCGTCGTTGGAGGAAAGGCGCGCGTCATAAACAGTTTCTCCTTCGACCAATGCCGCCTGAAAACTGTTGGTGGGCGCTGGCAGGTCGGCAATAAGGTAGGCGCTCACGCCGTCGTAAGCCAGGGCGGCGAGCGTGCCCTCGAAATCCACACTATAGACAACGTTTCCCGAGCGCGAAATGCCGGCCAGCGCGCCCGGAATGTTCACGGGGCTGCGCGCGATGGGAGCTGGCGGGACGGTGAAATCCACGACATCAAGTTCGTTGCGTTCATTGAAACCCTCGCCGACATTGCTCCAAACGGAATGACTTACATAGACCAAGCCATTGGTCGCAGAGGCGGCGTTGCCATTGGGCCAGCCATTCGTTCCAACCGTCACAGTTGAAGAGAGAACGGGGCGCGCCGGGGTGCTGACATCAAAAGCGTACAATTGGATGCCGCCGCCGTCATAAAACCACGGCAGGAGCGGCAGAGTGGTGACAGGAGCTTTTGCCGCCAAGGTTGCTTTGTGAACGGCCGTTTTGTGCCGGGCGGTCTTAAGCGCGGCCGGGCGGGCGAGGGGCTGGGCCATGCCCCCGGCCACAGGCCAAAACCATTCCTGGCGGGCAGCCGCGACCCAAACAAGTGTCCCTGACTGCGGCCAAACGGCTTGGACGCCCGCGCCAGGCGCTTGAGAAACGGTGATATTGGTTTGGCCCAGAACGCTCAAGGCAGGCAGCCCGCCGAGGTCGAGAATGCTCAGGGTCAGCGTCGTGCTATTGGTTTGATCTGAATCGGCGCTCGCAGCCAGAAGTGGATCGAGGAAAAAGCCCGTAGGGACCGGCCCTTGCAACAGATAAAGGTTGCTTCCTTGCAGGGCTGCGCCCAGGACGGCGGTGTTGGTCAGAGTCCACTGCGCCAGGGCGATGTTGGGCGCGGCGGCCGAAGCCACAGTCACCACTGGCTGTGTCTGCTCGGAAACTCCAGTGGAAAGCTCCACCAGGTACCCGCCCGCGAAGAAAACCTGATCGACCGGCCAGGACAACACCAAATCCTGGGTGATGACCGGATGATCCCGGTCCGAAATGTCAGCGCTGAGGAGATCGGTGCCGGAAAGGGAAAGGACACGGTTCTGCCGGAATGTGGCGCGCCGGGCCTGGGCCTGGGCAATCACGCCCCGCAACCTGAGCGAATTGGCGTTGAGATCAATCAACTGAATGCCGGAGGAGGAATTCCCGTTAAAATCGTAGGACTGGTAAGGAATCATGATCAAGCCCGCGGCTGGTAGCAGCGTGAAAGCCTGAAAATCAGATTCGGCTTCGCTCCATGAGTAATTAGTCCCGAGATCGACTTGGCTCAAAAGCGACGGCCTGGCGGCATCCGTAACGTCGAACAATGAAAGGCTGACATCATAATTAGTATCAGGCCCGATCGTCACCAACTGGTTCCCCAGTGGAAAAATGAAGCTTTGCCCAGCCGTCGGGTCGTTCACCTGGCCTGCCACCACCGGGTTGGCCGGATCTGTCAGATCCACGATGGTGAGAGGTTGCCCGCCATACCCCGAGGCAATGTAAGCGCGATTGCTATCAAAACGCGCCGCGCCAAAATCTCCCGGACCCAAGTCTAGCACCCCCACCAGGACCGGAGCGCCGGGATCGGCCAGGGAAAAGTTCTCCAGCCATATTTCCTCGTAAAAGGAACCGAAATTCCCCGGGTCGTTCCAAGCCTCGGACACGACGCTGAGAATATTGCTCGAAAGACTGAGCGAAAATTGATCCTGAATCTGGCCGGCGGTTTGGATGGTGGAGCGGAGAGCCATCGCGCCGTTGCCCGCCGAAATGTCGATGCAGGCGATGTCAGATTGGAGGTAATTGGTCGGGTCGGAGGATACCGCCAAAAGGAAATTGCCGCTGGCGGTCAGGATGTTATTCCAGCCGGGCAGGCCAAGTGTCGCGCCGCGCGCGGGAGCGGAGGGGTTGGAGAAATCAAAGGCCGAAACCTCCGTGCCGGTTTGGGCACTACCATTGGTCTCGGTAAATGTGGTGTAGGCCACATAAACGGCGCTTCCCACCTGGCGGCTATCGTCAATGGAACCCGGGAGCGGCAGATTCGTCATGAGCATCGGAACACCCCCGGAAACATCAATCAGCGCCAATTGGCTCTGGCTGTTGTCGGAACAGTCTTGAGTCAATAAAAGAACGTGGGCGGAATCAAGCACATACAGTTGCTCGCCCGCCCCCGGCAGACTCAAGGTGCCGAGCAGCACGGCCGCGTCGGGCGTGCTGACGTCAAAGACTTGCAGGCCGCGGTCCTGGTTAAAGAAATAGAGACGATCTCCGCTGATGTTCCAAATATCGGACTCGCTGACCGAATTGGCCGTCGTCGCGGCGGAAGGATCCGACGCCGAGCCCGCCGCGACCGGCGCGGCCAGGGTGCCGCCGACCAGCGCGAGGTTGCCGGCGGAGCCTTTGGCCGCCGGGAAAGAGCTGCGGCCTTTGTAGAATTTCGCTGGGAGAGGGATGGGGCCAATCAAGGCGCGGTAAGACTCCTCGGCCTTCGGTTTGGTGACCTTAAAGACAATTTGCCGGCCTGCGCCCGTGACGCGCCGGACAGCAAGCGGCTTCCAACTGCCAGCCACGCCAGACGCCTGCGATTGCAGAACAACCTGGTTGGTGCCGGCTGGAACCTCGACCGTGACGACCAGCGTGCTCCCGTTGGTCACGATGGAGCGAATGGGATTGAGTCCGGCAGGCGGAGTTCTTTGGGCGTCGTCCTGCGCCTGGACCGCCAGAGCGAGCAGGACAGCAACCATAAACACCCCGCCCCAGCGCGCTGCCTTGGGAGAAAATGATTTGTCAAAGTGATCCAGCATAAATCCTAGTCTCATATTTAACCACGATTTGCCGCACAAGCAAATGAGAAGGCGAGGGTCGGAATGCTGGGGTGCATTTCACTTTTTGGACGCCTCTCCGCCTTGCGACAAGCCTCAATAAGTAAGGCAACTGCGAATCATCAAGGCATCCCCTCTCCGCCTCGATTTGCTGGAAAATGACTTGCAAATCGGCGCGTCCGGAAGATACTCTTGGGCACGCCCGGCACCAGTCAGTTCAAAGCCATGAACAACGAATTAAACAGGACATCTCGGAGGTATGCTTCGGCGGGTCTGCTGATTTTCCGCGATCAGAAAACACCACCCGCCGCGCAAATCCTCCGCGGCGTTGACTCAGGCCGGAGGATGAAATCATGCCAGCTTTAAATTGGAGAAATCATTATCAAAAAAGACGCGCCTTCACTCTCATCGAGTTGTTGGTGGTCATTGCCATTATCGCCATCCTGGCCGGCATGCTTTTACCGGCCTTGAGCAAGGCCAAGGAATCTGCCAAAGCCACATCCTGCCTCTCGAACCTGAGGCAAATTGGGCTCGCGTTGCAGTTCTACACGGACAACAACAGAGATAGAGTGCCCTCGGCCATGAGCTTTGGCGTGCCGGCCGGGGATGACGACGAATCCGCCGGCGGCAATTCCGGCACGGCCAACGCCTACGATGCCACGTGCAACTACGGCGGCGTGGCCCACCTTTTGAACGTCGGCGGCCCCAACGTCCTCTTTTGTCCCAGCGACACCAACAACCTTGTCCTGACAAAATTCTCCACGCTTTCCTCGTTCAACCAAAGCAACACGCCTATTTCGTATAACTATCGCTTCGTGGTTTGGGACAATTCGGCGATGTTTCCTGGTTTGAAAACGTCGCAATTCATCCGCCCCTCCGCGCAAATCGTCTATCACGAAGAATGTGATTATCATTTTGCCAAGCTTGCTCCGAATGTTTACCCAACCAAGCAACCGACGCTCAATGCGGTCTATGCCGATTTCCATGCCCGGTCTTGGAAGGTGCAGTTTAGACGCATTTTCCCTTCGAAAAATCGCTAAAAAATTCAAATTAGGTGCGTCGTTATTGAATAAAATGAAGATTTCATCATTTCAAATGTAGCCATACATTTGAAATGATGAAATCTTCATTTTATTCAATAACGACGCACCTAATTTGAATAAAATGAAGATTTCAT
>Ga0182016_10006567_pt1 | contig 12168 bp, 16 predicted proteins | sample 712S2MmetaG_FD_120491 | JGI IMG/M metagenome (GOLD analysis project Ga0182016, IMG submission 120491) | Permafrost microbial communities from Stordalen Mire, Sweden - 712S2M metaG | ecosystem: Environmental > Terrestrial > Soil > Wetlands > Permafrost | place: Sweden: Stordalen | collected...
TGCGACGCATCACTCGCCAATTCTCCAGCCGACTGGGGGCGCCGATCCTGCATCCATAAGACAATCCTTGAAGGCCGAAGTCAATGCCAAATTCTGATCCGCGGAAAAATCAATTGCTGGCAGCGCTTCCTGACTTGGCTTGGAACCGCTGGCGGCAGCAACTCGAGTCAATTGAACTGCGGCTCGGCCAGGTGCTTTACGAGCCCGGCGCCACGCTGAGCCACGTATATTTTCCAACGACCGCCATCGTTTCACTGTTGTGCGCCACGGAAAATGGGGCTTCTGCCGAGATCGCGGTCGTTGGAAACGAGGGAATTGTGGGTTTCGCGCTCTTCATGGGGGGCGAATCAACCTCCAGCCGCGCGGTGGTTCAGAGTGCCGGAAGTGGGTTTAAACTGAAGGCACAGTTGATGAAAGATGAATTTGCCCTGGCGGGCTCCGTGTTGCATCTATTTTTGCGTTATACCCAAGCTTTCTCACTCAAATGGCACAAACGGCGGTGTGTAATCGTCATCACTCGATAGATCAGCAGCTATGTCGCTGGCTGCTGACCAGTCTTGACCGTTTGGAAGGAAACGATTTGATGATGACGCATGAACTCATTGCCAATATGCTCGGGGTGCGCCGCGAAGGCGTAACGGAAATAGCCCAAAAACTGCAAGCCGCCGGATTAATCAAGTATTTTCGGGGTCACATTACCGTCTTGAACCGATTTGCACTCAAGAAGCGAACGTGTGAGTGCTACGCGGTCGTCAAGAAAGAATACGATCGGCTGCTGCCGGATTTTCTGGTGGGATAGCGAGTCTCCATCGAGGTACTCCATGTGCCCGCCGCTCCCAGAAACGCGTTCAATCAGGGTGAATGTTCGTCGTCGCACAGACCCACGCTTTCCGGCGGATCATCTTGTCCTTTACATCATCGCCTACTGACACAGCCCGCGTTATGCATTGCGCTGAGACCGCTTACAGGAAGGCGATACGTTCGCCTCAACAACAGGAACCGATATCATGACTACCGACACTCATAATTCCCTCATCGCGGTGCCGCCCGTTTGGTTTATCACCGGCTGCTCGACCGGATTCGGGCGTGCCTTGGCCGCTCTTCTGCTTGAACGCGGAAACCGCGTGGTCGTCACCGCACGCGATCCGGAGACGGTAAGGGACTTCGAGTCCCAGGGCGAGGCATTGATATTGCCCCTGGATGTTACGGACCAGGCCAACATCGAAACTGCAGTCAAGGCGGCCGAGGCGCGATTTGGCGCCATTGACGTACTCGTGAACAATGCAGGCATTGGCTATTTTTCCGCCATTGAAGAGGGCGAGGATAATCAAGTGCGCAGATTATTTGAAATCAATGTGTTCGGATTGGCCCGGATGGTTCAAGTGGTTCTACCGGGTATGCGCAAACGCCGTAAGGGATACATCGTCAATCTGTCTTCCATCGGCGGTCTGATGTCGTTCCCCGCCGTCGGCTATTACAACGCAAGCAAATTCGCCGTCGAAGGCCTCTCCGAAGCGCTATGGCAGGAAGTCGAACCGCTGGGTATCCGTGTGATGTTGGTAGAACCCAGCGGCTTTCGTACGGATTGGGCTGGACGATCAGCGAACGAGACCCAGCGGCGCATCGACGATTACGCAACGACGGCGGGGATTGGGGTGCAGCGCCTACGGGAGGGCTCGGGCCACCAAGCGGGTGATCCGAAGCGCGCGGCGCAGGCGATCGTCGATGCGATAGAGTCCGGGACTGCGCCGCATCGGATGCTGCTCGGCAACTTCGCGTATGACGGCGCCATGGCCAAGCTCGAGGATTTACGCCGAGAATTCACCGCGGGAGAAGCAATCGCGCGCGCTGCAGACTTCCCTAAGTTGACGCACGAGAGGGCAGCATAAGACTTGCTGAATACTGATTGAATTGACTAAACAACAGTGAGGTTGTCAGCGACGCTGCGCACGCCAGGCGTTGACCACGCGGAATTCCGAGCCGAGTCGCGCTCCGACCAACTATGGACCGTGCCGGTCAGTGTGACCTCCGTACCCCTGACGCCGACCGATATATGATTTGCGTCGGAGTGAATTCGCCTCTTCAATGCCGCCTCGATGTCAGACTTGATCGGCATGACGGCGGCTTTGGGTTTAATCACGATTTGATCGCGCACGCCTGTGATTCCGATCAAACCGCGAATAGAGTTCGAAGCGGCTTGGCGCTGATACTCCCAGTCGACCTCGCCGGTAAGCGTGACCCATCCTGCCTCGACAACGACCTTGATTTCGTCTTGGGGCCAATAAGTTGTCCATTCCAGCACATTTCGTGCCGCGCGGGCGATATCCACATCATTTCGCTTGCTCGATCCTGGAAGATTCACATCCATTTCGACGGCCAATCCCTTGACTCCTGACACGCGTTGCGCCGCGCGTTCCGCCTCCCATTTTTCTACGAAGCTGCCCACGTGCCCTGCCAAAGTCACGACCCCGTCCTTAACCTCTACACCAATCTGCGCTGCATTCACTGACGGTTCCCATGCCAATTCCGCGATGACGTCATGCTGCAATTGTGTATCGGTTTTCATTGTCGTACGTTTATGGCGGTGAGGGACCGCATTGTCAGTCGCTTCATGTGCTCTGTCGGTGCGGCAGACCGCATAGGGAGACCCGTCGCTCATGCGCAGCGACCATGCGAATCGTAACGATCAAGAACTCGGCAGGAGCCGATCATCCCAGAACTTTCAGCGCCGCAGTCACGATTGAACACCCCGTGAACGCAAACCCGTGAGGGTCGGCTTGGTGCCGCGAAACCTTTGCGACAAGCGATTTTATTTCTGTTGTCTCCTCAACGGTAGTGCAGTACGACCCCAGGGGCCGTACTGCATCAACGCCAGTGGCGCGCTTTTATCCGAGAAAACGCGGTCAATCGTAATTGTATTCCACAACGAGTTCGTTCCCGACATTCCAAACCCCGGGGGCGTTCCGGGCAATGCGTCCCGCTTCGTCTTTTTCATACCACGAATCTACCGTTCCGGTGAGTGTTGCCTTATGACCCGAGACCGAAACGCTAATGTCCTTGCCAGCCACAGACCAGTTGCGCTTTAGCGCGCTTTCTATATCGGCCTTTTCGATGGCTTCGTCCGTGCTGGGCTTGACAGTGATGTTGTTCGATACTCCCGTCACGCCCAGAAGATTTCTTACAGCCTCCTGCGCGTGGTCCCTTTGGAAGTTCCATTCCACCTGTCCTTCCAGCGTAACCCATCCTTTTTCAACCCTTACCTTTACCTTGTCGGAGGGAACCTCCCAGTTCCATTTAAAGGCATTTACTATTTCTGTCGCGATGTCATTATCGTCTTTCTTGGCCCAGCTGCCGGCGTACTTGACCAAGATGTTCTCGACCACTGCTTTTACGCCCGCCACCCGTTTAACGGCATCTTCCGCTTCTGATTTCTTGGTATATCCGTCGACAGTGCCGGTCAGAGTAATCACGCCGTCTTTAGCTGAAACGCCAATTTCCGCTTCGCGCAAAATCGGTTCCCACTTGAGTTCGGCTATTACATCTTGCTGCAGTTGTGAATCGGTCTTCATGTTTGTCCTCTCTTAAAGTTCTCTTAAAGTCAGTTGGAGATAAGGCGTTGGGCGGCATTCGCGTTTTGAGCATCACCAATAGTTCGACTGATTGCAGCCACCATCCAACTTCGCACCGTCACCTCTGGCTGTCTGTGCGGCGGCAGACCGAAGGTTCCCCGGCGGTCACCCAACTTCCTCCACCTGTGGGCGGGTCAAACTCCTCCACCCTGATGCCGTAAATCGACGCCGGTCGGCGCCGAGCTAGAGAGCGGCGGCGGGACGTTACGCTGCGCCCTTTTTCTGCGGAAAGGGGGGCGGGAGTGAACGTCTTGAAGCCAAATTTGCGGATTTCGGTCCACACCTTGCTGGATGCAGGCAAGTCCCAGCGCGAGATTGAGCGGGTGCTGGGGGTGGATCGCAAGACGATCCGTCGCATCCAACAGCAATCAAAATCCCCCGGGGTGCCCACCGGGAATTACGCGGAAAAGACCTCCGAAACGGCCGAGACCTCGGAGCAAAATCCCCCACCCCGGCCACCGGCTCAGAAGCCGGTGGCCACCCCATCGGCCTGCGAACTGCACCGCGAATGGATCGAAAGCCAGGTCGCGCTTGGGCGTAACGCCGTGAGCATCTACCAGGATCTTTCCGAGAAGTTTGGATTTACCCACCAGTACACCTCGGTCAAGCGCTTCGTCGCGCGGTTGAAGGCGCGCGAACCGGAACGGTTCGACGTGCTCGACGCGTTTCCCGGCGAAGAGGCGCAGGTCGACTTCGGTCAAGGGGCGCCGACGCTGCTGGCGAACGGAAAATACCGCAAACCGTATCTGTTCGTGATGACGCTGAAGTACTCGGGCAAGAGCTTTCGCAAAGTCGTCTGGAAGGCCGATCAAGAGACGTGGGCGCGCCTGCACGAGGAGGCCTTCCGCGCGTTCGGTGGTTCGGTCACTTACGTGGTGCTCGACAACTTGAAGCAAGGGGTGCTTGAGCCAAATCTGTGTGACCCGCTCTACAACCCGCTGTATGTCGCGATGCTCGCCCATTATGGCGCGGCCGCCGACGCGGCGCGCGTCGTGGATCCGAACCGCAAGGGGACGGTGGAGAATGCGATCCAGCACACGCAGTCCACGGCACTCAAAGGCAGGAAGTTCGAGTCGATCGAGGCGCAGAACGTATGGCTCGCCCACTGGGAGGAGCGCTGGGCGGCGCCGCGCATCCATGGGCGCAAGAAGCGACAGGTGCTGGCGATGTTCGCCGAGGAGAAGCCGGCGCTGAAACCGCTGCCGGCGACCCGCTTCCGTTACTTCCGCGAAACCTCCCACACGGTCGACGACAGCGCGCTGGTGCAGGTCCTGCGCGTGTATTACTCGGCTCTGCCGGCGTTTCCGGGCGATGTCGTGACGGTGCGCTTGTACGACCATGACCTGGAGATCATCGACTCCGCCGGTCAACTGCTGCGGCGGCACACCCGTTCGTTCACGCCCGGGCACTTCGAGATGGAGGAGTCGGATCGGATCTTCAATCCGTCGCGGGAAACCGTCCGCCTGCTCGGCAAAGTCGCCAAACTCGGTCCAAACAGCCTGCAGCTCGGCCGCGAGATCTTCCTGCGCCTGGGTCGCCCCGGGCAGAAGGCCCTGTACGGTCTATCGAACTTGCCGCGCCGCTATGCGAAGCAGGACATCGAGAACGCGGCGAAGCACGTGCTCGGCTTGACGCAGCCGACTTACCACGCGCTCAAGCGTGTCCTCGAGCATCGCGCCGCCGAGACCGAGCACCGCGCGATCATGCCCGAGTTGCAACAGGCCGGCCCACACATCCGCGATATCGAGGAGTACCACGCCTTCTTCGAGAACGCACAACGCTTTGACGATGAAACGACGATAAACCCGTAAACCACTGGAGACAATACAATGACGATGACGATTACAGAACTGGAGCGCTCGCTGCGGGCGCTGCGCCTCTCGGGGATGACCGCGACGCTCGAGACCCGCGCGCTGCAGGTGGCGCAGCAGCAGATGGACTTCATCGAAGCGTTCTCCGCCCTCGTGCAAGACGAGCTCGATCGGCGCCGATCCCGACTGATCGATCGGAGGTACGCGCTCTCGGGACTGACCGAGCGCAAAGACCTCAAAGACTTTGACTGGCAGTACAACCCGAAGAATCCGCGGCGCGATATCCTCGAGCTTGCAAATCTAAAGTTCATCGATCAGCGCGAGGACGCGTTGTTCATCGGATCACCGGGCGTTGGGAAAAGTCACATCGCCAAGGCGCTCGCGCTGCTTGCCGTGCAGCGCGGCTACACGGTGTTTTATCGCGAAGCGCATGTCCTCGTCGATGACATCCATCAGGCGCGTGAGCTCGGTGAACTCAGAAAGTACCGCGCAACGATCAAAGCGGCAGACCTGGTCGTAATCGACGATCTGTTCTTGCGCAAGTTGCCGCCGAACGCCGGCGACGAACTCGCCGACATCATCATGAGCCGTTACGAAAAATCGTCCACGCTGATCACGTCCAACAGGGACATCGACGACTGGGCGAAGCTCTTGGGCGACACCGTCATCGTTACGCCACTACTCGATCGGTTGATGCACCATGGTCACTTGCTCAAGTTCGTCGGCAAGAGCTGGAGACTCAAGGAATCCGCCGAACGCCTTGCCAAGGCCCGCCAAACCGCGTAATCATCCCCTCGTCCCGTCGCCGTCAGGTGGGGGATTTTGACCCGCCCATGGGTGGGGGATGTTGAGGTGCCCGCCGGGGGGTTGGAATTGGGTTCCCACCCACATTGAAACGGCGTTGAGGCCTGTCACAAACGCACGATCGGTTCCGGTCGGTCGTATTTGCCGGGAAATGAGCCTTTCTAAGAGCGTTAGAGAGTGATCTATTCCCAGTGCCCGGATGTCCACGCTCCGCGTGTTCGAGTGCACGGACTTCACAGGTTACTGATGGGCTGGACCAACGATTTATTTTCTTGGATGGGCATCCGCCCGCAAAAACGTGTCGGTTTTGGCAACACCTCGCGGCGCGCGATCCTAAATTCGGTCGACCGGCCACTTTCATTTCCGACATCGAGAAATCCAATTGGATGAGCTTCTTTCCCACGATCACGGGAGATCCCACCTTCTATGAGTACCTTCAGAAGAAGACCGGTGATAAGGCGGGCACGGGCGGAGCGATCACGATCGTCGATTCAAGCTGGAAGATCAGCTTCGTGCTGTATGGACGCTATTTCCCGAACCAGCCTGCCGACGTGAATGTATTCTGGGGCGATGGTCAATGCAGCGACAAGAAAGGCGATTTCATCAAGAAAGCCATGCGCGAGTGCACGGGGGCGGAAATTTTCTCAGAGCTGCTCTATCACTGCGGACTCGAAGACAAGATCCCCGGCATTCTGGCGCATACGACAGTGTCTACTTCCATGATGCGTTACATTACGAGCCAGTTCATGCCGCGCAAGATCAGCGACCGCCCGAAGGTCGTTCCGGCCGGCTGCGTCAATCTGGCGTTCATCGGGCAGTTTGTCGAGTTGCCTGGCGATGCGGTCTTTACCGTGGAGACCTCGGTCCGTACCGCGATGATGGCCGTTTGGGGTCTGACGGGGTTGAAAAAGCCGATGATCCCAATGCACGAGCCGGCATACGATCTTCGAATGCTCGTTGCCTCTCTCAAGGCAACGCTCGGCATCGAGGCGATCACGCCGCAAAACCTCAAGGCCATTGCAGATTCCAGCCCGCCATTGCCGGCTCTGCTCGCCTTCGTCAATGCCTTGCCGCTGCCGGAGGGTTGAGCACCAGTGGGGGTCAGGGCATCAAAGACGCGACGGTCGGCCGTCGCGAGTCCAAGTCCGCGCGTTTGGCAGCAAACGCATCCTTAAGATGCCGCTCGCCCGCGCAGGGCGCGATGGCGTCATGGGTGCCGACATAGATCATCCAGTTCAGGATCGCCGCCGAGCGACGTAGTCGGCGTGAAAGCCCCCCCGCGGTGCCGGCGAGGACGGCGAGGACTCGCAGCAAGCCCACCGGTATCGTCCGGAAACGAAGCTGCTGTTGCTGCCCCAGGCTTTCGGCGGCCAGACGGCCGATGTCGCGGAAGGTGAGAATGTCCGGGCCGCCAACGGGCAGTTCCTGGTCGCCAGGGATCTGCCCCTTGAATTGTCGAAGGATCAAATCGGCCACGTCATCGCCATCGATGGGATTGATTCGATGCGATCCATCGCCAATCTCCGTGTAGCGGTTACTCTTAGCAACTGACTCGAACGCCCGGTCGGTGAGGTCGCTGAAATAGGCGGTGGGCCTCATGACGGTCAGCCTGGCTCCGGCGGCCGCACACGCAATTCGGATCGCATCCACCGCCTGCTCCTTGGCTTCGCTGAACTCCGAGTGGCGACGCGACGCGGGGCCCTCGAACGTGGCGACCAGAACCACGTGGCCCACTCCGCACGCCAGAGCCGCTACGCCGAACCGTATGTTCGCGTCCCGGTCTATCGCCCAGAAGTCATTGGCTGGATCCTTCCCGGTATTACGCGACGCCATGCAGGATATGGCGACATCCGCATCGACGAGCGCGCTCTCATAGGGTTCTTCGCGAGCGGCATCGACCGCCGCGATCGTAGAACCGAGCGTGACCAGCTTGCGAAGCGCGGGGCGGTCGGCGTGATTGCGAACGATCGCGGTCACCGCGATGCCTCGGGACAGTAACGCAGCCACAACCCGCGTTCCGAGATAACCGGTGGCTCCCGCCACACTGACCCGCCTGCATGTCACGGTCGGCCGCCACCCAAGGCGCGGAGGCTGTAGAGCGGCAGGAACGGAAGCAGCACGGGTACGGTTTTGCGGTAGGTCGCATAGCCGAGATCCGCGGCATAGTGATCCGCTTGCTCCCGCTCGAGGCGACGCGTCGCTCCAATCATGATTCCGAGAATGCACGCCAATCCCAAAGTGCACAGACCCCGCTCAAGCCAGCCCTGATAAGCGGAAGTCGCGGAAAACCAGAGCCCGATCCAGAACAGCATTTCCCCGAGATAGTTTGGGCAGCGTACGATACGATAGAGCCCGGTGTTGCAAAAGCGCGTAGGGTGCGCCGCCTTGAAGCGGAACTTCTGCCAGTCCGCGACTGATTCGAGCCCGAGACCGAGCGCCATCAGCGTGATGCCCGTAGGCAGCGATCCGAGCGGCACACCACCAGCCTGCGCCGACAAGGTCAGGAAGGTCGGGAGCGCCAACAGGACATAAAGGGCCGCGACACCGATCCAGATGCCAACTTTTGCCACCGCCCCGGTCTGGCCGCGCTTCGTTCCCTGGCTTACTTCGCGCGCCTGATATCCGCGATCCAGATTGCGCAGCGTCAAATAGCTGCCGAGCCGGATGCCGTAGGCGAGGAGCAGCGACACTTGAATGATAGGCCAACCCGCAAGCGTTGCCGAGTAGAGGGCGGCTGCGCACACAGCTTGTGCAGCGATTGATGCGGCATAGCCTAGGCCCACGAAATAGACAATGCGAATGAACCCCATGGTAGAGCACACCAGGCAGATGCCGAACGCGAGCGCGAGGTACTTCAAGTCGTGGCGCGCGCTGCGCTTCCCTGTCCCTGGACCGCCATGGCGAGCAGCAGCACCACTCCGGCAGTGATCGCCGCGATTGCCGAGACCAATGACCAGATGAAGCCCGCGGAGCACCGATTCGTGGACGACTGTTGCGGATCCAAAGCCATCATGTTGACCTCCGGAAACCTTATCAACCAAGGATAGTCAGTGCGGACAAGCGCGACTGTCTGGCAACGCACATGCAGAAGATAATTGTGCCTTCAACCGCTGGTAAAGCGGGCCATCGCACAGATCACACGCCATCGCGAGAGCAACATCTGCGGGGACGTTCAAAAGAAGGAAAGAAATCATGTCGAATGCCAACGACTCTGCTTCATGCCAGGATTCCAACCGCCGCGCCCAGCGGGTCGACCGCATTTCGGCCATACCGGAGCCGCTTGGTTCTGCCTGTGATTCGCTCTCTAGCGAGGACATCGACGCGCAAATCCGTTGGTTTTTTGAAAATGCGCGGGAGCGGAAGCCACCGCGTTTTTGACGCAGACTACCCTTAAATCATGCGATCACTAAGCGTTCCCGCCGAATGGTGATAAGCACGGCGCGAAGGCGAGTAGCTTGATTACCCTGCCCGCAGACGCGATCGCCAGGGGAATCGGCAATAGGAGTGTACGTAAGCTGGCAATACTTTCAAAAATATCGCGTGGTGTGTGTTGCTCACGTGCCCCGCCAGCGCGACTATTCCGTCCTTCACTTCAACACCATTGTCGGGAGCGATGGTCGGCTTGAGCAGATCCGCGCGAACTCTTCGATAACCGACGAAATCTGCCGCCGGCCTTTGCAGATACACTGATCCGTTTGGGCTTATAATCGGTATTTTAACGCGACGGACGCAAGGAGGCCCTCAATGAACCTAAAGTCGATCCGCGACAGTCTATGCTTAGCCCGCCTTGCGCTGGGTCCAGAGCACCCGCTGTCGGCGCGCCTTGAGAAGGTTGAGCGGCAATTGACGCCCGGCGATCCCTTGTTTTGCAACGACGCCGTCAGTGCGGAAAATGATCTTCTCGCCATATCAGCTGAGCTCGAACAGCTACCCAAAATCATGCCGCCACGCATTGTGTCTGGCGCGAGAGGAATCAACGAGTGTGCTGTGGCTGAAGTTCCACCCGGTGTGAACGATGCCATCAAGCAAATTGCAGACGCCATCGAGTTGCTCTAGCATTGGACTTCGTCAACGACGGTATGGTCATCGAGCGCCTTTCCAAGGAGAGGTATCTAGGCGTTCTCGCAGATCGGCAATCATCTTATTGTGGCGGCACACGAGGGCTATTCGCATCTCGTTGGAAACTTAGTGCGCACGATAATTGGCGGATTTCGGCAGCTCCCCGTTGAGGGTGTGCCTACCGCGTGGGCGCGATTATGCCCGCCTTAATCAGCGACGCGGCAATATCCGGGATGGAGCGAAATAAGACAAAGGCATCGTCCGGTGAAGGAATAAACCCATGGTGTCGCCAGAACGCGGCGGCTTCTTCGTCCAACGCGTTAACAAGTAAAGCGCGCCCGCCCACTAGGCGCGCTCCCGCCACCGATCGCGTGAGTGCGTGACGTAACAGCCCCGTCCCGACACCTTTGCCAGCCCATTCCTGATCCGTCGCCAGTTGGCCAAGTAATAGACAAGGGACCGGATTCGGCGGTTGGCCCGTGCGAATAGAGCGCGGCATCCCCGTGGGAGCAACAGCGGTAGGCGCAAGTCCGTAATAACCCACGACGCGGCCCAGGTCATGGACCACCATAACGACGGTAAATCCCTTCTGCTGATTTGACAGCGCGCGCGTCTTGAGCCAAAGATCGAGCGCCGGCTTGCCGCATGTAAATAATGAAAGATCATGCTCAGCGGTTAGTAACTCGGGACTAGACAGCGCCACCTGAAGTGCTCAATCCCGTTTGCCACCTGCTTCCCAGGGTGACTTGCGCTTCAGGAGTTTGACCATGGCGGGAACCGCTTTCGCCGGCGCCGCGATCAGCGTCATAAAGCGATCAAAGCCCTGTGGACTCATGCGCAGCAGTGTGTTTTCCATGATGATCGCTTCAGCGGCGCGCACTGCGGCCTCTCTGACAAATTCGGTTCGCGAAGAGCCACGCAAATCCGCTGCACGATCGATGATCGCGATGTCCTGCTCGGGTAGGCGCATCGACAAGGGGTATTCGTTCTTTTTCGCAGGGCTTCGCATGTTGATTCCCAAATCATTTGTCGGTTACGGGAGTATCCTATCACGTTGTAGCGCATTTTACAATACAATCAATGCGAACCTTAACCGAGAGCGCGGCCCTGATGGGCGACCCGCACTTCGTGTCCGGCAAGCTCAGCGCCCAAAGTTAGGCGGAACGTCAGACGCATTCGCTGTCAAATAACGCTCTTCTGCTTGAGCTCATAGTATCGGGCCGCAGACATACCCAAGAGCTCGAGATACACCTGATCATTGTGCTCCCCGAGGCCAGGCGCGATGCTGCGTATAGTCCCCGGCGTTTCCGACAGTTTTGGGGCGACATTCTGCATTTTCAGATCGCCGTACTTTGGATGCTGTACGGTCACGATGGCTGCGCGCGCCGCGAATTGGGGATCCGTGAGCATGTCCGGCGCGCGATAGATCAATCCAGCCGGCACGCCGTGTTCTTCCATGAGCGCGAGGCGCGACTTGGGCTGCTTTATAGCGACCGGGAGGTTTGGCGCTTGGCGCTGCGTATCGGTTTTGCCCGCAGCCGCGATCTACTGTTCACGGGCCGGCGGGTGAGTGCCGCGGAGGCATTTACATTCGGGTTGGTCGAGCGGCTCAGCGAGGCCGACGGACTCGACGCCATGCTCGATGAGTTGCTCCAGCAATTTTCCGCCTGCGCGCCCCGGGCTTTGCGCAATACGAAAGAGCAGCTTCTGCGCTTCGAGCGCGAGGGTGCGGCCGGCGTCGGCGACGACAAAGCCGCGGAGCAAGCGCTGTTCGAAGCGGACGGCATCGAGGGCATCCGCGCCTTTCTAGAACGACGAACCCCGCTGTTTCCGCCATGAGGGGTTCCCTTGATTTCCGTGCCAAA
>Ga0182016_10006569_pt1 | contig 12166 bp, 9 predicted proteins | sample 712S2MmetaG_FD_120491 | JGI IMG/M metagenome (GOLD analysis project Ga0182016, IMG submission 120491) | Permafrost microbial communities from Stordalen Mire, Sweden - 712S2M metaG | ecosystem: Environmental > Terrestrial > Soil > Wetlands > Permafrost | place: Sweden: Stordalen | collected...
AGCGGCATTCGCAACGCGGCGTTCGAGTATGGGCTGGGAGCCATCGCCCTGGTCGTGGTTGCAGTTTGGATGGCAACCGGGCGGCTGGTTCATCAGGTGCGGAGCATTGCGGCGTCCATGGCCACGGGCGCCGAACAAACCACCGCAGCGGCGAGGCAAGTCTCGGGCAGCAGCCAATCCTTGGCGGAAGGGGCCAGCGAGCAAGCCGCCTCCTTGGAAGAAACCAGTTCCTCGCTAGAAGAGATGGCCAGCATGTCCCAGAAGAACGCGGAGCAAGCCGAGCGATGCCGAAGTTGGATGGGCGAAGCAAAGGCGGTGGTGGAAGAAGTGGACAAACTTCTGGATCAAACGGCCGTTTCGATTCAGGAGATCAATCGTTCCAGCGAAGCCACCAGCAAGGTCATTAAGACCATCGAAGAAATCGCCTTTCAAACCAACATCCTGGCATTGAACGCGGCTGTCGAAGCCGCCCGAGCCGGAGAAGCCGGCATGGGCTTCGCCGTTGTGGCCGAAGAAGTTCGCAATTTGGCCCAACGCTGCGCCCAAGCGGCCAAAGAGACCGGTACCCTGATCGAAAGCGCCACTACCGCCGCGCGTGAAGGCAGTCAACTGACCGTTTCCACCCATGAAGCCTTCAAGAGGAACATGGTCAACTCGGCCAAGGTGGGGAGAGCGGTTGAGGAAATCGCCGCGGCGGTCAAGGAACAAAGTCAAGGGATCTCCCAAATCAACACCGCCGTCAGCCAGATGGACAAAGTAACGCAGTCCAACGCGGCCAACGCCGAGGAAAGCGCCGCGGCGGCGGAGGAACTTAACGCCCAGGCCGACACGATGAAGCAGTCCGTGGCCAAACTGCTGCAATTGGTGGAGGGTGGGAACCACGGCACAGCCAAACCCAGTGTCCAAGCCGAACGCAAACCAATTGCGGGTTCAACAACGCCCCGCACCCGTCCGGCAACAAGGCCGCCCAAAGATCATAACTCTCCCGCCAAAAATGGCGCACGAACCCCAGTGCTGATCGCCGACCGGAATGAAATGCCCATGGCGGGCGATTTCAAAGATTTTTAGTGTCCCGAAACAAAAACAAAAACCCCAAAGCAAAACAAACTATGAAATCACAGTTCACCTCCCGCAGACTCACAGTGTGTGCAGGTCTCGTTCTGGTCTTGCCGTTTTGGACGCAAGCCCAGCCAACCTCGCATTATTGCCCCGGTTCTGAGGGCCTTCTCGGCGCCTCCGTTCCCCCGCCAGGATTTTATTTCCGCGACTACAACATTTTCTACACAGCGGACCAGGTGAACAATTCCACGGGACACAGCGCGGGACCGCCGAATTTTAATGTCTTTACCTATGCCCAGGTGCCGCGCTTCGTTTGGATTCCGGACGTCAAAGTCCTGGGGGGTAATATCGGCGTCAACGCTTTGGAGCCATTCGTAGCGGAAAGCGTCACAGCCGGCCCTTATCACAGTTCCTCGTTTACGCCCGGGGATCTGCTCCTGGACGCCTTCATGGCCTGGCATCCGCAGCCCTTTGATTTTGTCTTTGCAGCCGGCGACTGGATACCCATCGGGGAAACCGGGTCGCCGCCGAACGCGCGCGCGGGTCTTGGATATTGGGGCACGATGATTACCGCCGGCGTGACCTGGCACATTGACAAAGAAAAGACCTGGTCCATCTCGCTCCTCAACCGTTACGAAATAAACGGGGAACAACGCGATACGCACATTACTCCGGGCCAGGCGGAAACGCTGGAATGGGGCATCGGCAAAAAATTCGCCAAATGCCTTGAGGCAGGCATCTCGGGCTATTACCAGGGGAAAATGACAAGGGACAGCGGCATGGGATCGATGGACAATCGAGACAGCGCGGCCTCCATCGGGCCGGAAATCAAAACGGAGATTCCGAAGATCGGACTGCATGCTTCGTTACGCTTCCTCTATGAATTCATGGCCGATAACCGAGCGCAAGGCGAGGCGGTTGTGCTGACGTTAACCAAACGGTTTTAATCAGCGGCACCCGTTCAACCTCATCCACGGACAGATTATGTCAAGAATTGTTGCATTGGTTCTACTGGCCGCTGCGGCCGGGATTGCTCCCGCGCTGCGGGGCGATGATAGCGCCGCCGCGGCGGCTTTAGGCGCCGAGAGCACAGCCTACTGTGTTTCGACTGTCAATAAAGACCGGCCTACGCCTCCCGCCTTGGTCGTGGCCAAGGTCAACGAGGCCTGCGCGCTGTTGGCCAAAGAGGGGCCGGAGGCCTTCCCCAAGTTCAACGGCAAGGGCAGCCCGTTTCTCTACGAAGGCACGTACATCGTGGTCGATACGTTGAATGAGGGCGTAGTATTGGTCCATCCTCTGCAACCGAAGATGGTCGGCAACAAGCTCATGGCGCTCAAGGACGTCAAAGGCAAGCGTTTCTTCGCCATCATGAGCGACTTGGCCAAGGAAAAAGGCGAAGGCTGGGTGGAATACTACTGGCCCAAGCCCGGGACGGAAGAGGCGGTGCGTAAGGTCTCATTCGTCAAGAAATGCACCATGGCTAACGGGGTGGAGGTAGCTGTTGTTTCCGGTCTATTTAACTTCAGCGAGGCCGACGTGTCGAAACTCGAACTGCATTAATCCAAAAACCTCAAGATTTAACTTCAAGTTAGAAAGCAATATATGTTCAAGAAAATCGTTCTTGCCATCGTTCTCACTTCGACTGCCGCTGTTTCTCCCCGGCTTCTGGCCGATGACGATGCGGCGGCGGCCGCACTGGCCGCGGAAAGCACGGCCTACTGCACTTCAACCATCAACAAAGACCGCCCCACGCCGCTGGACACGGTGGTCGCCAAGGTCAATGAGGCCTGCGCGCTCTTGGCCAAAGAAGGGCCGGCGGCCTTTCCCAAATTCAACGGCAAAGGCAGTCCCTTCATCTACGAAGGAACCTATGTTGCAGTGCAAGCCTTGGCTGATGGAGTAGAGTTCGTTCATCCCATTAATTACAAAATGGTGGGCCAAAAGTTAATGGGCCAGAAGGATGCCAAAGGCAAACGGATCTTCATCGCCATGGCGGAGTTGGTGAAGGAAAAAGGGGAAGGCTGGGTGGAATACTACTGGCCGAAGCCCGGCACCCAGGAAATCGTGCATAAAATTTCCTTTGTCAAGAAATGCACCATGGCTAACGGCGTTGAGGTGGTGGTCATTTCCGGCATCTCGAATTTCAACGAGGCGGACGCGGCCAAAGTGGAATTGCATTAACCCAATTGGGCCCCTATATGAACCTCAACCATACAAGCATCCGCACACGGTTGCTGCTGCTGGGCGGACTTTCCACTTTGTTGATTGTAACGCTGCTGGTCGTTACTCGACTGGCCGACGGCAAGGTCAATGAGTCCTACCAACGCATCAATGCCGCGCAGCAAGCCATCCAGACCGCGCAGCAATCAATCGACAAAGCCTCCATCCTGAAGGACCAGATCAGTCGATCGCAGGAGAAGGTTACGGCCTTGCGGGTGCTGGAAAAGACCTTTCTGCAGTTTCGCCGGTCGGATGACAAGAAGGAGTTTGACCGGCTGGCCGGGGAGTTAAGGGACAATCTCAATCAACTCCAGCTGACCCAAATCGGCGGCCAATTCCAGGAGTATTGCAAATCTTTCGAGGAACGCGCCGCCCTCGTGCTGGAACATGATGCTTTAAACGCCAAAATGACCGAGCCGTTGCGGAACTCGGACGCGCGGTTGGGGGCCATCCTTACGGAAGTGGAGGGAAAACAATCGCAAGCCCAAATGACGGGCCAGAAACTCAAAGATGATGAACTCGAAATGCTGAATGTGGTGCGCGACTGCCGCATCGTCTTTCTCAAGCTGCAAAACTTGCAACAGCAATTCATCGCGACCGCCGACATGAAATACGTTGCGCAATACAAGGAAGTGGCCACCAATGACGCCCGCTGGGGCATCAGCGCCCTGCACGAATTGTCCAGCAGCCTGAACAACAGTAATTTTTTGGCTTCCAGCCAAATTATTGCCGGTTCGCTGAACGATTTCCTCAAGGATATCGACCGCTCGCTGGCGATGGGAGCCCGGGAACATCAATTGGACCTGCAACTGGACAACACTGGAGCGAGCACTCTCAAGGCTGCCGACGCGGCCATGGCCGCGGCAGATGAAGAGGTTGCCAAACAAAGGGACAGCGGGCTGAAGGCCAGCCAATCCGCCCAGGAAGCCCGGGCCTCGGCGGATTCCACGAGAAAAGTCAGCGGGCAGATCATCTGGGCGGTCATTCTCGCGGGCCTTGGCCTTTACGCCGCTTTCTTGATCTTTGTCATTACCAACATCGACCACTCACTCCGCTCGGCCATCACGCAGCTCAACCAAGGAGCGGAACAAACCTCTTCCGCCGCAGCACAAGTTTCCGAAAGCAGCCAGTCGCTGGCCGAGGGCGCCAGCGAACAGGCCGCCTCTCTGGAAGAAACCAGTTCCTCGCTTGAAGAAATGTCCAGCATGACCAAGCGCAACGCCGAGAACGCTCAAAATGCCAACGAGCTGGCCCAGCGGGCGCGCGCGGCGGCCGATAAAGGCGCGGAGAACATGCGCGCGATGAGCGCGGCGGTCGATGCGATCAAGGTTTCCAGCGATGATATTGCAAAGATCATCAAGACGATAGACGAGATAGCCTTTCAAACCAACATTCTCGCTTTGAACGCGGCGGTGGAGGCCGCACGGGCTGGCGAAGCCGGCATGGGCTTTGCCGTGGTAGCAGACGAGGTTAGGAATCTGGCCCAGCGCAGCTCCCAGGCCGCCAAGGAAACCGCCTCCAAGATCGCCAACGCCATCTCCAACACGGGGCAAGGAGTGGATATCAGCAAAAAGGTGGATGAAGCGCTCAATGAGATCGTGAAGGAAATCCGGCAGATGGGCGAATTGGTGGCGGAAGTGGCCGGGGCCTCACGGGAACAAACTGAAGGCATCAGTCAGATTAACACCGCGATGGGCCAAATGGACCGCGTGACCCAAGGCAACGCCGCCGCGGCCGAAGAATGCGCCGCCGCCGCCCAAGAACTCAACTCTCAGTCCGAAACCATGAAACTCTCCGTCGCGGCTTTGTGGAAGTTGGCGGAAGGCACAGCCCAAATCTCCATGACAACGGAAGCGCCTGAGGCCACACGCCACCAGCCTGTTTCCGCGTCGGTGTTTAAAAGAAGAACGCCAGTAAACGGCAATGGGCGTCACGCCGCCGCACCAACCAGTGTTTCCCTTCCAGCAGGTCGGCCAGGCGACGGCGAATCCCATACTTTCTAAGCAAATCGCCAAAAAGCTACAATCGGAACACCGGATCCTTTCGATCTTTGCGGCCTCAGGGGCGCGTGTTGACCATTCCTGAAGGGTTTTCACGCGTCGGACACAAGACATGCAAGTGCCTACTTGGTTTCCTGCAAAAAATGATCCAGGATGGCGAGATAGCTGCTATAGGTGTCGCTGGCTTCCGGGCCCAGTTCCTTCTGGTAGGCCCGCAACTGGTCGGCCGCCGACTTGGCCTGGGCGCGCAAGGCCGCTATATCGATCTTGCCGGTGAGCAACCCGCCCAGCATGTCATTGAATTGCTGATTGGCTTCCGGCCCGGCATCCGCCAGAAATTGCCCTTTGATTTGTTCGATGAAATTGGTGTTCGCCCCCAAGCTCTTCAAGGCCCCGGCCAGGTCCGCGTTCCCATTCGTCAGGACAATGGATTTCGGGTTTACCGTCGGATGGTTGGTGGTCGGCACGGACGACAATGCGACCGGTCCACCGACAGAAACCCCTGCTTGCGCCGCCGATCCCACGGTGAGCAACGTTACTTTGCTGCGGGGCAAGGTAATTTTCCCCAGGATGTCGTTTTGCAAAACAACGTAATCGGCCGAGAGGGAAAGGACGCGGCCCGTGTAGCGGTCGCCGTTTTGCATTTCCACCTGGTCGGCCAAAACCGGCAGCGCCGCCAGGGCCAGGAGCCATGCGAAAGTCTTTCTCATAACGCTAAAATAGCGCATTCCTCAAAGTCGCGCCAATGCTTGTTGCTCCGCCGCGGAATGGGGCAGTGACGGAGGGTCAGATCGGCGATGGAACTCGGCCTTCCCACACCCGCCAATCCCAGCCTTCGGGGCATGACTGAGCTTGAGAATTGGGCGTTGCGGCGGCAACGCCCTACCAAGCCAGGTGGGGCGGCGCCGCCGCGCTGTCCAAGATGACGCGCTGATTTGGCTGTCGTGGGGGAAGCAAACCAGGACACTGAAGTGTTGACTGAGGAACATCCTCAAGCCCGGACCTTGAAGAGGCCGGAGCGTAGCGAAGGCCGACGAAAGGACCGGGCTTGGGGAGGCGGCGGGCGAAAGCTGCAGGCTTGAAAAGTACCAACAATTATCACATCGTCCTGCCCCTCCTCTCATCCGCCAGGTGCTCTCTTCCTGCTGGCACGGTTCTCTCACGGCCACAGCCGCGGCCGCGCAACTGGGCCTCTCTCGAAGACGCCTCTATGCTCTTTCCTCCGAGTTTTTGCCGGCTCGAGCCCTCCAGAAAGAGGTTTTGCGGATCCAGGGAATCTCCGGCGAAGGCCACGCCGCCGTCTGGCCCGTAGCGGTCACGGAGATCCTCAGGAAACGCCTGGCTTGCTCGCCACCGTGCCCCAACAGATTCGTGGCCTCCGAGGCCTTTCGCCTGCGCGCCTTCCAGCTCGACCGCGCCCCGGTCGGTCACTGGGCCATCCAAAATGATTGCGCGCATTCCACCGCGAGCCAACGCCCGTGGGCTCCCGTGCGCCGATGGCAGAGCTCCCAGATCGGCGAACGCTGGCTATGGGAGGCTTCGCCCCATCGCTGGTTCCTCAGTGGCAGGCTGGATTTTCCCATGCTGAACATGCTCTACGATTGCAGCGGCGTGTTCGTAGGCTGCAAAATCTACGACCGGGACCTCCTGCTTTTATACTTGGATTGCCTCCCCCCGCCTTCCTGGCCTACGACCGGTCTTGGCAAATTTAGTTCGATTATCACACCATGTTTTTCACCCAAAGGACTGACGCGCTAACCCTATTAGTCCGCAGCTCGCTCTGCCTTGCGCTTTAAGCCGCCGCCGGCGTGGCCGAGGAAAGGGAGCGGGCGGTGGCCAAATCCACCTTCCGCTGGCGCAGGCTGCGGAAAAACTCATAACCCTCGCGGCACCGCCGGACAAAGATGTCCTTGTCTTCAAGCATCGTCTTAATGATGCGCAGAATCGGCTTAGGCCGGAGATAGTAGGCACGGTAAAACCGGTCCACCGCCTCGAATATTTCCTCCTTCCCCAAATTCGGATATTCCAGCGCGCTCTGTTGAAAGCCATCGCCATGCACAATATCCGTCTTGTCCTTCTTGGCAAACCAGCCGTTTTGCCGGGCCATGTCAAACAATTCGGTGCCCGGATAGGGCGCGGCCAAGGATACTTGAATGCTGAAGACATCCAATTCCATGGCAAAGCGAATCGTTTGCTCAATCGTCTCCGTCGTTTCCACCGGCAATCCCAAAATGAACGTGCCGTGAATCACCACCCCCGCCCGATGGCAGGCTTTGGTGAAGCGGCGGGCCTCATCCAATTGAATGCCCTTCTTGATGCGATCGAGTATTTCTTGATTACCACTCTCGTACCCGACGAGGAACAAACGCAGTCCCGCCTCTTTGAACGATTTGATGGTGTCGTAATCAAGATTGGCGCGGCTATTGCAGGACCAAGTCAGCCCCAGGGGCGCTAATTTTTTGGCAATTTCCCGGGCGCGGGGCAAATTGGCCGTGAACGTGTCATCGTCAAAAAAGAACTCCCGCACCTGGGGAAATAATTTGCGGGCGTAAGCCATTTCCGCCGCCACATTCTCCGGGGAACGCACCCGATATTTGTGCCCGCCAATGGTCTGGGGCCAGAGGCAAAAGGTGCATTGCGCCGGGCAACCCCGCCCCGTATAGAGACTCAGGTACGGGTGGAGCAAGTAGCCGATAAAATAACGTTCAATCTGCAAATCCCGCTTGTAGGTATCCACCACCCACGGCAACACATCCATGTTGGAAATCATCTCCCGTTCGCGATTGTGGATGATTTTTCCTTCGGGCGAGCGAAAGGAAAGACCGTCGATTTTGGCCAGCGGACGGCCTTCCGCGACTTCTTTGCAGGTGAAATCAAATTCTTTGCGCCCGACCCAATCAATGGAGGAGGAGGCTTTGAGAGTTTCAGCCGGAAGGACGGCGGCGTGCGCGCCCACAAAACCGATGGTGGTGGAGGGTTTCTGCTCTTTGATCGCCTCAGCCACTTTGCAATCGTTCTTCAACGAGGGTGTGGAAGTGTTGATGATGACGTGGTCAAAATCCCGCGCGGTCTCCAGGCATTGCTTGACGCCAATGTCGTGCGGCGGACAGTCGAGCAGCTTGCTGTTGGGAACCAGGGCGGCGGGTTGGGCCAGCCAGGTTGGATACCAATAGGAAGTCACTTCGCGCCGCGCCTGATAACGGGAACCAGCCCCGCCATCAAAACCATCAAAAGTGGGTGGAGAAAGGAATAAAGTCTTCAAGTTGTTTTCTTGGTGATTTTAGCCAGCAATTGGTCGCGCTCTGAGCTGTTGCCGGAACCGCAGCCCCCGCCTGGAGCATTAATCGCCGCCGTCGCCTCAGCCAAATGTCCTTTGCCAATGGAAAAACCGTTGAATGCCACCACCGCCCGGCCCGCGTAATACGGCTTTGGCTTGGCGCCAAAGTTGTATTTCATGTTCTTCCAACTATCGCGCGGACTGCTGCTCAGGGCACCACTCGGATCGTAGCCGCAATGGACCATGCAGTTTTCGCAACGAGGATCCCGGGCCACGCCGTCCACCACGCCATATTTGTTCCAGTCCACCTTGTCCAGCATCTCCTGGTAGCGGGCGTAATGGCCGTCGGTCATGAGGTAGCAAGGGGCTTTCCAACCGCGCACGTTGCGTGTGGGAATGGCCCAGGCGGTGCAAGTCAATTCGCGCTTGCCCGCAAGGAATTCCTGGTAAACCGTCGTGCCGAAAATGGTAAAGCGCCGGCCCCATTCCTCGATTTTGGCGAATTTTTCCCGGGTCATCCGGCGAGTCAGGAAGAAATCTTCCGGCTGCTTGCCCAGGCGCTTGACCATGTCCTTCTTGGCCGCGTCATACTCGTAGCCAGGAGAAATCGTATGGCCGTCCACTTCCAGGGAAGAAAAGAACTCGAACATTTGTTCGATTTCTTTGATTTCCGTTTCCTTATAGACGGTGGTGTTGGTGGCCACCTGGTAACCGAGGATTTTGGCCATGCGCACGGCCGCGACGCATTCTTTGAAAACGCCTTCCCGCTCCACAATTAAATCATGGGTGTATTCCAGCCCATCAATATGGACGTTCCAGTACATCCACTTGGTTGGCCGGATCACTGGGCGCCCGTCCGACTTTCCTTTGCGGATGGCTTCGGCGTCCTTTTCCGAGATCAGATTTTCCTGGAGCAACTGGGCCAGCATCGGCTCCGTCCCTGGCTTATAAACCGCCGCCAGATAGTCCTTCATCTTCTTGCGCATGAACATGCCATTGGTGCAGACATAGACAATGCGCCCCTGCTTGAGCAGGCCATCGGTCAATTCCTCAATCTTTGGATAAATGAGAGGTTCACCCCCGCAAATGGACACCATCGGAGCATCACACTCCTCAGCCGCACCCAGGCAATCTTCCAGCGGCATCATGTCCTTCAGACTGGTGGAATACTCGCGAATGCGCCCGCAGCCAGTGCAGGTCAAATTGCAGGTGTGCAAGGGTTCCAATTGCAACACCAAAGCAAATTTTGGCGTGCGCGCAACCTTGTGCTTAATGATATGGGCGGCGATTTTCGCCGTCAACGCGAAGGGAAATCGCATAGTTTTTTAGTTTAAAGAAGCCAGACTCTGGTTGAATGTGTTCGACACCACTGTTGGCGTCGGCTGCGTGCCAGGAAGGGGAGGATTGGATTTATTTTGAGCGAAGCCAGGCAATAAAAACATCAAAGGCGAGACAGTCTGCACAGCAGAAATGCCGGCGCAACCCGCGCCGACCAACACCAAAGCCGCTGCGAGGACCAAGCACCTTAGGATAGAAAGAAGCTTCACAGGGGTCATTTTAAGATGAGGTTATGGTCTTGGCAACCCCATTTGTGGCATTAGTTTTGCGAGGGAAAACCTTACAAAAAACCAGCAATTGGCGCTTTGAGACGCCAATCGCCGCTGACAACCGTTTAAAAACACGGCAGGATTACCACTGCTTGGCTGCGCCGTATCCGCGCACAAAGCCAATGCATTGGGCAACTTCTGGCACCGAGGACTCCCAATGATATTCGTACTCAATGGAGATATTGCCGGCAAAACCTTGAGCCTTCAACTCCTCCAGAATTGCCGGAATGTCGGAAACCCCTTGACCATAAGGAACATCGTGAGCTCCTTCACCCATTTCATTCAGGTCTTTCAAGTGGCTGCTAATGATGCGCCCTTTCAGGATTCGCAGGCAGTCCACCGGTTTCAAATTGGACCTGACCCAATGCCCCGTATCAGCACAGGAGCCGATCCTGGAGTCGCGATCTTTGACCACCGAGAGGATGTAGTTCGGGTCCCACATGCGATAATTGGGGTCGTTCGCACGCTTGGGATGATCATGGAAGCCGACCATGATGTCATATTCCTTGACCAGCTTTTCGATGGTATCAATGGCATCGACAGATTCAGTGGTGACCGCGCGCAGACCCATGGCTTTGGCGAATTCAAAGATTTTACGTGCTTCGGTTTCGTCCTTGGGAATGCCCACGACCCCGTAATTGACCGCCGTGATTTTGTAATGAGCCAGCATTTCTTTGACCTTTTGCCGGGTCTCGGGCGAAGCGTTGTGATCCCATTTGACGTTTGGCTCCTCTGGACTCAATTTTTGGCCAGGAAAGAATTCAATGACTCTGCCGCCGGATTCGGCGGTCTTTTGGATGGCCTCGAAGAGGCTGTAATGATTGAAAGTATAGGCTTGGCAACCGATGAAAAAGCCCCCGGTTTTGGCTTCTTCCGGGATTTTAGTCTCGGCTTGCACCGTGAGAGAAATCGCCGGCAAGGCCGCCAAACCGCAAAAAAGAATCAGTGTTTTGAAACTCATAGCATTAATGTTGATTGTTCTGCATTTCGGACGATGGGTTTGAGCTTATAGCCCCAACTTCAGAGCACAAGGCCAATCTTCCGTAATCGCGCGGCCATATTCTCAAAGGTGGGGTCGCCTCGCCGAGGCGACCGTGGACGGCTCGGCCGCAACGTCCTGGCGTTGGGCGGGAAACCCTCTCCCTTTTGGAGAACTTATTCGCGACTCTGAAGCCATCGGCGGGACGCCGAAGGCTGCGGGCGAGAGGCCCCGCGCTCCCCCGAACCATCGGCATCGAAACGGCTAAGCAATTAAGTCATCAATGACCTTGGCCGGCACCACGCCTGTCAGCCGTTGATCCAGCCCCTGGTAATGATAGGTGAACCGCAGATGGTCAAAGCCGAGCAGTTTGAGCGCGGTGGCGTGGAAGTCATGAACGTGCACCGGGTCTTTGACAATATTGTAGGAAAATTCATCCGTTTCTCCATGCACCAAGCCGGGCTTGGCACCGCCGCCGGCCATCCACATCGTGTAACAGCGGGGATGATGATCGCGGCCGTAGTTTTCCTTCGTCAGCTCGCCCTGGGAATAAACCGTGCGGCCAAATTCGCCGCCCCAAACGACCAGCGTATCGTGGAGCAGGCCGCGCTGTTTTAAATCCTGGATCAATCCGTGGCAGGGACGGTCAACGTCTTTGCATTGGTCCGGCAACCGTTTTGTGGCATTGGAATGGGTATCCCAATTGTTGTGATAAATCTGCACGAAACGCACGCCGCGCTCCACCAAACGCCGCGCCAGCAGCGCGGTATTGGCAAAGGTGCCGGGTTTTTTTGCCTCATCTCCATAAAGCGCGTAGGTGGCTTCCGTTTCGCTGCTCAAGTCGGTCATTTCCGGCACGCTGGCCTGCATGCGGAAGGCCAATTCATATTGCTGGATGCGGGTGTGAGTTTCCGGATCGCCCAGGAGGCGGTAGTTGATTTCGTTCAGCGCGCGCACGCCATCCAACGTTTTGCGCCGGACTTTCTCGTCCACCCCCGCTGGATTATTGATGAACAGAATAGGA
>Ga0182016_10006571_pt1 | contig 12164 bp, 5 predicted proteins | sample 712S2MmetaG_FD_120491 | JGI IMG/M metagenome (GOLD analysis project Ga0182016, IMG submission 120491) | Permafrost microbial communities from Stordalen Mire, Sweden - 712S2M metaG | ecosystem: Environmental > Terrestrial > Soil > Wetlands > Permafrost | place: Sweden: Stordalen | collected...
GCGGAGCGACGTTGCCGAGTGCGCACGCGCAATCGCCGCCTCAATCACCGGATGCCCGGAATTCAGGAGACCGTCGTGAGCCGTGATCTTAAGACTGCGCCAATCTCGATAGCAGGCGACTGCTGAGCTTGCGCGCTCAGTCTCTGAAAACTCCTGTCTCCGCGCGAGAAGACGATCGGATTCACTGAAAGCGTGTTGTGGTATCCGCGACCTCTGCAAGTGTTGCGATGCCATTTCGGAAGGTGCCAACGGACTTATGCCGAGCAGTCGTCCCTCGCTGTCGCGGCGGCTGCGTGAATAGACGATTTCATTGGAGGCATCACGCAACACGGCGAAGTGAGTCCTGTCCTGCGAGGTCACACTCGCCGGTTCTAGCAATACCGTGTCTAGGATGTGCGACGGAAGAAGACCGTCCTCTCGGCCCTGCCGAGGCCAATTACGGCTGGTCAAGCCCAGCATGAACGTGAACGGACGCGGGGCACTTGCGACAGCGTGAGCCGGTCCCCAGATGATATTCGCGTTCGGATCAGATTCATCCGAGACGCGAACCTGCCCGATCGTCGTCATGAGAGCCTCTGGCGGTCCATCAAGCAGCGCTCGCCGCCAGATCGCTCGCGCCTGCCCAGACAGTAGTTCCTCCCCAACTTGCTCCGCCGCTGGAGCGCCTTTCGACAGAAGGTCGAGAATGGGTAGTAAGATTGGGCGGAAATCCGGTCTCTCGGAATCCTCTGCGAGCTTGTCCAGGGAAACCTGCCAGTGACCGAATTTCAGGAGCGGCGCATCCGGGTCCAGGGTTGTATACCAATCACTCGGTAAGCTCTTCAATTTTGGAGTGTTGTGCAGAAGCCGCAGCGCCCGCACCACGCGATCGTGGCTGAGCCCTTCAAGCAAGATGGTAGCGAGCGAGCCAGCCTGCTGACCGGAAAAAGTCGAGGTTGCGCTGCGCCCGTGGACAAGATGCAGAGGCAACTGGCTGTCGGCCACCAGTACTCGAAAATCCTCGTCCCAGTCTTCCGTGGCTGACGCGACAATCGCAATGTCGTGCGGTTTGGCACGGCCAGACACGATCAATTGGCGGGCCCAGCGGAGCGCTTCGATCGCCTCGTGCTTGGGTGTAGCGCAAACGACCGAGCTTTGCGTCGGCGTTTCCTTCGACTTGAAAACTAGACGAATGGCGGAACCTTGGGTCCAGTTCAGCTGCTCCTTGAGCGTCTCAATTGAATACCACTCGATCGATGTGCTCGCAGCCAAGGCGAAAAACAGCCTCCGCCAGCAGGGAGCCACGAAGACCATCCCGCGTACGGTCACTGAGCCCAACACGGAACCCGCGTTCTTCAAGTTCGCGACCGCAGCAGAAACAAGTTCACGCTGCAACATCATCCCGCCCGGCAAATGATCCCGAATGTAGGCTTCGATCCGCGCTAAATCGTTGATGCGCGGGGACCGAGCAGCAAGTCCTTGAAGATCCAGGTCAGCATCCCAGACCTTCATCAACGAGGCGGAGACGGCTTTGACGGCGCCCGGCATTTCTCGAAGTTGTTCGAGTTCAGCGAACTTAAGATTGGTCAACGCATCCCGAACCAGCACATGGCATGTGTCCCGCGATGCTGCCTCTAGAAAACCGCCGGCAAGTCGACCCGCAAGCTGCGCCGTCGTTAGGATTTGCAACCCGAGCGCGTTCTGCTCGGCAGCTCGAAAACGTTCTTCGTGCCAAGCGAGACGCCCCGGGACAACAACGGTTGTACGCGTCATCCAAATTCCTCGCTGGAGCATGAAAGCACGTATTGTTCTTGACGACTATTCTCTATCGCCCCAGGACGTGCCTTGCGAACGCATCGAATGGCCATTTCAGGGTCCGCCCCGGACTCTATCAAAAGCCGAGCAGCTATCGTACCCGTCCGGCCCAGACCGCCCTTGCAATGAACAACGATATTGTGCCCAGCCTTCAGAAGAGCATGTAGGCGCGGCCCCACGGTGGCCCACGAATCTTCAAAAGTTTGGTCCGGTGTGCCTTGATCTGGTATTGGCAACTGGTGCCACTCAATACCTAACTCCGAAGCTTTGGCGCGAATTTGATCAGGAGGAACTCGCAGCGACCGAAGCTCGCTATCTGGCATCAGAGTTATCAATGCCGCCGCGCCAAAAGCCTTAATTACTTTCATGTCATCGTCCAGGCTTCGGTCCCAAACTCCGGATTGCGCATCAGACTGCTTCTTACCGGGGCAGAATGTTAGGCCGATGCGACCACACGTTTCGCCAACCGCTGCGGAGTCAATCCTTAAGGGGTGTGACATGCTGGTTTTTGATTGATGCATACGCACAGGTTTGCCCTTAGTCCGATTCGCCGCGAGGCTCATTTGCGAACCCGCCCAACGCCAAAGCGATCTTGTGAATCCGCGCTTCCTCCCGAAGTTGGTTCCTCCACCGTTTCGGGATTGCAGCATATCCGTAATACGCACCCGCCAGAGCCCCGCAGACCGCGGCTACCGTGTCAGCGTCGTCTCCGAGGTTCGCAGCCCGGACTACTGCCTCTTCATAGGACGCAGTTGTGAGAAAACTCCAGATTGCTGCTTCCAAAGTGTCTACGGTATAGCCCGAGCTCTTGATGTCATCTTCTTTATAGGACTCGATCTGCTCTAGCCGATGCCAAGCGGGACGCTCTGTCTCGCTTAGCAGTGCAATCGCTTCTACGCGACCGTTCCGAATGCCGCGACCGATTGCCGCTTGGATCCAAGCGTTCAGTATCACGCACGACGATTGAGCTTTCGAATCATGATGGGTCACGCGGGCGGTAGCGCGCGAAAGCTCGACCAGGCGATCAATAGAATCCAAGCAGAACAGCGCGACGGGAGCGCACCGCATCACGGCCCCGTTGCCGGCACTTGAATCAGGATGAGCCGCGTGGTACTGCGCTGAGCATCCCTCTGGATCGCGGATGTAACCAGCCATGTTGACTACGGCTCTAGTTTGGATACCTACATCTTTGGCCGTTCTCGCCCAGGTCTGGAATCGCTGGGCAAGATCGGATGCTTGAAAGCCTTTGCCCTGAAGGAGTGATTCCGCAATCAGGAGAGCCATTTGAGTATCGTCGGTGTACTCACCCTTTTTCCAAAGACTGGAATCGATCATGTCGCGGAGACCTTCCGGGTACTGCTTCCGAACCTGGCGTCGACTCTGGAATTCCAGAGGAGCGCCGAGCGCGTCACCCACGGCAAGCCCAACGAAGCAGCCAGCGACCCGGTCCCTTCGCCTGGAGACAGAGCCAGGTTGTGAATCATCAATTGACATTTCATTCACCGCCTAAAGATAGGTACCCCGAGGGTCACAGCAGCCTACGGCTGAACTCCAAAGTGTAGCTCGCCAGGCCCGATCTGGTCTCAAACGTTATGACCATGAATAATGGAGAGTTGGTGATGAAACAATTCTGACGCGATCAAGAGCTACGCATATCCAGCGCGGGATACCAACGCCACGGCTGGCCCTCCCATAAAGGCCACCTCGATGACACAAACCGGGACAGTTTCCGCAAAGCCTCGCAGCAGGATCCCCTCGCAGTAGGATGCCGCCGGAAACAAGGTGTTTACGGATGTCGTGCGTATAATCATCCCGAAAACGCATGAATCACTATTACGAGTTCTTCGACCGAACTGTCATCGACCATTTCTGGCACCTCCCTTGGAAGGCAGTGATGAATCGACACCGTGGCCGATGGTTCTCGTCAGGAGCCCCGGAGGAGGCTGGGACATACAACGGCGAGTCGCTGCGCCAATTACTTGCCTTCTCCCTTGAACCAACACCAACCGTTAAACAACTCGAACGTATGCTCGCTACCCTCACGGTGAGTGCGACAGTGCGGCGCTGCCATCCTCAATTCTGGGCGATGGACGAGATTATGCGACAAGTACTCGACCGACCTGAAGACGCGATTATTTCGTTGGAATTGGACGACATTTCGGGCCTGATTTCAGTCGCGGCCCGTGCCTTCCTCGACCGAAAAATCACCGCAGCAACTCTCTGGGCGGTGGCCAAGCTCCACAGCGCGAAATTTGACAATTGGCTACAGCTGGATTCGAAGCAATCCAAGTGCATCGATTCCGCGCTCCCTTGGCATCGAATGTGGCAGCCGATCTACAGTTGGCAAGATAAACGCGCCTGCACTGACGACGAGTGGACGAACTGTCTGGGCGTCGCCGATACACGACGATTCACGCGTTTTGTCATGGATGCATATCGCGGGAACTGGGCTGCGGCGCCTCTGGCCGAAAGGTCGCGAGCGCAGAGCTCGGGTCGTTTTCGAGACTTTCCTGACTGCGTGGTTTTGGCAAAGTCTATCGGCCGAAAGCTCGCCAAACTGCGGCGTCCGTGCGTTTATCGCGTATGGGGATGACTGTCCCATAGCTCTAGTCCAAGATACATTTCGCATGGGGTTTCAACCAGGTTCCCTATTCTACCCAACACCACTGGAGGGTTATTATGGCACGCAAGAACAAAGTAAGCAGACAGAGGAACCCGGAGGTATTACCAAGGGAACGCACATGGATATGAACAATCTGCTCCATCTCGCAACCGCAGACCTCGCCCAATTTCTTGCCTCTAAACTGCCAGACCTATCTGCCGACTGGTGGCAAAGAAATGTTCTAGATCGCCTGAGCTTCCAGCAACAGCGAACCGTGCAAGAACGAGGACATCACACGCTGCAACAGCTCGACTTTGCGGCGCTCCTGCGAGTCCTAGATCAGAACTGGTACGAGCTGTCTAGCGCTCTCACTCTGCCCCGTGAAGGTCGCACTTGGGTGAAGGAACTCCAGATCGTCCGCAACAAATGGTCGCATCTTTCTGCGGAAGCCACACCGCCGAGTGAAGTGTACCGAGATGCGGACACTCTCGGACGACTGCTGAAGACCTTGGGAGCAGCCCCGTCGTCACTGCAGGCAGTTGAGTCAATAAAATCTGCTGCTTTGAAGGCCATGGCCAGCGACAGACAATTGCCAACCGAAGAAGTCACGGGGCAATCGGTATTGCCCATCACACAAACGACGGACACAGATTCCGCAGTCGGCCAAAATGCTGCATCTCCCACTTCGATGTTCAAGGTCGGCAACCTCGTCGCTTTGCGATCTGAGCCGAAGATACTGCTACCCGTTATAGACGTAATTCCAGGCGGGGCCGAGTGCCGATACCGGGTATTCCAGAACAATGCAAAGACCATGTATTACGAAAGCCAGTTGCAAGCCGCGTCCGTCGCGGTGGATGAGCGCAAGGTTCTCAGCGTGCGCGAATTGCACGCGCACCTGACGAGTCTGCAGATTCTTTCACCTTCGACTGCAAACCTCTTTTCCCTCCGCTCCGGCCGCGTACAGTTTGTGCCTTATCAATACCGCCCAGTCCTGAAACTCATCCGCGCAGACCGGCCTCGTTTGCTAATAGCCGACGAGGTAGGAGTCGGAAAGACTATCGAAGCCGGGTTGATCATTAGGGAACTACGAGCGCGCATGGACATCTCGTCCGTACTGGTAATCTGCCCTAAAGCATTGGTTGCGGAGCGCAAGTGGTTCGCTGAAATGAAGCGCTTCGATGAACACTTTTCAGCTTTAGATGGGCCAATGCTGAGGCATTGCCTACAAGAGACCCATCTCGAAGGAGAATGGCCAGAACAGTACTCTAAGGCAATCCTGCCATTCTCGTTGTTCGACTCAGATCTTATATTCGGCCGTGGTAGTCCCGAAAGAAACAAGGGTGACGGGCTGCTCGCTCTCGATCCCCCTCCGCGGTTTGATCTTGTAATCGTCGATGAGGCCCACCACATTCGCAACACTGAAACCTTTGTCCATCAGGGTGTCCGGTACTTCTGTGACAATGCTCAAGCAGTGCTGCTGCTCACTGCTACACCAGTACAACTAGGCAGCGACGACCTTTTCACGTTGCTCAATGTGCTCCGACCAGACCTGGTAATCGACCATGCCAGCTTTGAGCAAATGGCAGAACCAAATTCATATATCAATGATGCTGTACAGCATTGTCGAAAAGCACGGGCGGACTGGCAGCGGGAAGCGCGCGGATGCTTGGACAAGGTAACTCAAACGGAATGGGGACGATTGTTTCTTCGTGAAACACCGGCCTTTCAGGAAACTTACGATCAGCTTCTAGACGATCAACTCGCGGATTCGGATCGAATTAGGATTACCCGAGTAATCGAAGGGTTGTACACTTTCAGTCCGTTCATCAATCGAACACGGCGTCGCGATATTGGAGAGTTCACTACCCGCAAGCCTGAGACGATCACAATCGACTTCACAAACGATCAGAAGCGCCTTCACGATGGTCTACTCGACGTGATCGCTAGGATACTGATTCGTTGCCACGGTCAGCAAAACGTGAAGTTCATGATGACAACGATCCGCAGGCAAGCTGCAAGTTGTCTTTATGGCCTCGCGCCACTCCTGTCCGACATACTAAGCGGCAAGCTGGACCGCTTGGAATTGATGGAAGTCAGCGACAGTGATCAGGAGATCGAATCAGCGTCTACAGAACAAATCAGGGCTGATGTCGAAGCTCTGCTTGAACAGGCACGTACCTTGGACCCCTACGATCCGAAGATAGAAGCATTCGTGAGAGTTCTGCTCGACAAGAGCAAGCGACCAAATAATAAGGCACTCGTCTTCAGCACTTTCCGGCACACCCTGGCCTATCTAGATACTCACGCGCGACGCACGGGTCTGCGCGTTGGCCTGATTCATGGGGACGTACCCGACGTAGACCGCGCCAGTCTTCGATCTCGTTTCGCTCTGCCCAAGGAGGACGCAGAGGCGATCGATGTGTTGCTCTCATCTGAAGTCGGCTGCGAAGGTCTGGATTTCCAGTTCTGTGATCTTCTTGTCAATTACGATCTGCCTTGGAATCCGATGCGTGTCGAACAGCGAATTGGACGCATCGACCGCTATGGCCAGCAAAGCGAAACCGTCGCCATTATCAATTTCGTGACACCTGGAACGGTAGATGCTGACATTTACGAGCGGTGCCTCTGGCGTATTGGTGTGTTCCAGCACGCGGTGGGCGGTAGCGAAGAAATTCTCGGTACGATCACACAGCAAATACATGACATTGCTGAAAGCTTCAGCCTAAACGCCGAGGAGCGAGCGCAACGCCTCCAGCAACTTGCTGACAATGAAATTCGCAGAGTTCGCGAAGAGGAGGAACTGGAGTCAAGTCAGTCCGAACTTTTCGGTCTTAATGTCCCAAATCAATCATGGCGCGATGATATCAAGGCCGCTGAGACCTTCTGGCTGTCTTCTTCAGCAATAGAGCACGCTGTGGGGGTTTACTTGAGGGTGCGGGTGGGCGGCGAACTTGAGCATCTTCTAGGAGGCAAGCCCCTTAAGACATTGAGGCTCAATCAGGACGCGCGGCACCTGCTACTCGATGACTACAGGAAGCTCCCACGCTCTATCGAACCGACCGCGCGCCAATGGGAGAAGTGGCTAAAAGGTGACGAACCTACTCTATCTGTTACCTTCGAGCAGGAGGCTGCTGTCGACAACCCAAAGGCGGTGCACTTATCTGTCGTGCACCCCCTGGTTCGGCAGGCCGCACGTTTCCTTGAGGTTACAGAACCGAAACACTTCGGACTGGCGGTGCAAAGCAACGACTGTCCTCTCGGCACACGCCACTTCGCTATTTATCGATGGACCAAACACGGGGTCAAGACCGACGACTTACTGATCGCCGTGGCTGCCGACGCGCAGCTGGAAGAACACCTGTTTGATCTGCTTCGGACAGCCAGTGACTACGATGCCGCAGCGCTGCCAAACGACGACGAGTGTAATGCGCTCGATGCATGTCATCACCGCAAGTGGACCGACGCTCAGGCTAACCACATCGCCGAGAATCGGCAACTCGTCGAAAACCGAGTTCATAGCCTGACGGTCAGCCACCGCGCACGCTGCAGGGCCATTGAGGACCAGATCGCCCGAACCACGAACGACAAGATCCGTCTGATGAAGCAAAGCGAACTGGCCCGCGCCAATGCCGATTTTGATCGGCGCATGTCCGAGCTACAACGGTCGGAGAATACAGGCGACATCCGCACGACTCCGGTGGTGTTTGGGACGATCACGGTGACACAGGAAAGTGGGAGATGAGCGTCATTGAGGAAGTCCGAAGCGACAGGGAGGATCTGGCGCGAGTTCTCAAGAAACATGCTGGGATAAGAAAACTCGTCGAAGAACTCTACCCCGATAGCGCTCACTTCATTTATGAGCTACTGCAGAATGCGGAGGATACAGGCGCAACCGAGGCGCGTTTCACTCTATCACGGACGAACCTCGTTTTTGAACATGATGGACGGCCCTTCGAGCGGCGGGACATCTTCGGCATTACAGATATTGGCGAAGGCGCAAAGGGCAACGACAATGACAAGATCGGCCGATTTGGAGTCGGTTTCAAGGCGGTATTCGCCTACTCTGAAACGCCGCACATCTGGTCGCCCACATTCTCCTTTAAAATCACCGATCTGGTTTTGCCAACTGAACTTGACTCGAAGGACGACCTCGGCAACAAAACGCGATTCGAGTTCCCGTTCAATAATCCCAAGAAGAATGTTGAGGCTGCCAACACTGAGATCGAAAGGGGGCTAAACGAGCTCGCCGAGACCACACTGCTCTTTCTTCCCCATCTGACTAAGATCAGTTGGCAAATCGACCAGAAGGATTCTGGAGCGGTCCAGCGAGTCCACCACTCTCAGTCTCACAACCATTTTGAGGTGCTCAAGCAACTCGACGGAAAGACCGCAGGCAGTTTCCACTTCCTGAAATTCGATAAACCTGTCGAGCAACTGCAAAAGCAGCGTGTTGCGGTCGCATTTGCACTCGACTTCCTGCCCAATATTCAGCAATACGACCACAGGAAGCCATTAGCTAAACAACTAAGGATCGTTCCCGTACCAGGGAAGGTGGCTGTTTACTTTCCCGCCGATAAAGAAACGTCAGGCCTTCGTTTTCATTTGCACGCACCCTTTGTGCCCGAACTCAGCCGCGCGAGCATTAAGCAAACCCCCGCCAATGATCCACTCTTCCAGCAACTTGCTATGCTGACTGCTTCCTCGCTGCATGGAATCCGAGATCTGGGCTTGCTCACTGGGGATTTTCTCGCAGTGTTGCCCAACCCGCAGGACGCGATTCTTGAACGTTATAAACCTATTCGTGCTGCCATCGTCGACGAGATGAACACGCAGCAGCTTACGCCCACGCACGCTAAATCCCATGCACCCGCCAAACACCTACTGCAAGCCAAAGCCTCGTTGAAGGATCTTCTGTCGAACGAGGACCTCGAATTCCTGATCGACTATGACAAGCAACAGCCGCAATGGGCGATGGGAGCAACGCAGAAGAACAGTAACATTGATCGCTTCTTGGATGGGTTGGCGATTAGAGAATGGGACACGGACAAATTCGTGGAACTCATAGTTAGAAGAGCATCCGAGAAGATGCGCTACGTCCTTTCGCCCCCTCAATATGTAAAGGACCCTGATCCAGAGTTTATGAAGTGGCTTTCTGGGAAGCCTTTAGACTGGCATCAAGATTTGTATGCTCTGCTCTTCGAGCATCTTTCGAACGCTGGCTGGCGGAAGTCCCAGCTATTGGAAGATCTGACATCGCTGCGGATTGTTCGCCGCAGCGACAGTACTTACGGCAACGCGAAGAACTCTTTTTTCCCGAGCGACGGCGTCGATCACGATGAAGTGCTGCCGCGCGTCGACCGAAGTGTTTACACCTCAGGCAAGAGCAAGACACAACAGCAGAACGCCAGAACTTTCCTTGAACAAATCGGGGTCCGCGAGGTTGGCGAATCAGAGCAAGTCGAGGCTATTTTAGAGCAACGTTATACGAACGCAAACTTTAAGCCCCAGAAGCAAGACTTGAAGCGCTTTATTGCATTGGTGGAGAAGGATCCTACTAAGACCAACCTTTTCGGGAACTATTTCATTTTCGAACGCAAGGATGGAAAGTGGGGAACGCCAGGCCACGTATTTCTCGATGAGCCGTTTATGTACACGGGCCTGATTTCTTATTACGAGGTTATTGAGAACCCAACGCGGCTCGCGCTCGCCGATCGTTACCAAGATGGTCAGATTTCGGTTACGAAACTCGCGAAGTTCGCGGAGGTGGTCGGTGCACAAACCCGACTGGAGATTACGACAGTAGACTGCTCCGACAACCCTGATTCGTCGTATCTCTATTCGGTGGGTGGTGATCGACAAAGATCACCCATTGATCGAGACTACATGATCCCCGGTCTCGAAACACTTCTGGCGAACCGATCGTTGAAAACTGCAAAACTCGTGTGGCACACCATGTCTTCACTACCGCAATATGTTAACTACTTGCAGGCGACGTTCCGAAGGAACGAAAGGTTTGGCTCACACCATGCTGATTCACAACTCGTCCATCACCTACGAAAGTCTGAATGGGTTCCGCAAGGTAACGGGTTGTTTGTTCGCCCTGACGAAGCCTCCCGAGACTTGCTTCCGGAGGGCTTTGCATTCGATCCTGGTTGGCCGTGGCTCAAGGCAATTCACTTCGGCGCATCGGTGCTTAAGAAGTCCGAGGAGCAACGCCAGAAACAAGACGTCGCCAAGGAGCTCGGGTTCATTGACAGCGAGAGCCTCGACCGAGCCCGGCGTTTCGCCGCACTACCTGCGGAGGAGCAGGAGCGCATCCTTGTGGATGAGGAACGTAAAGCGGCGGAAGAACTACCCGAACATGAACCCACCAATCCGGAACGTCGCGCGGAGCGTGTCGGCGGACAAGCCGCCACTGCGCCAGAAAGGCGCACCGAGGAGCGCACGCGCTCCGTCTCTGTCGGCTTGGAAACAGTCAAGCAAGAGGCGGCACAGTACCTTCTTAGCCAGTACATCAATGGCGATGGTGAAATGATCTGCCAGGTGTGTAAAGGATCGCTACCTTTCAAACTTGACGATGGTGCCGCATATTTTGAAAAGGTCGAGTTCCTGCTGGATCTCAAGAAGCGACATTACCAGAACTACTTGGCGCTTTGTCCCAACCACGGTGCAATGTTCCAGCACGCCAACGGCTCATCTGACTCGATGCGGTCTCTGTTTCTTGAAATGACATGTAACGAGCTTAAGATCGTCCTTGCTCAAAGGGAAGCTATTATCTATTTCACCAAGACCCACATCGCCGATCTGAAAGCGGTCATTCAGGCTGAGACTTCCGATCAATCCGAGACGCACACAGAGCCCAATCAGAATCACTAAATCGCTTCCAAACCTAACAATGCAGTCCACAACCTACCATCTTGTCGGGTTGGTAGAAGAACCGCGAAATTATTCGCGCCACGATTAAATCTAAAACGGAAGGCTTCGCCATCTCTTTTCACTTCGTCCTCTTCCGGGTAGACGCCGCTTAACCGCGGCTCGGACGGGCGTTTCGGACTGCGCCGGATTCCCGCCAAACGAACTCCAACCGCGTTTGGCACTCACCGCGCTTTCACTCACGCCCTGCCACCCTCCCTCCGGCCTCCGTTCTGTTCCTTCGCCCGTGTCGTCTTGTTTTTCCTCGCTGCCGCTTGGTGAAAGAAAAAACAAGCCGACACCGGCAGAAGGGAAAAAACATGAAATTAGAAGAAGTCAACCTCAAAACCAAAGAAGCCGTCGATTATCTGGTCCAATCGCTGGAGTCCGGGCAGAGTGCAGTCCTCACACAGTATCTCGGAGCGATGGCGAAGTTTCGCAACTACAGCTTCGGCAACATCATGCTGATTGCGAGGCAGAAGCCCGATGCCACAAACGTTGCAGGACTCCGCACTTGGAACTCGCTTGGCCGCTTCGTTCGGCGTGGCGAAAAAGGCATTTTCATTCTCGCCCCAATGGTCGGCAACAAGCGCAATAAAGATGAGAATGCGGAACAGAATGCGGATGCCAAGGAGACTCAACGCACGTTGTACGGTTTCCGGGGCGTGTACGTGTTCGACAGATTATCTCGTGATTTGCGGCTGAGCCTCTGCGCGCCCGATGGATTCCGCCTGTAGATGCACTCCTCGATAGTTAGCTGGAATATGATCTCTCACTCCTCTGTTCTGTGCAACGAGTTCTGAGCGCGCGGGCCGGATAACAACAGTTGATTTCTGATTTGCCCGTCATCCACCCA
>Ga0182016_10006573_pt1 | contig 12164 bp, 12 predicted proteins | sample 712S2MmetaG_FD_120491 | JGI IMG/M metagenome (GOLD analysis project Ga0182016, IMG submission 120491) | Permafrost microbial communities from Stordalen Mire, Sweden - 712S2M metaG | ecosystem: Environmental > Terrestrial > Soil > Wetlands > Permafrost | place: Sweden: Stordalen | collected...
GATCAGGTTCTTAAGGCCACCGCGCAGTAGGAGCGGGTTGCAAGTTTTTTAGTAAAAACAAACGCCCGGTGATGAGCCGGGCGTTTTACTTTGAAGCCATTTCCTTCCGCAAGAAGAGCGCCACCTACAGCGGCGCTCTTTGCACTCCAACAACTGAAACTACTCGACGATCAACAGCAGATCCCCGGCGTTGACCGTCGCGGACTCCGCGACCGTAATCTTGGTAACCTTGCCCTTCTTCGGAGCCTTGATCTCGTTCTGCATCTTCATGGCTTCCACCACGATCAGGCCCTGTCCGGCTTCCACCTCGTCGCCTTCATGGACGATGACGCGGACGATCTTGCCCGGCATGGGAGCCAGTATCTTCGCCGGTCCGGCTTCGTGTCCGGCGGCGGCACGGCGGCTGCGCAGGCTGCGCGGATCGCGCACCTCGGCCTCAAAACGTTCGCTGCCCATGATGATGTGCGTCTCGCCCATCAGCGAGTATTCGCGCTTGGCCTCATAGTTGCGTCCCTCGTGGATGATGCTGAGTACGTCGCGCGCGGTCATGGCCGCGTCAATGGCAAAGGCTTCGCCATCCACCGTGGCCTGGTAACCCTTGGCGGCCCTCTCCAGCTCAATTTGATGCGAGTGTCCGTTGATCAGAACCTCGTATTTCATCGTCCCACCCCCTCGTGGCGCGCGGCGTTCTTCCATCCGCTGGTCTTGGCCCCGGGGGCCTCACTGGAATCCGACTGGCTGGCGCGTGATGCGATGTTATGCAAGCCGTCGTCGCTGCCCGAAGGCTGCGTGCCCGGTGGCGGCTGCTGCGCAAAGATGGCCGCGGCCAGGGCCACAATCGGCACACGGCGCGCGGTGCGCTCATCGCCCTCGATTGGCTCCTTCAGCAGACGGTCCAGAAAGCCGGTGTCCACTTTTCCGGCCTGGAAGTCCGGGTTCAGGAGGATGCGGCGGAAGAGCGAAATGTTGGTCTTGATGCCGCCGATGAAGTACTCCGAAAGCGCACGGCGCAGGCGATTGATGACCTGCGTGCGGTTCTCTCCGTAGGCGATCAGTTTGCCCAGGAGGGGATCGTAGTCGAGCGGCACCACCCAGCCTTCGTACATGCCGCTGTCGCGCCGCAAGCCAGGTCCGCTGGGCGAGATCAATCGCGTAATGCGGCCCGGCGACGGGAAGAAGTTGTTGTCCGGATCCTCGGCGTAAACGCGCAACTCAATGGCATGGCCGCGCAGCACGATGTCCTGCTGACCGATGGGCAAAGGCTCTCCGGCGGCGATGCGGAACTGCAGATGCACCAGGTCAATGCCGGTGACCATCTCCGTGACCGGATGCTCCACCTGCAGGCGGGTGTTCATCTCCAGGAAGTAAAAGTTCTTGTGAGCGTCCACCAGGAACTCGACCGTGCCGGCGTTGACGTAGTTGGCCGCCTTGCCCACCTGGACCGCAACCTCACCCATGCGGCGGCGCATGTCGGGGTCCACAAACGAGCAGGGCGCCTCTTCCAAGACTTTCTGGTGGCGGCGCTGTACGCTGCATTCGCGCTCGGCCAAATAGATGACGTTGCCGTGAGTGTCGCCGAAGATCTGCATCTCCACGTGGCGGGGGCTCTCGATGAACTTCTCGATGTAAACCTCGCTGTCGCCAAAGGCGCGTTGCGCCTCGCTCTGCGTGGTCTCCAGGGCGCTGGCCAGCTCCTTGCTGCTGGTGACCATGCGCATGCCCTTGCCGCCGCCGCCGGCCGAGGCCTTCAGCATCACGGGATAGCCGATCTTTTCCGCCACTTCGAGCGCCTCTGCCGCGCTCTTCAGGCCGGTGTCGGTGCCTGGAACGAAGGGCACGCCCGCCTTCTTCATGTTCTGCCGCGCCTTGGTCTTGCTGCCCATCATCTCCATGGACTCCGGCGAGGGGCCGATGAAGACGATTCCAGCCTCGCGGCAGGCGCGCGCGAACTTCGCGTTCTCGCTCAGGAATCCATAGCCGGGGTGGATGGCCTCGGCGCCGCTACGCTTGGCGGCCGCAAGAATCTTCGGAATGTTGAGATAGCTCTCCGAGGCCTGGGCCGGACCGAGGTATTCGGCAAAGTCGGCTTTCCGCACATGCAGCGCACGGCGGTCCACATCGGAGTACACGGCCACGGATTCGATGCCCATCTCACGACAGGCACGGATGACGCGGACCGCAATCTCTCCGCGGTTCGCAATCAGGATTCTTTTGAACATGAGAAGACGCGTCCTTATGAGGTACTACGAGTGTTAAGTTTCGGATGTTATCAAATGCGCCGCCCCGTGGAAACACTTTAGATGCAGACGTGCAAAAGGCCCCGCCGCGGCGAGGCCCTTTGCGTTGGTTCCACAATGCTAGAAGCGGAAACTGAAGCCCGTGCTCAGGATTGGATACACCTTCAGCATCCGGACGTCATTGGTGATCTTGTTGCGTTCGTTCGTCAGGCTGGTTTGGAAGCCGGGATAGGAGGTGATGGGCAGGCAGGTGGCAGGGTCGCTGGTGGCGCAGGCGCTGCCGGCCATGTTCAACGCAAAGTTCGGCTGGCTGGTGAAGAGCGCGCCGATCTCCGTGGGGAACGACCAGCGGCGGCCGTTACGCGGAATCGGATTGCCAAAGCCGAAGGTGACCACCCCGCCGTAATTATCCGGGTAGCCCAGGCTGGCTGAACCGTGCAGGGGATCCGTGGTGCTGCTGTAGTAGGTGGCGCCATCCAGCGTTACGGTCTGGCCGCCGGGAACCAGGGCCGTGGCTCCAATGTTGAACTTGTTGTAGGCCGCTACACCGGCGCTGAGGCGGAAGCCGCCGAAGGGATAGTAGTCCAGGCTGGCGCGGGCATGGCGCAACTGGAGGCTGGCGTCATAGTTGATGCCATCCACGTTGAAGCTGCGCGAGTAGTTCAGGAAATACCCATCCACGCGCAGGTTGGTGCGACGGCTGAGGGTGGTTGCCACCTCCAACCCCGGCCCCAGGGTGCCGGCCTGCACGCCTACCGCCCAATGCCGAAACGGCTTGGTGGAGATCCTCGGCGTGTTCTTAGAGAGGCGCTGCACCGTCGCCGGCGTGCTCTGCGCGGTAAGTGCCACGGGAGCCGCCAGGGGCAGCAGGGCCACGGCGAGTAACGCCGCGCCGAGAAGCTTGTTGAGATAGAGCGAAGTAGGTTTCATCAAGAGTGTCCTCACCTTGCCGCGCGGCGGCGCCTTGCGCCCCAGCGATTGGCCGAAATACCTATTCAGAATAGGGTCAGATGCGCCGCAAGGGGAGTGCTATTGCGTCTACCCCCGTTACGGAAGGGGGGTTACGGGAAGACCTCAGCGCCTTTGCCATCCAGGGAGGGAAGGGCAGGCGTTCGCCGCGCGGCCAGACGCCTCGCCATTCTGCTTATCGTTGCAAAAGCAACGGCCCCTCCCGTAGGGAGAGGCCGCGGCGGAACAAAACACTGTCGTTAAATTGCCGTTTACTTCTGTTTGTCTTCCAGCACGATGCCGTTGGGTCCCTGCTTGTTGGCCTTTTCCTTCTTGGTCAGCAGGTTCTTGTCCACCCAGCCATCGGCCGCCTTGATGTCGTCGGCGCGTGCGGTCGGGTTGTCGCATTCGTAATCGGCGCGCTCGCGGTACAGAAGGTTCATGTAGGCCATGGCGTCGTCATAGTCCTGGCGAAGCTGCAGGCTCTTGGTCAGCAGGGCGATGCCCTCTTCGACCCCGGCCGAGTTGTGATCCTTCACCAGTTGGCAGACCTTCTTGTCCTTCAACGGATCGGTCGGCTTCATTCCCAGCTTGTTGCGCTCATCCTGGCGGAACTTGTAGGCCTCGGTCCAGTCAATGAAGGCGACCGAGTAATAGGACTCGGGGTCGTTGGGATCAATCTGCACGGCCTTGTTGTAGTACTGCTTGGCGTCGGGGAAGAGCTTCTGCTGCAGGAAGAGATAGGCGATGCCCTTGACCGAGTTGATGTTCGTCGGATCGACGGCAAGCACGTTCTTGTACTCTTCGATGGCCTTGGAGGCGTAGCGCTTGTTCTCGTCCGTCTCGGCGCCCGGCACGTACTGCTGCGCGTAGGCCGTGGCCAAATAGATGCGCGCGTTCAGCAGGCTGGGATCGAGGGTTACCGCGTTGCGGAAGTGTTCGATGGACTCTTCGTAGCGGGCGTTCTTATAGGCTTGCACGCCCTTGTTCAACTGGTCGCGGGCCTTGAGCTTGGTGCAGCCGGTGGTCGCCAGAAGGGCGAGGGCGAGCGAAATTCCGGCCAGCACGCGTACTATTTTCTTCATGGGATGTCACCTTCCGTTGCCAATTCCTTGGCCGGGGTCTCGGTTCGCCCGGAAAGCCTGTGCCGTCCTCCCGGGCTACTGAAAGCGGGAGGAGGAGGCGCCGCACACACGACGCCCCCTTTGTGTCACATGGTTCCCGTGCGGAGGGTTACTGTCCGGCCTCAATCTTGGCCGTAATCAGTCCCACCTTGTCCACGCCAGCGGCATGGACCTTGTCAATCACTACGGCCACGTCGGCGAAGGTCAACTCAGGGTCACCCTTCACGAACGCAACCTTTTCCGCGCGCAGCTTGAAGATGTCTTCAAGCCGGCCCTGGAGGTTTTCCAGCGACACGTCATCCTGGTTGATCTTGATGCTGCCGCCCCTCAAGACCTGGACCACGATGGTGCGGTCGTTGCTGTTGTCCTGCTGCTTCTGGGGGTTCTTCGGCGGCTGGGGAACCAGCGCCTCGAGTCCCTTTGGCGTCAGCGGCGTGATGACCATGAAGATGATCAGCAGCACCAGCAAAACGTCAATCAGCGGCGTTACGTTGATATTGGCCTGGGGACCACCCTGGCCCCCACCCACTGCCATTGACATAGCTGATCTCCTACTGGCCTGGTTCGAGCTTGCCCGACTTGCGTTCGTCGGTCATCAAGCCCAGCTGATCCACGCCGGCCGAGCGAACATCATCCACCACGCCGACCACGTCGCCATACTTGGCGCCGGCATCGGCCTTGACGAAGATGCGCTTGTCCGGACGGCTGCCCAGACGGTCTTTCACTTTGTCGGTCAACTGCTCGGGGGTGACCTTGTCGGAGTTGAAGTAGATCGTGCCGTCACGCATGACAGCCACAATCAACGAGTCCTCCTTGTCGGCCTCGGGCATTTTGACCGGATTATCGGTCTTGGCCAGGTTCACCGGAACACCCTTCTGGAGCATGGGCGTGATCACCATGAAGATGATCAGCAGCACCAGCATGACGTCCACCATGGGCGTCACGTTGATGTCCGAATTCACCTGCGCCATACGCTTTTCAGCTTTGGACATGCGTTGCCTCCCTCCGGAGCCTGCTCGTTACCGGCGGGCGTTGCGCTGCTTCAGGAAGTAATCAATCAGCTCGCTCGAGCTGTTGTCCATCTCGACGTCGAAAGCCTCGACGCGGCCGGTAAAGTAATTGAATACCCAGACGGCCGGGATGGCCACGAACAGGCCGATGGCGGTGGTCACCAGGGCTTCCGAAATACCGCCGGCGACGGCGGCCAGACCGGTGGCCTTGGCGCTGCTGATGCCCTTGAAGGCGTTCAGAATGCCCACGACGGTGCCGAACAGACCCACGAACGGGGCTGTGGAACCGATGGTGGCCAGGCCCGACAGGCCGCGCTTCAGCTCGGCGTGCACGATGGCCTCGGCGCGCTCCAGGGCGCGGCGGCTGGCTTCAATCTCTTCGCCCGGCAGATCCTTGTTTTCCCCGTGGGCCTTGAACTCCTGCAGGCCGGCGGCGACAACCTTCGCCAGGTGGCTCTTCTTGTTGCGGTCGGCGATCTTGATGGCTTCGTCAATCTTGCCATCCTTCAGAGCGCCGGCAACGGCCGGGGCAAACGCACGCGACTGGCTGCGGGCGGCCGAAAAGGCCAGGGCGCGGTCAATCATGATGCCAATGGACCAGCCCGACATCAGGAACAGAATGACGACGACGATCTTGGCAAGAACACCCATCTGCTTCCACAGCGAGATCGGGTCCCAACCCACGCTAGCCTCGGGCTCTTGGAAGAGCAGGGCGGCGATCTGGTGCAGGTTGCACAGGACCAGGGTTGCAATGTTTGCGAGAACCATGAGTTGCTTTCCTCCTCAGAACTCTTTGAGCTTCTGAAAATTCAGTTGAGCGCAGCCAAACGGGCATACGCGGAGCTTTGCTGCTTGTTCCGGGCCGCCCGCTGCTGCCGAAGGGCCCTGTTGCCGGCCAAGCCGCACCATGTTGGGCGGAGGCCGAATGCGAAAACCTACAGGCCGGGTTTAACCGCCCGAGAGGGTGAAGTTCACCGTAATCTGCGTGTCCACTTCGACCGGCTCGCCGTTGAGCAGATAAGGCTTGTAGCGCCACTGCTTCACGGCATCCAGTGCGTTCGGAATCAGCAGCGGGTTGCCGCTGACGGCGTGCAGATTGAGGATCGAACCATCCTTGGCGATAACCGCCTGCAACACCACGGCGCCGGAGACGCGGGCCGTACGGGCCAGCGGCGGATAGGTGGGCTGAATGCGGCGGACCACCATGCCCTGCGTGACGCCCTGGCTGACGGTGATGCGCTTCGGAGTGGCAATCTTGGGTGCGGCTGAAGGAGCCGCGCTGGCAATCGAGTTCAGCACGCCGCCCAGCATTCCGCCGGCCGAGCCGCCCGGAACGCCAATGCCGCCAACGACGCCCACGCCACCCGTACTCGGCGGAGCCTCGTCTTCCTTCAACATTTGAATTTTCTTGGGGATAGCCGTGGGAGCCTTGAGCTGTCCGTTGTCCACCTCAGACTGCACCTTGACCACCTTGACGATCTGCGCTGCAGCCGGCGGAGGTGGAGGAGGTGGCGGCGGTGGCGGTGCCACCAGGTAACCCATCAGCTGCTGCTTGGGAAGTGCGTCAGTGTAAATCAGGGGAATTAACACGAGAACGCCGATCAGTGCCGCCTGAATCAGGAACGACAATAATGTCGCCCATGGACCGCGCCGCTGCAGCTTCGAGTTTCTTCCGCCTGATTCCAGAAGGCTGTCTTCAAACATAAGCCAGTTCTCCGTCCTACTAATTCACTTAGACACCGGGGGCGTGCGTTATGCTCCCGAAAAAGGCCAGAAGGTTAAAAATAATCTACTAGAAATCTCCGCTCAGTAGAACCGTCAGAGAGCATATGGCGGAAATTCTTCAAAAGTATTTGTAAAACCACCAGACTGGAACTCATCCTGAGATCCAGTCTGGACACTAATGTACTGATTCTTAAGCCTTTGCAGACTTTCCACGAACCGGCGTCGCAGCCGGAGCTCCAGAAGCTGTCTGACCACGCCACTGCTGATAAGCAACCAGCATTGGGGCAGCGATGAAGATGGACGAGTAGGTTCCGATAATGATGCCAATCACCAGGGCCAGCGAGAAGCCGTGCAGCACCTCTCCGCCGAAGACGAACAGGGCCAAAACCGTCAGGAAGGTCAATCCCGAGGTCAGCACCGTCCGGCTCAGCGTCTGGTTGATGCTCTTGTTGACGATCTCGGTCAGGGAATCCTTGCGCTGCAGCTTGATGTTCTCGCGGATGCGGTCAAAGACGACGATGGTGTCATTCATCGAGTAGCCGACCAGGGTCAGGATGGCGGCGATGACCGTCAGGGAGATCTCCTGGTTCAACAGGGAGAACGCGCCCACGGTGATCAGTGTGTCATGGAAACAGGCCACCACGGCCGCCACGCCATAAATCAGCTCAAAGCGGAACCAGAGATAAACCAGCATGCCGGCCAGCGAGTAGAGGGTCGCCAGAATCGCCTGCTGGCGCAACTGCGCGCCTACCTGCGGTCCCACGATATCCACGTTGCGCACGCCAAAGTTCGAGGTATAGAAGTCCTGCTGGAGCGCGGCGATGACCGGCGCGGGTGCGGCCGCCGAAGCATCGTTGATGCTGCCCAGGACGCCGCCGAGGGTCTTGTCGCGCAGGTCCACGATGGCGCGGGCGTATTTGCCGTACTGCGCCGGAGCGTCGGTGCCCAGATGCAGCGGATCGGCCTTGAGCAGGTAGTCGGCCAGCGTCGTGTAGCCGGTGTTGTTCAGGTCGGCCTTGCCGCCCGGGTCCACGCCCTGGAGCGCCTTGACGATGCTCTCCTTGCCCTGGTCGAGCGCCTGTTCGCTGGTCTCACGGATGTCGAGCTTGATGAGCAACTCGTTGCTGCCCGAGCGAGTGTCGGCCTGCAGGGTGAAGTTCTTCAGCCCGGCGCGGTCGAGCTCGGCGCGGATGGCGTCCACGTTGGGGGCCGAGGTGAACTTCACGTCCACCACGGTGCCGCCGCGGAAGTCAATGCCGAGCGGAATGTGATGCCAGAAGAGCATGCTCGCCAAACCGGCCACGGAGAAGATCAGCGAGAGGGCGAGAAAGAACCACTTCTTGCTGAGGAAATCGATATTCGTATTACGAAACAGTTCCACGGTCGAAGCCTTCTTCCGCGATGAATGCGGGGTCCTCTAAATTTGCCGCGCGCCAGTGGCACGCCATGAACCGAACAGCCAAACTCTGTAGCAACCTGTGGGCCGGATCGCTCCGGCCCGCCAGGCCCTGACTAGATGGAGAGCGCCTCGCCGCGCTGGTGGCGGTTGAGGATGCTCTCAAAGATGGTGCGCGATACGAAGACCGCGGTGAACAGGTTCGCCAGCAGACCGAAGGTCAGCGTGACGGCGAAACCCTTGACCGGGCCGGTACCGAAGAGGAAAAGGATGGCCGCCGAGACGATCGTCGTGACGTGCGTATCCACGATGGTGACCCAGGCGTGTCCGAAGCCCTGCTCCACGGCCGAAGGCGGCGTCTTGCCGGCCCTCAGCTCCTCACGAATACGCTCGAAGATCAGCACGTTGGAATCCACGCCCATGCCGACCGTCAGGATCAGACCGGCGATGCCAGGCAGCGTCAGCGTAGCTCCGCTGAAGCCAAGGAAGCCGAGCAGGATCAGCAAGTTCAGTACCAGCGCCAAGTCGGCATTGATGCCGGCAAAGCGGTAGTAGATCAGCATGAAGATCATGACGGCCATCATGCCGACGATGGCGGCACGCACGCCCTGGCGAACCGAATCGGCGCCCAGCGACGGGCCCACGGTGCGCTCTTCCAGATACTTGATAGAGGCTGGCAGGGCACCGGAACGCAGAACCATGCTGAGGTCCTTGGTCTGCTGATCGGTGAAGCTGCCGGTGATGCGGCCGGTGTCGCGGATGCCTTCCTTGATGTTGGCAACCTCCTGCACCTTACCGTCCAGTACCACGGCCAGGAAGTCGCCCACGTGCGCCGAGGTGAAGTTCCAGAAGCGGTCGCCACCATCGCGCGTCAGGGTAAAGATCACGTCCGGACGACCGCTATCCTCGCGGCCAGCTTCGGCCGAGCGCAGATCGCGTCCGCTGACGGCCGATACCCGGCTGATGACGTAGTAGACATCGGGGTTTTCACTGGAGGCCGTGCGGCTGCCAATGCTCTTGCCCTTGATGACGACGGCGTCGGAGGGCAGGATGCCGCCGTGTGCGGCCAGTGCTTCCTGCTCGCTGCCGTAGGTCCTGCCGTTGTCCAAAGCCTGGCGGATCTCCAACATGGCGGTGGACTGCATGACTTCCTTGACGCGCGCCGGATCGTCCACGCCCGGCAACTGCACCAGGATCTGGTAGGTGCCCAGGCTGTGTTCCTGGATGACCGGCTCGCTGACGCCAAGCTGGTCAATGCGGTTGCGGATGGTCTCAATGGCCTGCGCCACGGCGCGGTTCTTGATGTCGTCCTGGCGGGCGGGCTTGAGCGAAACGATCCAGGAATTGTCCGGACCGCTGGCGAGGTCGTACTCGCCAAACTGCTCCTGCACCAGCGAGCGCAGATCGCCGGCCGAGGCGATGTCCACGCCCTTCAGGGTGATCTTGTCGGGGCCGGCGACCGGATCGAGCTTGAGGATGTCGCCGAAGAGAATGTTCTTCTTCTTGAAGGCGTCCTTCAGCCGCTCGATGGTCTGGTCGGTTTCGGCGTTCACCGCGTCGTTGACCTGCACCTGAAGAATCAGGTGGGTTCCGCCGCGCAGATCAAGACCGAGGTGAATGTTCTGCTGCACACCGGCCATCAAGCCCTTGGTCTTGATGGCTTCGATGCTTTTCTGTGGATCGGTTCCGAGGAAAATCCCCCAGACGAACACGACCAGGACAGCGAGGATGAGTACAATTTTCCAGAGCAGGTTTGTCTTCATGGAAACCGCGACCGCCTAAGATTTCTTGGCGCTATCGTCAACCGTAACCGACGCGATAGCGTTGCGCGCAAATTCAAGTTTCAAGTTGTCCGGGTTGACGCGAAGAATGAGCGTACCCGTATCAGAGCCTTCGCCCGGCTTCAAGCTGACGATGATGCCAACAACGCCGCCCGTGGTGGTCACGCGGTCGCCCGCCTTCAACCCGGACAGCATCTCCTGCCACTTCTTCTGCCGCTTCTGCTGCGGCATGATGAGCAGGACGTACATGACGGCAAAGAAACCCACCATCATCAACGGGAAGGTCATTCCTCCGCCCCCCGACTGCTGAAAGAGGAGAAACGCAAGTGCAGCACTCATGCTTCAGGCTCCCGCCTTCACCGGCGCACGTTTTCGCGCGGCGCGGCGTAGATTTTTTTCTTCCTGGCCGCAAGAAGGATACGGTGTACCGCGGCACTCAGCCTGGGTACACACCACACCCATCACCGAACCAGGGATCTTCAGGTATCTGGAAGTTCAGATGACCGCGAAGCGAAACATCCAACAGGCAACCGCGGCAAAGCCAGCAAGGCCACGCGACTTCGGCTGCACGGACCCTTTCATCCTAAACCGCCGGAGACTGGCCCTGCAAACTTCCCATGCCTGGAAACTCTCCCTGCATGATACTTTCTCGGACCCTTCGCATCAAGCCAAGATAAAACGCCAGGTTGTGAATGGTGTTCAAGGTCTGCGCCAGCAGCTCCTGCGAGGCGTAAAGATGGCGAAGATAAGCCCTTGAATACCTGGTACACACGGGGCACGGGCACTCGGGGTCCAGCGGCCCTTCATCGCGCACAAAGCGGGCGTTTTTGATGTTGATCTTGCCCTCGCTGGTAAAGAGCAGCCCGTGGCGGGCGGCGCGCGTGGGCAGCACGCAGTCCATCATGTCCACGCCCAGGCGCACGTAATTCACAATCTCCTCCGGCGTGCCCACGCCCATCACGTAGCGCGGTTTGTTCTCCGGCAGCAGCGGAATCGTCGATTCCACCACCTCCCAGGTATTTTCCCGGGGCTCGCCCACGCTGAGGCCGCCGATGGCGTGGCCGTCAAAGTCCATCTCCACCATGCGCTCGGCCGATTCCCGTCGCAGGTCGAGGTACATTCCGCCCTGCACGATGCCAAACAACGCCTGGCGCTGCTCGCTGCCATGGAGCCGGCTCTGCTCGGCATACCACGGAACCTCGCGGTAATGGGCGGCAAAGTAATCCCGGCTGCGGCGAGCCCAGCGCGTGGTCAGCTCCATGCTCTTCTGCGCGCGCTCGCGGGTGGCCGGGTACTCGGTGCACTCGTCGAAGGCCATGATGATGTCGGCGCCGAGGCCGATCTCCGCGGCAATCGAGCTCTCCGGGCTGAACATATGCGCCGAGCCGTCAATGTGCGAGCGGAACTGCACGCCCTCTTCGCTGATCTTGCGCAGGCTGGCCAGGCTGAAGACCTGGAAGCCGCCCGAGTCGGTAAGGATCGGCTTGTTCCACGCCATGAACTTCTGTACCCCGCCCAGGGCACGAATGGTCTCCACGCCGGGGCGCAGGTAGAGGTGATAGGTGTTGTTCAGCAGAATTTGCACGCCAAGCTGGTCGAGGATATCCTGCGGGACGCCCTTGACCGTGGCCACGGTGCCCACGGGCATAAAGACCGGCGTCTGCACCTCTCCATGCGGCGTGATGAAGCGCCCGGCGCGCGCCCGGCCACAGGTAGCTTCGAGTTGAAAAGAAAAAGACATATCGTATTTTCGATTCTAAAGCAGAATGGTTTTTCGTTTTCGTATTAACGCGATTGTGTAGGATGCTGATATGTCCGCCATCAAGGCCGTCATCTTCGACTACGGGAAAGTTCTGTCGCTGCCGCCCACGGTGGCCGACTGGGAAAAGGTCAGCCGCCGCTTCGGCAAATCGCTCCAGGAGTTCCAGCAGATTTACTGGGGC
>Ga0182016_10006575_pt1 | contig 12161 bp, 10 predicted proteins | sample 712S2MmetaG_FD_120491 | JGI IMG/M metagenome (GOLD analysis project Ga0182016, IMG submission 120491) | Permafrost microbial communities from Stordalen Mire, Sweden - 712S2M metaG | ecosystem: Environmental > Terrestrial > Soil > Wetlands > Permafrost | place: Sweden: Stordalen | collected...
TACTGCGCGGTCCCGGCGCGCGGCGGCAAATATTGGCCGGGGGCCGGCGGCACTGGCGCGGCCGAATATTGCGGCTGCTGCGGCGGCGGCGAATATTGCGCGCCCGGCCGCGGCGGCGCCACCGTCGTTGCCGCCGCAGGCCCGGTCGCCTGCAGCCGCTGCAGCTGCTGTTCGAGCTGCTGATTGCGATACTGCAATTGCTCGATCGTGCCGGTGAGATCGCGCAACTGGGCCTCCAGGTGGTCGATCCGCATCAACAGATCGGACTCCGACATCTGGGCGTGGGCGGCACCGGCCCACAATGTGCACGCCAGGGCGAACAGGAAAACGGAGCGGATCATTGATTGCGACATTTTCGGCGGTTTGACGAGCCTTACCATAGCCGGTCCTGCGTCCAAATTGTGACTGTGGCCGATGACGACAGCGCGACGACAGCGCGACGACAGTTGAGCGCAAACGCCCGCTCACTCCGCCGGCTGAATGCGCGGGGTCTTGCGGGCTGAGCGCCACTCCTCGAACCGCTGCACCACGACGAACAGAGAGGGCACGAACAGCACCGCGAGGCAAGTCGAGGCGATCATGCCGGAGAACACCGTGATGCCGATCGATTTGCGGGCGCTGGCGCCGGCGCCGCTCGCGATTACGAGCGGCGCAACGCCGAGGATGAACGCGAACGAGGTCATCAGGATCGGACGAAAGCGCGCACGCGCGGCGTCCAGCGCCGCTTCGAGTATCGGCCTACCGTCATGCACGCGATGTTCGCGCGCGACTTCCACGATCAGGATGGCGTTTTTGGCCGACAGCGCAATCAGGAGAATAATGCCGATCTGGGTGTAGAGGTTGTTGTCGACGTGCAGCATTCCAAGCACCACGACCGGCCCGACCAACGCCAGCGGCACCGAGAGGATGACCGACAGCGGCGCATACCAGCTCTCATATTGGCCGGCGAGCAGCAGATAGACCAGGAGCAGCGCCATCGCGAAGACGAAATACATCTGCTTGCCGACGACCTTCTCCTGATACGACATCGCGGTCCATTCACTGCCGGTCCCGCGCGGCAGCGTTTGCGCCGCGTTCTGTTCCATCAGCCGGATCGCTTCGCCCGAACTGAAACCCGTTGCCGGCAGGCCGATGATGCTCGACGACGGATAGAGATTGTAAAGACTGATCAGCGGCGCGCCGACGATGAGTTCTATTTTCAGCATCGTCCCCAGCGGGATCATATTGCCCTGCCGATTGCGCACCGAAAGATTCTCGATATCGCGCGGCCGCAGGCGGAACGGCGCATCGGCCTGGGCGTAGACCTGGAACACGCGGCCGAACTTGTTGAACTGCGAGACGTAGGTCGAGCCCAGATAGGTCGCCAGCGTGGAAAAAACCTGATCGACGGAAACGTGCAGCGTTTGCGCTTTCACCCGATCGACAGCAATGCGCAGTTGCGGCGCGATGGCGCGGAACGAGGTCGAGACCCGCTGCAACGCGGTCTGCGACTGCGCATTGCCAACGATCGTATTGGTGATGCTCTGCAGCTTGGCCAGATCGGTTGAGCCGTCGCGCAATTCGATCTGCATGGTGAAGCCGCCGGCATTGCCGATGCCCTGAATCGGCGGCGGCGGCAGCGTGATCACGCGGGCGTCGACGGCGCTCAGCGCCTGCGACAGCCGCGGATAAACGATTTGCAGATTGTCGCGCACGCTCCAATCCTTGAGGATCACATAGGCGACGCCGGCATTGGCCAGTGTAGCATTGCTGTCGAGGGCGGAAACGCCGGCGATGGCGATCACTTGATCGACGCTTGCGTCCTTGCGCGCGATTGTCGAAATCTGATCGAGCGTCTGGTTGGTGCGGGCGAGCGCGGCGCCGTCGGGAAGCTGGACCGCAACCAGCAGATAGCCCTGGTCCTCGATCGGCAGAAACCCGGTCGGTATGCGCGCCAGCCCCCAGAAGGCGAGCGCAATGATGGCAAAGGCGACGATGGTCATCACGCCGGCATGGATCACCATGCGGTGAATGAGGCCGGCATATTTGTGCTCCAAGCGCGCATAGACGGCGTTGAAGCCACGATAAAACGCATTGCGCTGTTCCGGCGGGACCGGCGCGCGCAGCCACATCGCCGATTGCGTCGGCTTGAGCGTCACCGCATTGACCGCGGAGAGCAGCGCGGTCGCGGCGATGACCAGCGCGAACTGGGCATACATCCGCCCGGTGAGCCCGGGCAAGAAGGCGGCGGGCAGAAACACCGACATCAGAACCAGCGTGATGCCGATGATCGGCCCCAGCAATTCGTTCATGGCGCGGATCGCCGCGTCGTGGCCGCTCATGCCCTTCTCGATATTGTGCGCGGCCCCCTCGACCACGACGATGGCGTCGTCGACGACGATGCCGATCGAGAGAACTATGGCGAACAAGGTCGAGAAATTCACGGTGAAGCCAAGCGCCCACATCATCGCAAACGCCCCGACGATGGTCACCGGCACCGTCGTCGCCGGCACCAGCATGGCGCGCCAATCCTGGAGAAACACCAGAATGACGATCAGAACGAGCACCGCCGCCTCGATCAGCGTCTTGTAGACCTCGTGAATCGAGGCATTGACGAACACCGTCGTATCGAACGGGATCGAGTAGACGAGCCCCTGCGGAAAATCGCGCGACAGCTCCGTCATCTTGGCTTTGACTTGATGCTCGACATCGAGCGCATTGGCGCCCGGCGACTGGTAGATGCCGATACCGGCGGCCTGCTTGCCGTCTAGCGTGAAATATTGGCCGTAGGTCTGCGCTCCGAGTTCGACGCGGCCGATATCGCGCAACCGCGTCACCTCGCCGTTGTCGCCGGTCTTGACGATGACATTCTCGTATTCATCGACGTCGCTCAGGCGTCCTTGCAGCTCGATGGTGTATTGGAAGTCGACGCCGGGCGGGGTCGGCGGAATGCCGACTTGGCCGGCAGTGACTTCTTGGCTCTGCTGCTGCAACGCCGTCACGGCGTCCTGGGCGTTGAGGCTGCGCGCCTTCAGCTTTTCCGGATCGAGCCAGATGCGCATCGAATACTGGCCGGCGCCGAAAATGTTGACATTGCCGACGCCGGGCAGTCGCGCCAGCTCGTCCTTGAGATTGATGGTGGCGTAATTGGCGAGATAGAGGCTGTCGAACGCGTCGTTCGGCGACGTCAAAGTGACGAACAAGAGGATCGCGGTCGAGCGTTTCTGGACCGTGACGCCTTGGGCCTGCACCGCCTGCGGCAGCGACGACAGCGCGCTCGCCACCCGGTTCTGCACCAGAATCTGCGCCGCATCGAGGTCGGTGCCGATCTTGAAGGTCACCGTCAGCGTATAGCTGCCGTCGCTCGCGCTGGTCGATTGCATGTAGATCATGTTCTCGACGCCGTTGACCTGCTGCTCGATCGGCAGCGCCACGGTATCCATCAGCGTGCGTGCGCTGGCGCCCGGATAGCGCGTCGTCACCTGCACGGTTGGCGGCACGACGTCGGGATACTGCGCGATCGGCAAAGCATAGAGCGCGACCGCGCCGATCAGAATCATCAGGATGGCGAGAACATTCGCGAGAACCGGGCGCTCGATGAAGAATTTCGAGATCATCGTTAAGACCGCGACACGCTAGTTTGCGGCCGACGCGGAGCGCTGCTCGGCGTCGACTTTCTCGCCCGGGATGGCGCGCATGATGCCGCCCACCACCACGCGGTCGTCCTTGGCGAGGCCGGTTTCAATGACGCGCAAATCGCCGACGAGCTGTCCCGGCTCGACTTTGCGCTGCTCGACCACGTTGTCTTTATTGACGACGAGCACGTAGCGCCCACCCTGATCGCTGCCGAGCGCGTCATCGGGCACCAAGAGCGCCGGTCGCGTCCGCGCCGGGACGCGCACCCGCACGAAATAACCGGGCAGCAGGACGCGGCCGCCGTTCTCCAGGCTTGCGCGCGCGGCGAGAGTGCCGGTCGACGGATCGACATTCGGCGCCACGTAATCGAGCTTGCCCTTGTGCGGATAGCCGGCTTCGTTCTGCAGCCCGACTTCGACAGGCATACCGATGAGATCGGCCGTCGTCTGGCCGCGGGCGGCCAGGGTGGCGCGTATTTCCAGCACGTCGCGCTCGCTGGCGTTGAAATTCACCCAAATCGGGTCGAGCTGCACGAGGGTGGAAAGAACCGTCGGCGGCGAACTCGCACCGACCAATCCGCCAATCGAGACCAGACGCGCGGTCACAACGCCGTCGAACGGCGCGGTCACGTCGGTGTAGCCGAGATTGATCTCGGCTTGCTTCTCGTTGGCCTGTGCCGATTGCAGATCGGCTTGCGCCGAATCGCGCTGCGCCAGGGCCTTGTCGTAATTGGCTTGGGTCGAGACCTGTCTGGTAATCAGATCGGCCTGGCGCTGGAACTCGGCCTGGGCCTGGGTCAGGGTTGCCTGGGCGCTGACGACCGCGGACTTCGCGGCGTCGACCTTGAGCTTGTAAGGCTCCGGTTCGATCGTAAACAGCGAGGTGCCTTTTTTCACGAAATCGCCGTCGGTGTAGCTGATCGCCTGCACGAAGCCCTGCACGCGCGCGACGAGATCGACCGAATTGACCGCCGCCGTATTACCGGTGGCGTCGAAATAGCGCGTGACGTCCTGCGCGACGGGCGCGGCGACGGTGACCTTGGGCGGCGGCGGCGCGGCGTATTGGTTATTCTGACCGCAGCCGGCAACACCGGCGATCGCCAGCAGAAACGCTGCGCGGACAAGCCAACTGTGGGGCATGACACAGGTCACGGCAGAGGTCATGGAAGAGGTCATGGAAGAGGTCATGGCCGAACCTTTTAAATAAAACTGCGAAGACGAATGGTGACGCAATCGATGCCACGCCGCGGCGGCTCGACTACGATCCGACTTCGTCCTCGCATTGGCAAGGACAAATTTGCTAGGGCAAACTTCGGCCTACAAACGCAATCGGCGCCATAACGGCGCCGATCGATATCCTCTATCCTCTTCTGACGCTGCGAAGTGGCTACGAGCTCTGGTCGAGCACGGTCACGGCACGACGGTTCTGCGACCAGCAGGAAATGTCGTTGCACAATGCGACCGGCCGTTCCTTGCCGTAGGAGATCGTGCGCATGCGCTGCGCCGTGATACCGCGCGAGATCAGATACTCACGCACCGTCTCGGCGCGGCGGGCGCCCAGCGCGATATTGTATTCGCGCGTGCCGCGCTCGTCGGCGTGGCCTTCGACGGTGAAGGAGTAGCGGCTGTAATTCGACAGCCACTGCGCCTGCTTGTCGAGCGTCGCGCGCGCCTGGTCCGTCAACTCCGAGGAGTCGGTTTCAAAGAATACGCGGTCGCCGACATTGACGACGAAGTCCTGTTGACTGCCGGGCGCGGCGGAGCCTGCCAAGGCAGCATTTTGATCGGCCTGTTTAGCGCAGCCCGCAATCGCGAGCGTTGCCATGACGATCGCGGCGAACTTGGCGCCGCGCAAGATATTCGCCATGTGCATTCCGGTGCCTCCATTACTTACATCGTGACCGGACATGGTTGGTCTGTAGCGGGTCTAGCAGCGCTTTCGTTAAGCGAACGTTCCGTCAACCTTGATGCGGCCTTGCGAAGATAGCTCGAACCCTCGGATTTCCCGGAAAGCTTTTGCAATGGTTAATGAGGCGTCAATACGGCGACCGTGTGAAAGCGTGTCGCCGGTCACGACAATAGCGGCGACCATGCCGGGTCGGACGCATAGCTCGGGGTGGTAACCCGCTGCTCGTTGCGTCCGGAAATATCGACCGTGAACAATGACGGCCCCGACGTGCCGCCCGGGTCGCGGAAGAACATGATCACCCGCCCGTTCGGCGAGAATGTCGGCCCTTCGTTGTGGAAGCCTTCGGTAAGGATGCGTTCGCCGCTGCCGTCAGGCTTCATCACGCCGATCGCGAACTTGGCGGCCCCCTGCCGGGTAAAGGCGATATAGTCGCCGCGCGGCGACCACACCGGAGTCGAATAGCTGCCGTCGCCGAAGCTGATGCGCTGTGCCGCTCCTCCGGTCGCGGCCATGACGTAGATCTGCTGGCGGCCGCCGCGATCGGATTCAAAGCAAACTTGCGAACCGTCGGGTGAATAGGACGGCCCGGTGTCGATCGCCGGCGTGTCGGTCAGGCGCGTCGTCGCCTTGGAGCGCAAATCCATGACGAAGATGTTGGAGTTCGAGCCCTGCTGCAGGCTCATGATGACGCGCTGGCCGTCCGGCGAGAACCGCGGCGAAAAACTCATGCCGGGAAAATTGCCGACAATTTCGCGCTGGCCGGTCTCGATGTTGTAAAGATAGACGCGCGGGTCGCCCTGGCCGTAGGCCATATAGGTGATCTCCTGCGTCGACGGCGAGAACCGCGGCGTGAGCACGAGATCGTCGCCGCGCGTGAGATAGCGCACATTGGCGCCGTCCTGATCCATGATGGCGAGCCGCTTGATGCGGCGCTCCGCCGGACCGGTCTCGTCGATGAACACGACGCGGCTATCGAAATAGCCCTTATCGCCGGTGAGCCGCTCGTAGATCGCATCCGAGATGATGTGCGCGATGCGGCGCCAATTGTCGGGGGTGGTGAAATATTGCTGGCCGGCGAGTTGCTGACCGGCGAGCACGTCCCACAGCCGGAATTCCGCCTTCAGACGCCCGTCGCTCTGCTGAGTGACGCCGCCGGTAACCAGCGCTTGCGCGTTGATGGTGCGCCAATCAGGGAACCGCGGCACGGCGTCGACGCTGGAGATGGTTTCGATATAGGCGGCGGGATCGATCGGAGCGAACAGGCCGCTCCTTTGCAGGTTTGCGGCGATGATCTGGCTCACTCCCGCCGCGGTGTCGCTATCGGTCGGAGCGCCGCCGACGAATTTCGGGATCGCGATCGGCAGCGGCTGGAAATTGCCCCCGGAAATCTCGACGTGTGTCTGCGCGGCGGCGTAGCGCGGCAAAAGCGTCAAGCCGCCGGCGGCGGCGCCGAGCGCAAGCGCACGCCGGCGTGTCATTGCAATATTCTGTCTGTGCCAAAGCGTCATGGTGTTTCAATTCGTCTGGTTCAGCCGCCAAGCAGCTCGTGAGGATCGAAGTCGAGTTGAAGGTCTTTCCACTGATCGTAATGCTCCCGCCTGAGCATGGTGAACGGCTGACATAGCATCAGCGCACGCTCCGCGCTCTCGGCCAACGCGGGTCCCAACGCCGATGCCGACGCCTCGACCAGCACCGGTTCTCGCGCGAGCGAACCGTCCGGTTTGAGCAGCACCCGAAGAGAAACATGGATCTTCGTCGTAGCATCGACGCCGGGCGGCGGGCTCCAGCACTGGCTCAGCCGCGCACGCAACGCATCGATCTCGCTTTGCGACAATTGTGCGCCTGGCGCGCCGCTCGCAGCGCCGAGATTAGCCAAGCTGTTAAGCGTCTCGGCGGCCGCGATCTGACGCTGCGGCTCGCGTTTATCGAGCAGTTCGGCAACCTGATTGGCGTCGAATTTGGGAGAATTCTGCGCCGTCTTTTGCGGCGTGGAGTCATCCGGCTTTGCCGGAGTCTTGGCCGCGTCCTTCTTCAACAGATCGGCGATCTGATCGGGCTTGTAGTCAGGCGTCTTCGGCTTATCGGCTTTGTCCGCTTGCTTCGGATCGGGTTTCGGATCCGCCTTCGGTTCCGGTTTGGGCTTGCTCGAGTCGGTCGTGATGGCCGGTTTGTCAGCAATCTTTGGAGCGAGCTGATCGACCGCCTTCGGTGTGTCCACTTTGTCGGCGAGCGGCTTCAGGTCAGGGATTTTCAATTGCGGCGCGTTCTTGGCGCCCTGGGTGAGTTGCGTGAAGTCCTTCTCGGAAATGAAAGAAACCGGCAGCGACTCGACCGCAGGAGAGTTCAAAGGCTGCGCCGAGATTGCGACGAGCCCCCATACCAGCGCGCCGACGTGGCCGATGCACGATATGGTCATGCCAGGCTTCATTGCCCGCCCTGCTCGACCTCGGTGACCAGCGCGACCCGATGATAGCCGGCTCCCGAAATCCGCCCCATCACGCGCATCATCGTGCCGTAGTCAACCTTCTTGTCGCCCCGCACATAGATGAGGTCGTCGAGACCGCCTTTGCGGGCATCGATGATCGCCTTGAGCTTGGTCACCAGATCGTCAAGCTTGATCTCGTTGTTCTGCAGGTAGACTTGGCCGTCGATCTTCACCGAAACGGTCAGCGGTTCGTTATCTTGTTGCAACGACTTGGCTTGGCTCTTCGGCAAGTCGATCGGCACGCCGACGGTGAGCAGCGGCGCCGACACCATGAATATGATCAAGAGCACCAGCATGACGTCGACAAACGGCGTCACGTTGATCTCGCTCATGATCGCCCGCCGACGGCGGTTTTTTCGTCCGCCGCCCGCAGCCGCGCTGATGATGTTTGCCGCCATCGCCCCGTCCTCAGCCGCGCTCGTCGATCTGCCGCGACAGGATCGCCGTGAATTCGTCGGCGAAACCTTCAAGCCGCTGCGCCTGCTTGTTCACCTCGCTGGAGAACTTATTGTAGAAAATCGTCGCCGGAATGGCGGCAACGAGGCCGATTGCGGTCGCGAACAACGCTTCCGCGATGCCCGGTGCGACCACCGCGAGCGAAGTGTTTTGCGAGGCGGCGATCGATTGGAAGCTGGTCATGATGCCCGCGACCGTGCCGAACAGGCCGATAAAGGGTCCCGCCGAACCGACCGTCGCCAGCACCAAAAGCCGCCGTTCCATATTCTCGACCTCGCGCGAAATCGCGACATTCATGACCTTCTCGATGCGCATCTGGAGCCCGGCAAACGACCGGGCCTGACCTTCCAGGCTCCGCTTCCATTCGCGCATCGCGGCAACAAACAGCGCACCGGTAGAATGTCCGTGCTGGCCGGCGAGCGCCTTATAGAGCTCCTCGAGCGACTGGCCGGACCAGAATGCCGCCTCGAAGGTGTCCCCAGCACGGCGCAGCCGCGAAAATAACAGCGTTTTGTCGATGGCGATCGCCCAAACCCAGACCGAGCACACCAGCAGGCCGACCATTACCGCCTCGACGATCCAGTGGGCATGCAAGAACAGGTGGAACAGCGAGAGGTTGTCAGATGTCAACCCTGGTGCGACCGACGGCACGATGTCGGCTGGATTCATGGGGTATCCCTTTCGGTGGTCCGGCCGTGCGGGCAAAATCGAGAGTCAAAATCGAGAGCCAGGATCGAGACTCAAGATCTAGGCCATGACCGGGGCGGCGCACTGGCGCCGGGACCATAGGGTCGTGACACAGGCCGCCGCATAGCGCGCGCCGACCAAGACCCGAAATTTCGCGAGGACCCGAGCCGGACCCGTCACCGGCGGACTGAAATCATTCGCGAAACTTGTCCAAACTAGGGCGCAACACCGGTCGTTCGGCCTAACGAAGCCTGACTGTGCTTAATGGGGAGTTAATGACACCCTGCCGCGCTCCGCCGCAAGCGCGTGGGCCGCCCACCTGGGCAAGGTGGACGGCCAATTGTTTTGGCAACCTCGCGCGCGGCGAATTACGCCGGCGGTGGCGGCTGCGACCCCGGATCGGCCGGCCGGTTATGCCGCTCGGCCATGAACTGGTCGAACTCCTGCCTGTCTTTGGCAAAGCGCAAGTGCTCCAGGAATTCCTTGAATTCGCGCTGTTCGTCTTCGAGGCGGCGCATCGTTTCCTGGCGGTAGTCGTCGAAGGCCCGGTTGCCGCTCGACGGTGCAGAGCCCCACCAGTCGCCGCCGGCCCGTCCATCCATCTTGGCGCGCATGCGCTCCATCTTGTCCTGCATGCGCTCCATTTTGTTTTGCCATCGGCTCATGCCGCGATCCGTGCCGTGATGATTCCAACAACCCATTCGTCCGCTCCCGATGATGAAGGCGAGGACGACCAAGCCCAGCGGCCACCAGGCAAAGAAGCCGAGAATCATGAGCGCGATCCACGCTGGCTTTCCGAACTCATCAAGCTTTGCTGCGATGGGCATGGCTGACCTCTCGTGTGCAAACCGTCGTGTGAATGTAAATAACATTTACATCGCCATTTTCCGTTGTCAAGGGCCTTCGGGGAGCTAGGCAGTCACACCCAGGCCGCGCAGATAAATCAAGACATTGGCCTCGAGCAGTTCGGCCGCCGACATCGGCAACGCACGGCGCGCGGCGTCGCCGCGTCCGAACAGCGAAGCGATACCATGTGCCATGGCCCAGATATGGAGTGCGACCATCAGCGCCGGAGGGCGCCCCTGGGGCGGCATTTTCGCGCAGAGTTTCTCGGCCGCTCCCCGTAACACGGCGAAAGCCCGCTCGGCCGCGTCGCGTAATTCGGGGCTCGCAGCCGGCGAAACCCCGCCTTCGAACATGGCCGAATAATAGGCGGGCTCGGCATGCGCAAAAGCGAGATAGGCGTTGCCTAACCGGTCGAGCGCCGCGAGCGCATCGGGGCGGCCATCGTCCCATGCCAGCCGCAGCGCCGTTTCGAAATGCTCGAAGCCGCGCAGCGCGACGCTGGCCATCAGCTCGTCGCGGTCGCGAAAATGCCGGTATGGCGCCGCAGGGCTCACGCCGGCCCACCGCGCCGCCTCGGCAAAGGTGAATCCGGCAGGCCCCTTCTGGGCAATCAGTTCAAGCGCCGCCCGCAGCAGCGCCTCTTTCAGATTGCCGTGGTGATAGCCGCGCGGGCTTTCTTTGTCGTCCTTCGACCAACTCATGTAAATGGCTTTTACATGGTGCGGGGCGTTGACGCCACCACACGTTAGACGCTTAATTCAGAGTAGAGCACCCTTCAGTTGATGACCATTTATGACCCTCACGGACAGTTTGGTTGCGCCAAGAACCGCGCCGTTACTCGCGCCGGCCACGGAGACAGGCGCGCTCGGCATCTATCAGCTCAAGCGCCTTTGGTCGCGCACCATGGCGGCACGGCACGGCGGCTTCCCGCCGACCACCCTGCACGACCGCCATCTCGACAAGCTGGTCATCCATGCCAGCGGGCTCGGGCTTGAACAGACCGCCCATTATCTCGGCAGCGCGGCGCCAAGTTTCGAAGAGTTCGAGCGCTGGATCGTTTCGACCACAGGCGGCATCGCGCCGGAGCGGGTGGCGCGGATCAATGCCGCGGTCGGGGGCTACGACCCGCCCGCAGACATCGCGGACAAGCTGGCTGCGGTGGAGACGAGCGAGCCGGTGCTGACGACCTCCGATCTCGCGTTCTGGGATGAGCACGGCTACGTGGTTCTGCACGACGCCCTGCCGGCCCCCGCACGCGACGCGGCGGCGCAGGCGCTGTGGCGGCATCTCGGCGCGCGCCCGGACGATCCGCAGACGTGGTATCGGTCGCGCGACCACGGCATCATGGTGCAATATTTTCAGCACCCGGCCTTCGAGGCCGCGCGACGCTCGCCGCGCATCCATAAAGCTTTCGCCCAGCTTTATGGCACCGCCGATCTGTGGGCGACCACCGATCGCGTGGGCTTTAACGTGCCCGAACGCGAGGATTTTAAGTTCCCCGGCCCGCATCTGCATTGGGATGTCAGCGTCAAGACGCCGATCCCTTTCGGCACCGGCGGCATTCTCTATCTGACCGACACGCCGCCCGAGCAAGGCGCCTTTACGCTGGTGCCCGGCTTCCAGCGCTGGGGCGAAGCCTGGCTGAAAGCGCTGCCGCCGGGCGCCGACCCGCGTCGACAAGACCTGTGTGCCTTAGGCCCCCGCGCTATCGACGGCCGCGCCGGCGATCTCGTCATCTGGCATCAGGCGCTGCCGCACGGCGCCAGCCCCAACCGCGGCAAGCGCCCGCGCCTGGTGCAATATATCAACATGTTCCCGACCCGCTACGACGAGCACGAGGAGTGGATCTAACTTTCCCCGCTCAACGCCTCCTGGTCCGCCTTCATGGCAATGCGTAGCGGCTTTGGGATCGGCCGCGCCCGGCCGCCCGAGATGAAGGCGACCCGCACCCGTGCTTCGACGAGCAGTTCGTCGCCGCGCATGACGCGCTGGCGCACCGTGGCCGACGCGCCTTTCACCTCCTCCGGCTCGGTGAAAATGTCGAGCACATCGTCCATGCGCGCGGGCTTGAGGAAATCGAGCGTCATCGAGCGCACCACGAAAGCGAATCCAGGCGCTTCCTTCTCGGTCGCCTCGAACAGCGCGCGATGATCGGCGCCGATCA
>Ga0182016_10006580_pt1 | contig 12151 bp, 10 predicted proteins | sample 712S2MmetaG_FD_120491 | JGI IMG/M metagenome (GOLD analysis project Ga0182016, IMG submission 120491) | Permafrost microbial communities from Stordalen Mire, Sweden - 712S2M metaG | ecosystem: Environmental > Terrestrial > Soil > Wetlands > Permafrost | place: Sweden: Stordalen | collected...
GACCCCTCCTGTCCCGGGCGACAACTCGAACACAGTCCCATTGCCAATGGCGCCGCCATTCGTGGTGGTGCCGTAGAGGTTGCCGGCTGCGTCCGAGATCAGGCCGCTCGGGGGATTTGCCCCATCCGGCAGTTGGCCATAATCGAAGCTATACAGCAGACTTTCCTGTCCTGAAGCTGTGTGTGCGACCAACCCGATCAGGGCTGCCGCAATCATTGTCCCTACGCTTCCAATATGCTTCATATCATCACTCCCAAGGAGAGGATCCTCTGGTTGCCGGTCCTGTCGTCAGATGCGATAATGAGGCGTATTTCCCCCCGGATCAAGCGCCGTGACCGGACATGATCGGTCATCTTCCGACAAAAGCCGCGAATGGAGGCAAGGTGTGGCCCTAACGACACCGGAGCAGGACATCGCCGGAGATTCGGTTCCAGGAAACCGCCTCGATTGCTGGAAAGAAATTGCCGCCTATCTCGGCCGGAGTGAAAAAACGGTAAGGCGCTGGGAGGTGGACCGGGGACTGCCCACCCACCGTGCACCGGGTGCTGGCCGCACCGCGGTCTATGCTTACACCGCCGAATTGGACGAGTGGCTGACGTCGCGCCGCGCGCAGGGCCTTGACCCCGCCGAGGGCGGCGAGGAGGCAGCAGGGCCGGCGGCGGAAATCGAAACACCTGGCGCCGGAATCGATGACACCGTGAACGCCGGGGCGATCTCCGAGTCTTCGGCCGGCCCCGCGGACGCCCGGCAAATCGCAGCCAACACCGACCTGCCAGTCGATCGCCACGGCTTCCGCTTGGGCTGGAAAGCGGTGCATGTTCGAATCTTCGCGGCAGGGGCTGTAATCGCAGCCGCGTTCGCCGTGGCTCTCCAGGCCGGCAGTGGTGGAATCCCGCGTCGGATTTCCTCCATGTTTGGCGCAGCCGAGGCAGCATCTGTTCATTCCGATTCGTCGCCCGTTTCCGACGAAAAGAAGGCTCGCGCGCACGAGCTATACCTCAAAGGCCGCTATGAGTGGGGCCAGCGCACGCCTGACAGCCTGAATCGGGCTCTCGATGACTTTACGCAAGCCATTGTTCAAGATCCCATGGATGCCAAATCCTATGTGGGGCTAGCCGATACATACAACCTGTTGCAGATCTATTCGACCCTGCCACTTGCCGATTCCAACCCGAGAGCAATAGCCGCGGCCAAGAGGGCACTCGCATTGGATGATTCGCTGGCCGAAGCCCATCGTGCCCTGGCTTTCTCCGAGTTTTACGGTCTAGGTGATTGGAGGGCGTCGGAGAGTGAGTTTCTGCGCGCCATTCAATTGGATCCCAAGGATCCCGTGACCCGGCGATGGTACGCCGAAGCCTTCGGACAGCCAGGCAGATATGAAGAAGCCCTGGAGCAGTTCGACAAAGCGCAGGAACTCGACCCGTCCTCGCACTCCACCCTCTCCGACAAAGGCATTGCCTTGTACGATTCCGGGCGAAGGGAGGAAGGCATCGCACTTCTTGAAGATGTCGAACGCACCAACCCCGAGTTCTTCTCACCCCATCTATACCTGATGTTGATCAGTTTTGACTCGCATGACTTTCGAACCTTCCTCGACGAGGGACAAAAAGCCGCTGAGACCCGGAACGATCCCGTGCAGAAAGATGTGATTGCATCGGCCCGGAATGGGTACATTATCGGCGGTCAAAGCGGATTGTTAAAGAGTCTTTATACAAAACAAAAGGGATACTACGAAATAGGTAAGTATTCGCCAGCTATGTTCGCCATGACATGCGTCGCTCTGGGCAAGCGGCAGGAAGCCCTGGACGTGCTCGAAGCCGCTTATACCCGCCATCAACCGGACGCCCTCTGGACTATGGCGGAGCCAACCCTGGCCACCTTGAAAGACGAGCCGAGGTACCAGGCTCTGGTGAAGAAGATCGACTTCCCCGCAACTCCACGGCTCGCTCCAACAAGTTCCGTTCCCAACTCTGCTGTTGCGCAGCGTCGTCCTGCTCCCGATAAGCCCGGAGGCCAGGTTTGGCCCTGACTGCACCAGAGCGGGACAGCCCTGGAGACTCGGCTCGGGGAAACCGCCTCGATTGCTGGAAGGAGATCGCCGCCTACCTGGACCGGAGTGAAAAAACAGTCAGACGCTGGGAGATGGAACGGGGACTACCCACCCATCGCGCGCCGGGCGGGGGGCGCACTGCGGTTTATGCTTACACGGCCGAACTGGATGAATGGCTGAATTCGCGCCGCGCTCAGGACCTCGACGCTTCCGAGGCTGGCAAGAAGACATCCGGGACGGCTGCGGGAAACGAAACAACAGACTCAGGCCGGCCTGATCCTCCGATCGCTGGCCCGACGGCCGCTCCCGCGAACTCCCAGCCAATCGTGAAAACCGCCAAGTCACAAGTCGATCGGCACGGCTTCAAGCCAGGTTGGAAGCCGGCGATGGTTTTAGTCCTTGCGGCAGCAGCGGTTTGCATAGCTGCCTTCGCCGTGACTCGCGGTTTCGCAGGTAGCGGATTCTCCCATCGAATTTCTTCGATGTTTGGCGCAACACGGACAGCAACCATTCGCCCTGGGTCAACCGCCGTTTCCGAAGCGGAGAAGGCCGTCGCTCACGACCTATATCTTAAAGGCCGCTACGAATGGAGCCAGCGAACCCCCGACAGTCTGAATCGCGCATTGGATGACTTTACGCAAGCCGTTGTGCACGATCCTGGCGATGCCCAGGCCTTCGTGGGGCTGGCCGATACTTACGACCTGCTGCGGGAATATTCCACGATGCCGGATAACGATGCCTATGCGCGGGCAACCGCCGCTGCGGAAAAAGCCGTGGAGTTGGACGATTCCCTCGCCGAAGCTCATCGTGCGCTGGCCTTTGCTGAATTCTGGGGTAATTGGGATTTTGTGAGCGCCGAAAAGCATTTTCGCCGCGCCATCGAACTCGATCCAAAGGATCCGGTGGCCCGCCGCTGGTATGCGAATTCCTTTGCCGTGCCAGAGCGCATTGCCGAATCCCTGAAGCAGATGGACAAGGCCGAGGAATTGGATCCATCTTCCCCCGCTACCCTGGCCGACAAAGGGATGATGCTGTTTAACGCCGGGAAAACGGACGAAGCCATCGAACTGCTTGAGGAAGTGGAGCGAAGCAATCCGGAGTTTCGATCTGCTCACTATTACATGATGCACATAGACTTGGATCTTCGCAAATACCCGGCCTTTCTCGCTGAGGGTCAGAAGGCAGCAGAGACTCAGAAGGATCCTGTGCTGAAAGACATCATTGCCTCCGCACGGGAAGGGTATGCGCGGGACAGCGGGCACGGACTGCTGCAGAACCTGTACACCAAGCAAAGAGAATACTACGGTTCAGGAAAGTTTCGGGGAACCCTCCTCGCCAAGACTTGCGTGCTGATGGGCAAAAAGCAGGAGGCGATGGACCTGCTGGAAGATGCCTACGCACGCCATGAATCACAGGTCCTCGTCTGTCTGCTGGATCGGCAACTCCTCACCTTGAGCGACGAGCCCAGATTTCAGGCTATGATCAAGAAGATCAATTTTCCGAACTCCACAAACGGATCACCGGGTTCTTCTCCTGCGACAAATAAATCTCATCTGCGAGCTTCGTACTGACCGCTTTCACTCCCGAATTCTGCATTCTCAAGGCTGGCGCGTGCTGAACCGCGGTTTGCTATCGCACGAGCAGTTTTGCTTTCAGTGGTGTGGGCACCCACTATCGGAGGAGGGTTTGCCTTCGCTCCGGTTCTCATGCATCCGCAATAGCCCTTGTCATCGGATGGATTCTCGCTTTACGCTAATTCACAAATGCACTCACCGCCGAAAGCGCTCGAGCCACCTGGCCGAATAGTCGCTTTCCGGAAAGGTGGCCTTGGCGCAACCTTTACCAGTTGACAGGCCGACACGCTACTCGGCACAGCGACCGTTGCCGAATTTCAAGAGTCCGATCCACAAAATGTCAGGTCTTATACGACATCGGCGGACTTAGGCGTTCCCACGGGTTGTATTGCATTGAAGAACCTCAAAAAGGCAGACCGTTACGGTCAATCGGCGATTGACATCCACAAAATTATGCGGTAAGTTTTGGTGGCTCGGTTCCGACGATTGTCAGACAAAGCGACACACCAATTGTCCAATCTCAAAAAACAAAAGCAACCCATTGCGACGAACCAGCTTGTCATGTGAGCCGGATTCACGACTCCGATTGTGGCGGGCGGGCGATTCTCTCCAAAAGTCGATCCGTGATCAAAACAAAGGAGGAAAAAATGTCCACGAAAAAACCCTTTCTTGTCAGTCTGGCCATTCTGGCGGTCGCTACATACCCGCTGACCACCGTGGCCCAAACAGCGATTGCCAATAGACAACTGCCAGCCACCACTCTCCTTAAGATGAAGCCTCAACACCCCAGCCAGAATTTGAAGGGATATGGCACCACGAAAAACGCAGGGGTCCATCCCGCTGTTTCTGCCGGAATCCCGGGAATCGACAGTATCGTCAACTGGAGCGGTGAATTCGAATCTCCAGGGTACGACTCAAACGGCAACCCGCAGTCGGTCTGGCCCTACACCATGGTCGGAAACTCCCCGCAATCCGGACAGAGCGCGTTCATTTCCGCTCCTGTCGTGCCCGTTACAGTGCAGCTTCTCGGACCCGATGGCAGCGTAGCGTTAACCTTCGGTCCTGACGGCAAAGTGATCGACGCTGCTCTTGGGTCTCCAGAGTTTGTCCCTAACTTCTATACCAACGGCGTTGGTCAGTTTAACGACCAGATGATGCGCGCCGAGTTTGCCAACGTCCTCAATGGCTGGGCCGGGGAAGCGTGGCACACCATCCTGTTTCCAAAGCTCCGCAAGGCCAGAACCATCAAAGTTCCTTACCTGACCGCCGGCGGCACACCCGCCTGGTATTACTTCACAAATGCGGCAGGGCAGCCGGTGTTGTCGGCAATCGATGACGCGACTTTCGGGAACCTGCTTTTCCCCGCGACATACCCGTTCGACAGCAGCACTCCGGTCGGGGCCGCTGAGCTCGCAGGCGATATCACTACCCACGATCTGTCCACCTTCCTCTTCAACAACACCGTGCTCTTTTCCGGCGGAAGCATTAACAACTGCTGCGTCCTCGGCTTCCACAGCTATGACTACGAACCCGGAATTCCGAAGAACGGAGATCTTCCGCGGCTCTACGTGCTGAACTACTCCACCTGGATATCTCCTGGCCTCTTCCTCTTCGGGTTCGGCGACATGACTCCCTGGAGCCATGAGATGGCCGAAACCTTCAATGATCCATTCGACAATAATGTGACGCCTTGGTGGCTGAGTGTCGATCCGTTCACCGGCGCTGGAAATTGCCAGAATGACCTCGAAGTGGGCGATGTGGTTGAAGTCCTCGATTCGTTGAACCCGGTCTCTACGATTCCTGGCAATGGGCTCACTTATCACCCGCAAAACGTCGCTCTGTTCCCGTGGTTCGCGTCCGAGTCCCCTTCACCGGCAAGACTGGGGGCTTATAGCTTCCCTGACGAAACAACGCTGCTGTCGCTCTCCCCGGGGCCGCTGCTTCCTGGCTGCGTAGCTGCGCCTTAGCGCCCTGCTGCGCGAGGGCACGCCGTGTACCTCGAACTCGAAGTGTATCGATCACCTGTTATGCGCGAGGACAACCTTCTGCAGGTTCGCAAGTCCGGGGTGATTTGCATCATCAGCGCTGCACTTAAGTGCAGCGCAGGATGACCTCGTGCTGGTGCCGCTGCATACGTTCGCGATGGGTCCGATGCCAAGCTTGTTCAGAACGAAGTCGTAACCCTGATGCGTCAGCGCCGGGGCATCCAGACCGGCCAGGAAGACGACTTCACCGTGATGAACTCGCAGGAGTTCCTAACCACCTTGACTTCCACAATGCAGATCTTCACCGAGTTGCTCGGCGCAATTGCCGCCATCAGCCTGCTCGTAGGCGGCATCGGCATCATGAATATCATGCCGGTTTCTGTCACCGAAAGAACGCGGGAGATCGGTGTCCGGCTCGTGATCGGCGCGTTCGACAACGACATGATGATCTAGTTTCTCCGCAGAACGCCGCCCGGCTCGATCCCATCGAGGCTTTGAGACATGAGTGATCACCGAGTCAGCGCATTGCGCCCGATGAAAATCGATCTCCAGGCACAGGAACTTCAAAATCTATTTGGTTCCGGTGTGTGTGTGACTCGCTCGGCCCCCGACAGCCCGGGGCGTGGCCGGTTTTCCACCAACAGATGCGGGGCTGCATGGATGCCGGATGCTTTCAGATCGTGGTCGAGGGTTTGCCCTGGCTGATGCGCGCGCTTGCTCGGCGAAAGCCCGGACGCAATCGGAGTCCGGAAAGGCGCTCAAAGACGCCGCGCTGCATTCCAAAGTGGACACCGACGCCATTTTCCAGAAGGTCAAATCGGAGTTGGCCGCGGATGGGAAGGCGCAAGCCGTCAAGAAGACGGATGCAAGAGCCCACAAAAAGCTAGCGCGGCCCACGGCAACCACAAGGGCCAAAGCCGCGTAGCGCACAACTTCCAAGCCTTTCAATCGGGGTCTGCCGACGCAGGCCCCATCCCCATTTGCCCACCTTATGCGTAGGTGTTAACCGTGCTGCCGGTTGACGAACTCTGGACGTAAGAAGACGCCATATTGGCAATATCGTCTTGCAGGGTCTTCAAGGTGTTCTTAGCCGAAGTCGTGTCACCGTTCTGGAGATTCTTCTCAAGCTGGTCCAACAGCGTTTGGATTGCGGATTCCCCGGTGCTGCTGGTACTGCCGGTGGTGCTGCTGCTTGAACTGTCGGAATTGCTGGAGGTTGACGAGGAGCCCGGAGGAGGCCCTTGCGGCCCGTTTTGCAATTGCTGCTTGATCTGGGAAAAGTCCTGCTGGGCGGCGGAGAGATTGCCGGAGTCGAGATCTGTTCCAAGTTGGGTAAGCAGTTGGCCCACGGGGTTGGTCTGGGAACTACTACTGGTTGAAGAAGTCGAGTTGGTGGCGGGCAAATCCGACTTCAGCGTAACGTAATCCTGCTTTGCAGCTGAAAGATCGCCCGATTTCAAATCGCTTTCAAGCTTCTTGAAATCCTTTGCGATGTTTTCCATTTGCTGGGCATCTTGCGTTGACATCCCTGCGAGAGTACTCGAGTTCAGAGAAACTGACATACTATCCTCCACATTTGAAATGAGCCGATCAAGAGGTCCATCGGACAACTTCGTATCGGACAATTCAACCGACCGTTTCAGCGAAAGTACTGAAACGAAATGTAAAGATTTGTAACATCAATGGAAAATGCGCCTCCGCTCTGAAGACTCCCGCCACAATCAGACTGCGGCAAGGATGGGGAATCCTGGACACGGCGCTACCGGACTCCAAGCTATTCCGCAAACGCCTTGAGCTCGATGAGCCGCAACTTGGCCGGCGCCGCGGGCCCCTGCAAGCTCACACGCAGCGCGGAACACTCTGCGAGCGGGAAGGTGACGCGGTTGCGGCCGTTGGCCAATGGCGCAGCCGGGGCGCGTTGTTGGCTGGCGAACTCATGCCAGTTGTCCCCGGTTTCACACTCCAGCGTGTAGCTCGTGGGTGGCATGTAGTTCTTACTATCGGCGAAAAAGTAAAGCTCCACCGCGCCAACCTTCACGCTGCGACCAAAATCCACAGCAAACCAGCTCGGTTTGCCTGCTTCGGGTGACCACCCATTGGGATTCTCGGGGAAGAACCATAGGCGGCCATCAATCACCTCGGCAGGCGAGCCGGGCGCAACGGTTGATGAGGCGGTCGGCTGCGGCCCATGCGGCTCGCCGATATTGACCGCCAGATCGTAAGGAGCCGCTGCAAGCTTGGCAGCCTGCTTCAGTATCGGCAGTACGATGCTCAAATCGCCGAGAGGCGCAGGTCCCGCGGCGCGCCGGCCGTCAACATAAACGGAAAGCCCCTTGCCGACGCCAAAGCGGGTCCCGTCCGCGTCATAGACGATGCCCACGTTGTGTCCGTGATAGACAAGGCGATCCAGCGCAAAATAGCGGATCGAAGAGTTAGCCGGAATCAGCGGCTTGAGCACTAGCTTCTCATCGAGACTAGGGCGAATACCGATCAGTCCATTGAGAACCAAATCGTTAAAGGTCGAGTGGTTATAGTGGTGCGAGCGCGGCAGTCCCACGATGGGCGCGCCCGTGTCGGGATTGTAGTCCTCTTCGAGATCGGGATGGCCATCGGGGGTAAGATGTTGTTGCGCGTACTGGCGCAGAAGCCGCAGATAATCTTCCGGCGTTACCACCGATTGCTCATAGTCATCGATCAGATTGGCCATTCCCGTCAGCGTCTGCGAGTTCTGGAAGGGCCATGAGGGGCCGTTCCACTGGCATTCGGGCAGGCCGGTCGGCCCGTCATATCGATACTGCGCCATGTAGCGCGGATAGCTGGACTCGACAGTGCGCAAACCGTGCGGACCCGCGAGTTCTTTGGTGTCGAGCGCATGACGCCATGCCTCGGCGTACTCGGGTGCGTCAACAGGCGGCAGCTCGTACAGCCACGGCGTAAAGCCGACCAGCTCGCGGCCGCGTATGAAGTCGCCTTCCTTCACGTATTTAGTCGTGCGCTGATGGCGGTCGGTGAAGTGCTGCAACGACGGATTCCATAGCTGTTCAAGAACTGCCTTCCGCACCGCGTCAGCGCGGCGACGGTACTCAGCGGCTACGTCGTTGCGGCCCTTGAACTCAGCGAGCTTCGCGATGGCCAGCGCATTGGCGTATTGATATACATTGATTGAGGGGCGAAAGGCGTAGCCGCGAAAGAAGCCGTTTTCATTTGGGTTCTTGCTGGGTTCGTCCTGAAAGCCCGCGCCCGTGGCGTCGATGGAGCTGATGGTGTACTCGGTGGCGTCGTCGATCGGCTGGATCCAGTAGAGATTGCGTGCGCGGTCGAAGTGATCGTCCCAGCCGTTGTAAACATACATCATTGAGGAGAGATTGCGCAGTGCTGGGTCTGGATCTCCCGTGACCTTGATGGCTTCCAGCGTTGCAGCGGCGACCGCCTCGGAGAAATGACGATCGTTGCCGTAGCCGGTGTAAAGATGCTCCACCAGCGAGTTGACAACTGCGGGCGAGCGCAGCCAACGGCCCTCCAGCAAATGAAAGGGTGAGCTGTCGTTCAGATCGGTGTACGGCTGCCGGCCCCAGGGAACGTTATCGAGAAACTCGGTGACCATTACGCCCTGTGAACCGATTTCGCGGAGATGCGAGCGATAGACCTGCCAGCGATAGTAATAGACCTTCTCGATCAGCGGATCGTCGATCACAAGGAACGGAATGTTATCAACATACCAGGGCGCGTCGGCACCGTAACGCTCGGTGGCAATGCTCAGGATTTCCGGGGCAGCCGCTTCAGGCAGGGCGCTTGCAGGTGCGCGTTGCGCAATAGCGCATAGCCTGATTAGCGGTAACAGAAAAAGAAACAGCGCCGTTAAGCCGCGAAGTCGAAACTTACGAATCTCCCTGATCATGTTCGAGATATATCACGTTTTGCGGGTGACGCACGTGGCTGGGTATGTGAGCGGTAATCCACTCAAAAGTGGCTCTTTCACCAAGGAAAGCCGCGCAACACAAGTGGCGCGAAGGGTCAAGAATTGTTAAGGCACCCGGCGCCGGCCGGTCCGCTCTCGCGGAAGTATGGTAAAAGAGGATGCAGCATGGAGAATGAGAACCACGGAGCGGGCAACATCCTGATCATTGACGATGACGTGCGCCTGTGCCGGCTGATTGAAGAATTCTTCTCCGAGTCGGACTATGCGATCCAGGCCATCCATAATGGTGCAACGGGACTGGCATGTGCTCTCGATGAGGGCTTCGATCTCATTCTTCTCGATATTATGCTGCCCGGACTGGACGGGTTTGAAGTGCTCACGCAACTGCGCCGGCGCTCTTCAGTGCCCGTGATCATGTTGACGGCGCGTGGCGCGCGAGAAGACTGCGTGCAAGGCCTGAATATAGGCGCCGACGATTATCTGGCCAAGCCGTTCGGTCCCGAGGAGCTGGCGGCGCGCATGGCGGCGGTACTGCGCAGGACGCGGAGTACCCAGAATGAGAGAGTCAAGACAATCTCCGTCGGAAGGCTGCGGTTGAGCGCGGCATCGCGCAGCGCCTGGATTGGAGATGAGCCGATCGAGATTACATCGACCGAATTTGACATTCTCGATGTTCTGGCGCGGGCCGGAGGCAAGGTGGTCGCGCGCGACCAGGTGTATGGCATTCTGTACCAGCGGCAGCACACGCCGTTCGAACGATCCGTCGATGTGCATATCAGCCGCCTGCGGCGAAAGATCGATGGCGCTGGGGTTACGATTCACTCTACTCGCGGCGTAGGATATGTCCTGGCGGAAGATGAGCCATGAAAACAATATCACTCAAAATCACTATATGGTCGGTTGCGGCGCTGGTGATCTCTCTGGCCGCATTTCCCTTGATTGGGAACAGCATAAACCGCAAGTCCGGCAGCCAGAACATCACTCAGGTTAATCGGCAACTGTTTCGCCTTGCTCTGGCTGTCTACCATTCGGACGGAAAAGCTGGGCTGGCGCATTTCATGCGCGAGTTGAACGAATCCGGAGGCACGCAGTACAGCATGTGCGATGCCTCCGGCCACGATCTTGAGACCGGGGAGGACCATTCTGAGCTGATCGGAGTTTCCGCCGGTAACGGGCGTCCGTACCGCGGAGAACACAATCGGATCACCTTGGGACTGCGCTCCGACGACGGGAGCTACATCTGGCTTGCGACCACTGTCGGGCCTTCCCCCATCCTGTTTGCCCCGTTCTATATCCCGCTACTGGTTACGGTCGCAGTGTTGTACTGCCTGGTTACGATGTATATCGCGCGCCCGGTCAGGCAACTTGCCAATGTTGTGGACCGATTCGGAGCCGGTGAGCTGACAGCACGCGCTACTCCGCGCTCAAAGGACGAAATCGGCAACCTGGGCAGATCGTTCAACGCGATGGCCGAGCGCATTCATACTCTACTGACGACTGAGCGGCAACTGCTGCAGGATGTATCGCACGAACTCCGTTCTCCTCTGGCCCGGTTGACATTCGAGGCGGAGATGGTCCGCAGGACGACGGATCGAGATGCTGCGGCAACAAGGCTGCGCCATGAGATCGAGCGGCTCTCGGAACTGGTTGGAACCCTTATCGATATGGCTCGGGCCGAGGGCGAACCCGGAGAGGTCGAGATCGAGGAGCTTTGCCTGAACGATCTTCTGCTGGCCACGGCAAAGGACTGCGAGGTTGAAGCACAGGCAGCCGGTTGCAGCATCGATGTAAATGCCGCAGAGGAGACGAACCTTAAGGGCAACGCTGAGCTGCTGCGCCGGGCAATCGAAAACGTTTTGCGCAACGCGATCCGCTACGCACCGCCTGAGTCCACTGTCGAGGTGAGGCTCGAACGCGATGCATCCTGCGCGCGGATCACCGTTCGCGACCATGGGCCGGGAATTCCTGAGAAGCTGAGGGAGCGGATTTTCGACCCGTTCTTCCGCGCGGACGCTTCACGCGACGAGCGTACTGGTGGATTGGGCCTTGGCCTGGCTATCGCGCGAAGAGCCGTGCGGGTTCACCACGGAGACATCACGGCGGTGAATGCGTCTCCAGGCGCCCTGCTGACAATTACGCTGCCGATGCAACACTAGGTTCGATGGGAGCAGAATTCCAATGCTGCCTTTTGCGGCCACAATAGCCGTCCCGGTCGAGTTAGAGCTTCATTGGGGTCAAACCGTTGATGCAGAGAATGGCGTTTGGGCCGCGCATCCTCCGTCAGGGCGCGCGGCCTCTCGCCCCGTCTACTTGACTTCCAAAGTCTTCACGCCCGCAATACTTGCGCCGGCACTCACATAACCTATGGCGCCCTTGGTCTTCGCCACATAGGCAACAGCTTCCGAGTCGGCGGCGGTGACCTTGGGCATGGATGCTTTGCCCGTAAACACCAGGCTGCGGTAGAAGGCCTGCAGTGCGGCGTTCTGCCTGCCGATGTACGCTTTCAGGAATGCTTCGTGAGTCGCCCCGGCATTTTGCAGCACAGGTTCGACGTGGCTGCCGCCAATGGAATCCTTATCCAGCAGGAATACGTCCTTCAAATCGCCTGCCGAAATCGAATTTA